>Ga0079305_1002536_pt1 | contig 15475 bp, 11 predicted proteins | sample LMS_cellobiose_e_FD_79183 | JGI IMG/M metagenome (GOLD analysis project Ga0079305, IMG submission 79183) | Rumen-fistulated moose microbial communities from Alaska, USA - LMS_cellobiose_enrichment | ecosystem: Host-associated > Mammals > Digestive system > Stomach > Rumen fluid ... | reverse complement strand
TGAAATCATCCCAGGACGCCACGGTGTTGTTCTGACTTCCCGGGGCAGAACAAAGTTTGTTATGCCGAACGTTGCCGCACAACAGGGGTGGAATGCTGTCGGCATCTTAGAATCCCTCTGCCGACAAATGGCATTACCGCCAGGAACATGGCGCGACAGAACGGCTATTATAAGGATATTTGAAACAGTGGAAATCAATTTTTCATAACAAAGCTGCAGACAACAAAAAAAAGCCACCGGCATAACCGGTGGTTTTTCATATGGTCTGTAAGGCTCTGTCACCAACAGCGCCCTGGCAGACGCATAACAAAGTTGGCATCTGCATATCTGTTGCTTGCGCCCCCATAAACGGGCTGCCAAGGTACGGTTGAGGACAAGCTGGTCGGGCCCCAGCCTGTCCTCAGCCAATTGCTACATATGACAGACCTGCGCTGTTAAGTGGCTCAATACAGTCCCCTTGCAATGGCAACCTCGACGGTCATGGCCATCCTCACGCATACCACCGGCGGTCAGTTCCATCCTCCGCGCGGCGTCACCAAGGCGCTACGCCTGCCGTACGGCAACGTGGAAGGCGGACAACGAATCCAGTCAGATTTTAGCAGTTGATAATCAAATGGGGTTCGCCACTTGTGATGGTGCGAACCCCTCAAACCTGTCCCGATGTATAAAAACATCGGACGAATCAATGCGGGTTATGCCGCAACGGCCTTCCGCCGACCATAAATTTTTTTCAAAACAGGCCATATCAAGACAAGAACGCCAATTATCATAAGGCTGGCTGAAACAGGGGTGCTGAAGAACACCAGAGGATTAGGACTGCCAGCCATATCCAAGGACTGGATGAAGGACGTTTCAGCCATATCTCCAAGAATGACGCCTAAGACTAATGACGCGACCGGGAAATCGCATTTCATCATAATGTAACCTATGACGCCGAAGATGGCCATGATCCAAACATCCTCGATTGAGGACCGCAAGGAGAAAGTGCCTACCACGCAGAAGGTGACAATGATGAAACAGATGACAGAACGGGGCAGCTTCATCAGATTTAAGTACAGGCGGCCGAAAAACAGGCTTTCACCAAACATGATGAAATTGATGACCACCATGGCGACGAAAACGCTGTAGACCAGGTTCGGCATGCTCATGAATACTTCAGGTGAGGGCGTTATGCCTTTGAGCATCAGTATGCCAAGCATGACCGCCGTGGATGAGCTCCCCGGAATGCCCATGGTCAACATGGGTATCATGGCTCCACCATAGGAGGCGTTATTGGCCGTTTCAGATGCAACGATACCAAGTGGGTTACCCTTGCCGTAGGATGAGGGATCCTTACTGTACTTCTGCTCCAAGCCATAAGAGACGAAACTGGAGGCAGTGGCACCCGCGCCCGGTAGAAAACCGATCAAAGTACCAACAAACGAAGACCGGATATATGTTTTAAAAGCCTTCCGGATGAAAGACAGGCTAGGGATGTTGACCATCCACGTTGGGACGCCTGACCCCGTGAATTCTCCTTCCGCAGCCGTTTTGCCTTCCATCACCATTTTGAAGAGCTCTGCAATGGCAAACACCCCCATGATGATGGGGACATACTTGATGCCCATCGCCAGAATATGGATGTCAGCCGTGTAACGCAAGACGCCAGATCCCGGGCTTACACCGACCAGGGAAAGCATCAGGCCCGCGCAGGCGGAAATAAGGCCACGCAGCGGAGACGTCGCACCGACGCATGAGGCGACGCAGAGTCCGAAAAATACGAAGGCAAAATAATCGGTCGGACCGAACATCAGGGCAATACGACCAAGGATTGGAGCACATATGATGCATGCGATGACCCCGAAGAGACCGCCCAGCGAAGAAAAAAGGAAAGCGATGCCCAGGGCCTCGCCGCTTTTGCCCTGCGCCGCCATTGGGGCTCCGTCGAAGCACGTGCAGACGGACTGGGGTTCGCCAGGAATACGGAAAAGGATAGCCAGGATACATCCGCCGTGAATGCCGCCACCATAGATTGCCGCCATGAATATCATGGCGGGGATTGGATCCATCTCAAAACAGAAAGGCATCATCAGCACCATTGCCGTGATGTTATTCAACCCTGGCAGCGACGCGAACGTGAGGCCGATGAGGACTCCCAGAAAAAGAAGTAAAAGATTTGACCATTGGAAGACCTGGTCAAGGCCAATTAACCATTCTTGCATTATTTACCTCTCGTTAGGATAACGGGATCCAATAGTTTTCGTCAAAAAATAATGGCTTGACTGAGTTCACGGAAGATACCCATGCCTCGGGGCAACGGCAGATAAAGGATCCGACAGAAGAGGACGACAACAATGATACTGACACTAAACGATATGGCTAGGCATTTGCCCTTGCCCAAGGAACCAGATGGCAGAATCAACACAACAACGATAGCAAAAAGAATGGTCGCTATGGCGAATCCGAGAGGCAAAAGCAGTATCATATATGCAAAGAACGTAGAAGCAAATGCAAGAATATGATATCGTAAGTTGGGGTCACGCTGGAGGGACCGCTCCGCGGCCTCTTGCTCGACCAAGCGTTCCGCTTGAGTGTCCCTTGGGGATGCAAAAAGAGTTTCATTGAGAACCAACAGTCCGCAGAGAATGAACATAGTCACGCAGACAACACGTGGCCATGTGCCGACGCCTGTCTGATAAGGCCGGTCGTCAGACGCTGCTGCCCAGATTGAGGCCTCAGGGAAGGTGAAAGAAACAAAAAACATCGCAGCGGCAACGACCATCAATGCCAGACAAATTTTTACTTCTCTTTTCACGGAAACCTCCTTACGCCGAAGGACACAGATGTGCATCAATGCACCATTTCCAGCGATGGGGGTAGAAATGAAACGCTCCCGGCAGATGTTTTTCACCCTGCCGGGAGCAATGGATTATTTTTTCATTAAGGAACCGACAGTATGGTATTCTTCCAGGAACATCTTCTGGGCTTCGTCACCGACCCGGACGGTGTCCTTTGCCATGATCTGCTTCAGGAAGGCCTTCCATTCGGGGCTTTGCGCAACTGCACCGAACAAAGCGGTAAGGTAATCCTTGACGTCCTTAGGCATATCGGCCGCGACCGCCACACCGCGCCAAAGATTAAGAGTGATATCGTGTCCAAGTTCCTTGGCGCACGGCGTGTCGGGGAATTCCGGCATGCGCTTGTCGTTCATGAAAACCAAAGGTCTGGCCCCGGCTTCCAAAATGGCGGGGATGTCGCCCGGCTGTTCGTAAAGGATATCGCAATGGCCACCAGAGAAAGCTGCATAACGTTGTGCGGGGGCATCATATGGGACATAGGTCAGCTTGATGCCTGTGGCCTTTTCCCATAAGCTCAGCGTGAAGTCACCCAGGCCGCCACGGCCGACATCGGCGAGTTTCAGCTTGTAGGGATTTTTCTTGGAATACTGGATAACGTCGTCCCATGTCTTGAAACGTGTGTCATCCTTGTGTACGAAATATGCGCCAGGCAATTCTTGGGCGCAGACAATGAGGCTGAGCTCTTCAGGCTTCCATGTGGTTTTCTTAAGAAGATAGTTCATGTAGCCGTCCCAGGCCAGGAAGAAAACCGTATACCCGTCATGAGGCTGGCGCATGGCATAGTCAAGAGCCTTGGTTCCAGCGGCACCCGGCATGCAGGTTACAACAAACGTGATGCCATAATATTTGCGTACCAAATCGCACATCTTTCGGCTCATCAGGTCAGCGCCACCGCCAACGCCCCACCCACAGATGAAATCGATCGGACGTTCAGGAAAGTTAGGCATGCTGGCAGGTTTCGGGATTTTGGGAGCGGTCCATGAATCAGCTGCCGATGCAACTGGGACCGTCAGAAGTGAGCAGATCCCCACAAAAGCTACACAAATTTTGCTTATCGTGCGTAGTATCGACATACGCGGCTCCTTGGTTAAAAGGTTAAGCAAACTCGACCGCCGTAGACACTGATACTTGTTTGAGCACATCATCGGCCGGATACGGGGAGACATTCGCATAAAGCACTGCATGACCGTCTGCAAATCCCAGAGCCTGTGGAAGGAGTGGTGTGCGCAGTTTCAAATATCCATTCATTTCACCGGCACTTGCAACGCCCTCGTCAATGCAGGCCCGCAGCTCGTGATAGCACGAGATATCCGTGGCTGCCCCGTTACCTACTATGACCTTGATACCGTTATCGTGTAACATGCGTATTTGATGTATCAATGCGGAAATGCCACCAGACTTGACCACTTTAAGCTTAACCCAATCGGCACACCGCTCCGTGGCAACACGGAGGATTTCTTTCTCACCGTAGATGGATTCATCAAGCATGAGAGGGAAGGGACAACCCGGATAAAATCGTTTCGTCGAATCCCAATCATCTGGCGCAAAGGGCTGCTCGAGAAGTTCAATCTGTTCAGGAGAAACTGACTTGGCAAACAGCACGGCATCCTCAAAAGAGTAATGCTGATTTGCATCAAGGCGTAATACCGCACGTCCATTCAGCAGCGCTTGGATCAAACGCACCTTGCGGACGTCAGACTGTACATCCTTGCCGATTTTATACTTAATGGTTGTGAAACCTTGGGCTAGCAACGACTCCAGCCCATCGGGGATATCCCGTTCATCGGGGCAATTGAGAATACCAACCAAAGGGAAACGCTTTTCCTCCTTCAACGCGCCACAACATCCATTGGCTGTTTCCAAAGCAGCCATGAGCGGTGTTACCCCAAACGGATGCTCATGCCTTAACGCGTCCAGGTTGGCCACAGCACAGTCAGACTCCTGGCCACAAAGGATCTTGGCTTCTTTTTGCGCAAATTCCCAAACATCGTCAGGACTTTCCCAAGAATACCCTGTCACAGGAGTGCTTTCCCCATAGCCTTCGGAGCCGTCGTCTAAGACGACTTTTGCCACAGTTGCGTCAAAAAAGGGCAAAGCGCCAAAAGACCAATGGTAAGGCTTTATCAGCCAACTGTTTAAGCGAAACAGTTGAATGGTCGTAATGCGCATGTGGTTTTTCCTTTACGTTGGCGTGGTTCCCGACCGCTGCCGAAGAGATTGCGCTCTTCGGCAGCGGTTTTTCACATCCAGCATGAAAAGTATAACATCAGACACTCAAGAAGAATCAAACGTCCGGCTGACCGCACGGATTCATTACGGATTCTTACTTAATTTTTCCAAGTTTGCGCAATGCTTCATCAATCTTGGCCTGGCTCGCGGCGCAAGGCATATGGATCGGGAGGCGAGGATCACCAAAATCCCAGCCCATGCGGTTCAGCATATACTTGATCGGACCAGGCACGGCTTCGATGTGGATCAAGTTCATGATCGGCAACACGCTGTAATACACTTCGCGGGCATGGTCGAAGTTGCCAGCCTGCCAGCTCTTGAGGATATCCACCAGTTCAGCGGGCACAACGTTGGCTGCAAAGGTCAAGACGCCAGGAGCCTTGAGAGCGAGGCCCATCAGAATTTCCTTTTCCGACTTGGGCCACACCGTGATCTTGTCCTGCAGTTGCGCGAAGCTATCCATGACCTGGTTAAGATCAGCCTGCTTCAAACCGACAAAGTTTTTGTATTCGCCAACAAGGCGAACCATGACATCCAAGGGAAGATTTACACCGGCGCGGGCTGCGTTGTTGTAGAACACCAGCGGAAAATCAGGCAGCGCTTCAGCAACCGCCTTGTAGTGCAGATAAATGCCTTCCTTGTCAGGAGTGGTGTAGAAAGGCTGAATAAGGTAAGCGGCGTCCGCACCAGCTTCCTGGGCAATACGGCAAGCGCGGATAGTGTCCTCGGTGCCGGCGCGGCCGGCATAAGCGGTGACAAGTACGCCTGTGCCTTTCAGCTCCTTAACAGACAGCTCAAGGATATGCTTGTATTCAGCTTCCGTTGTCTGCATGCATTGACCAGTGGCCGCAGATGGCTGAATGAATCCGATACCGCAATCGGCGAGCCAATGGATGTGACGAATATATTCTTTTTCATTCAGCTTGCCGTCGGCAGTCAGCGGGGTGGCATTGACGCATCCAATGCCGTTGATTTTAAGCATAACCATTCTCCATTTTTACAAGTTAAAGAAATCATTGCCTCATTCAAATATATTTCTTGATCCTGAGCCCAATAGACACGCTCGGATCCAAGCAATATTATTTAGCCATTCGTTCCAAAAATTCAGGGAGATCCACGACAGTTAGGCCATTGTCTGCCGCCTGGGTAGCCAATCTGGCCCTGCACCATGAACAAGCCGTAACAATCGTGTCCACCCCTGCCTGTTTGGCTTGATCCAAACGGGCTTGCGTGGTCCCCTTGGCCAGAGCAGGATCAGTAAGGGCAACTAGGCTATTGGGACCGCCACCGCAACATTGCGTGCTGCGTCCGTGGCATTGCATCTCTTTGAGGGTGAGCCCGGTAATGGCACCAAAAACCTGACGGGGAGCTTCCACTCCGTCTTTCTCCCGCGCCAATTGACACGGGTCATGGTACGTTATTGCCATGCCTTCCGCAGATTTCATCTGCAGCGCACCTGTTGCCACAAGGTGGGCTGCAGTGACCGCAAAATGCTCAACCTCAATGCCCTCTTCTGACAAACCGTAGTCATGCGCGAGAACCGCCGCGCAATCGGCACATGCCGTGATAATCTTCTTGATTCCATGGGCCTTGAACATTGCCACATTCTTCGCCTTCAATGCATTGGCAAGCTCAAGATCCCCGCCCCACAGGGCAGGACTACCGCAACAAACCTCCTGGCCTTCGACGAAATTCACCCCTGCCTTGCGCAGAAGCGATTTGGCGGCCTTAGCTGAATCGCGGAACCTGAAGCGCCCATTGCATCCAGAGAAGAACAAAGTGTCCGCTGTACTCGTCTCTGAACATGCCGCACATTGGCCGCATTGCAGGCAACGCCCGGCCTCCTGAACGGCTTGGCGTGCAGTGAATGTAAATTCCCGGTCTTCAAAGCCATTCAGGGGACGCAATTGCAACGGCATGCGTTGCCCCAGTACATCAGCCCCGGTTTCGCAGACCGCTGGGCCAGCCGGAATAGCTGTGGAGGGAGTGACACCAAGGTCTCGTATGACGGACAAGGCAACATTTCGTCCTGAGGCCATGGCGGCTACAATACTTGACGGGCCGGAAACAATATCACCCGCTGCATAAACATTAGCTGCCGCCTTGCCCCGTGCATCGGCAAGGATCCTCCCCCCTTTCCCAAACTTAACGCCTAACGTGCCAGCCCAGTCGGCTTCTTCAACTTCTTCGCCAACTGCCCATACAATCATGTCAGCTTCATAATTTCTGGGGGGACAGTCTTCAAAGACCGGTTTCAAGCCATCTGTAGTGGAGTCCATATAGCGTACGGATTTAGCCCGTAACCCCGTAACCCGCTTGGTTCCAAGAACGGCGTCCGGGAGAACCCCTTCATCGATGCGAATCCCCTCGTCTGCAAGCAATTTGAGGCTTTCAGGCGCAATTGGCATTTCCTGGGTGGAACGACGGTACAGGATGGTGGCCTTGCCACCAAGGCGGACTGCAGTTCTGGCAACATCCACAGCGGTTTCGCCGCCGCCGATGACAAGCATCTTGGCAGGAACGCTGTTAATTTTGCCATTCTTTACATCAACCAAGAAATGCAACCCATCGTAGTTACCGGCCAGGTCACATCCTGGCACCGCCGGCTTGACTGCTTTCCATGCACCGCAGCAGATGATGACCGCCTTGAAGCCCTGGGCAAGAAGTTCCGCCACCGTATTGGAATCGTTAATTGCCGTTCCACATTTGAATTCGACACCGTTTTTGCGAAGCAGCTCAATGTCAAAATCGAGCGTTTTGGCCGGCAACGTGAATTCCGGGATGGCCAGTCGCAACATGCCGCCGGGCTTCGGTGCACGTTCGAACACCGTGGTCTTTATTCCGTTTCGCACGAGCTTGTCAGCAGCGGCCAATCCCGCCGGCCCCGAACCAACTATGGCAACCGGCCCGGCAGTCAACGCCGGGATGTTTTCTTTATTAACAGGCTCATGCGCCGCTGCCCATTCTATGGCAAATCGTTTGAGCCGCATAATATTCAGCGGCTGGCCAATTTCTCCCTGCCGGCACACAGATTCACACGGATGTGCACAAGCATGCCCGCAAACGGACGGTAATGGATTATCGCGACGGATGACGGCTGCTGCTTCCGCGAACTTCCCTTGGGCAATGAGCTTCAGGTACATCGGAATATCCTGCCCGAGGGGACATGCCGAACGGCAGGGAGACAATGTCGGAGCCTGAAGCTGTGCACGCTTGATCTTGAGCAGATTCCGAATGACCCGGGGCGTCAATCCATGCACATGCAGTTCTACACGCATGGCCCGTGTAATTGCAGGCGTGTCAATTTTTGCCCAGTCAATCAGGGAGCACGCCTCCTTACATCCCCCACACCCCAAGCATGTATACACCAAGTCACGGAGACCGCGGGACAACTGCAAACGGTTTTCACAAAGTCCGCGGGCAATAGTGTTGCGCCCACGAGCGTCATAGCATTCGTGCCGACGAATTTCACGTACAGGACAGGTGCGGTATGTACCTGTCAGGTCTCTGATCATCTCACGGCAGTACCCACACCGGTAACAACGTTTGATATCGCTCCACACCTTGTCGAGAGCTTTATATTGAGACATGATGACTCCTTAGGCCTTATTGCTTGTCCAGCTCTTCCAAGAGCAGTCCAGGGTTGAGAATGTTGTTCGGATCCATGAAGGCCTTAAGGGACTTGAAGAACGCCAGATAATCATCCCTATAGCCGCGGGCCATGTGTGGCGTCCACGTTTTACCCGTCCAGTATGGACACCCTCCCATCTCTATCATTTTTTCAAGCAAGGCATGCCACACCTGGTAGGCTTCTTCGCGATGTTCCGGATTTTCGGTAAACGTGATTCGGCCTGCGTAGCTGATGACACCTCCATGGGAAACAACACCGGCGTTCGTCCACGATTTCAGCTCACTGCCCTTGATATTCTCGATCAGACGGTCATTTTCTGCCAGATAACTTTCGACGATCTCTGTGAGTTCTGGAATCTTCTTGATCGGAACAGCACAAGCGATCGGAGCAGACACGCCGTTTACTCTGAGCTTGGAAAATTCCGTTCCCATAATGTCATAGGTCACTGGAATGGCCAGTTTCGGCCCGAGGCATATGCCCCCGAAAGATTCGGCGATGGCATCGAGTTTTTTGAGTTGGTGATCGACAACCAGCTTGTCTCCGGCCAGGCTGCAGCGGAACAGCAATTGGCAATTGCCGGGAATCGGATTACCCGGTTTCCCGGCGCCGAACACCTTGAGCGTATGGTCACCAAAGGCTATCTGGCCATCAAAAATGCCGGCACGTTCCAGTTCGATGGAGGCTTGGGTGCCCTTGTAAATGTCATCGAACGAATAACATGCATATTCGCGGGTTTCTGGCATGACGTGCAAACGGATGGTCGCCTCCGTGATAATCCCAAGGACGCCTGTGCCCGCGATGAATAATCCTGCCAAATCCGGGCCATTGCAGTAACGCAGGAAACGGCCGCCGGCCCGCATTGAATCTGATCCGGTATGAACGATTTCACCTGTGGGAGTCACAGCGGTGATGTTGATGACCTGATCTCCGAACATGCCATAATAGCCAGAACCAATGCTGACACTGGTATTGGCAATGCAACCTCCGAGCGTGGCGGTGTAAACGGCGTGCCCGCCCAGGCAGATCGTATACCCCTTTGGGTGAAGGAAAGCCGCCATTTCGCCGAAAGTGATGCCCGCCTGCGCCGTGATCGTCGAACAGTCGTAATTCACTTCAATGAGACGGGTCATGTCCGTCATGTCAAGAATCAGCCCGCCGGGCACCGTGGGAGTTGCTCCTGCCGCAGCGGAGGAAGCTCCACCGCGTACTGTCACGGGAACCTTGTATTCATTGGCAAGCCGCATGACCGCGGCGACATCTTCGGTGGAACATGGCTTGGCAATGGCGGATGCAAAGCCGCCTTTTTCGAAGCCTGCATCTGCATGAACGGCATACAAGGCAAAATCATCGTTCATCACGCGTTCAGCACCGAGGAGATTGCCAAGCTTCTCATAAAATTCTGATGTCATGTAAATGTCCTCACAACAACGGGCCATCAGAAGCCACGCTTGGCAATGGTTACAACAGACGCTGCGCCGTCACCCGCAATGCCCCCACCTGACGTATGGGCAAGGCCGACCTTTGTGTTTTTCACTTGGCGCTTTCCAGCTTCTCCGCGCATCTGCCAGAAGATCTCACAAAGTTGCGCAACACCCGTCGCGCCGACGGGATGCCCCTTGGCCAGCAGACCACCGCTTGGGTTGATGGGCAGGCGTCCGCCTATTTCAACTTCCCCATGGTCGAGCATATAGTCATACTGGCCGACTTCGCAGAGCCCCATTCCTTCAACCCGCATCATTTCGGCAATGGTAAAACAATCATGCACTTCGGCGAAGTTGATATCTTCGGGCCCGACACCGGCAGCTTCAAAGGCGGCAACAGCTGCGCCTCGTTCTATATCGTTGTACGTGATATCACGGGTTTCAACATATCCACCGCTGCTCATGCCGCACCCGGCGATGATAACAGGCTTATCAGTATATTGATGGGCCTTGGATGCCGCGCACAAGATGACGCAGGCGGCTCCATCACCGATGGGAGAACATTCCAGTACGCTTAAGGGGGTGGCGATCATTCTTGCGTTCATCACGTCTTCCATGGTGAACTCTTTCTGATATTGCGACCGCGGATTCAAACATCCATTATGATGGTTCTTAATCGTGATTTTAGCGTAATGACTGCGTGTTGTCCCAAACAGCTCCATGCGTTTGGTGGCACGCAGCGCCCAATGTGCAGGGAAATTAACGCCAACGCTCATTTCAAGCTCTGAATCCCCAGCACCGGCCAAGGCCGCCATGGTGCGTTGCGAATCGCCGCAATAGAGTTTTTCCACGCCTGCGACAATGGCGAAATCGTGGTAGCCTGCGGCGATGTCATGCCAAGCCTGATAAATTGCGGTTGACCCTGACGCGCAGGCGTTTTCAAAATTGGCAATGGGAACCCGTGTGATACCGACTTCACGAAAAACAACTTCACCCAGCACCATGGTTTGGCTTGTTAAGGCGCCACCAGCAGCGTTGGCCATATAACCGGCTTCAATCATCTTGGGATTGATGCCTGCGCACTTCAACGCATCCCAGCAGACAACCCGGCCAAGATCTTTTGGCGTTTTTTCAAGATATTTGCCAAAACGGATCATCCCGACACCAATCATCGCGACTTCACGTAACATTACCCTTTCTCCTTTTTAATCTTCAACGGGAACAAAGCGGTATCCGACGCTCTCGGTGCCGTCCTCCATCGTGCGCAACACGCCTATGTCCAAACGTAATTTTGTTCCAGAATGTAATTTTTCCGCAGCGGTGTCAGGATCGCATAAGATTTGCGCAGCTATCCGCACGCCGTCTTTCGGAATATCAACCCACCCAAGCACATACGGAGTCTTAAATCCCCGGACTCCCATGCTTACAATGGTGAATGTATAGAGTACCGCCTCCGAATCCAAACTGATTTCCGGCAAATCCTCCACCATGCACGTGGGGCAGAAATCCTTCTGAGGGAAGTACACCTTTCCGCATTTCGGACATTTGCTCGCGATTAAGTGTGGTTTTTCCGTGTCGTCCGCTGGGATATACATCAAACCTTCCTTGAACACTTTCTGATTTTCATTGAGTTGCATGAAACGGCTCCTTAATGGAATTGTAGTGATCTGGATGCTGATACAACCCGTTACCGAATAACGCCGGCTCCACGCAGAGTGGCAAGCTCTTCAGGCGAAGCCCCGGCAAGTGTTGATAAAACAGCGTCGGTATGTTCACCCAGCTTTGGTGCTGCAACAAAGTCATCTGCACTTCCGGACATTTTTATAGGATTGCCCAGCAACTTGATTTTTTCCCCTCCCCGCTCCAAATCCAGCACCATATCCCGGGCTAACAAGAGGGGTTCATTGAAGGTTTGCTTGAGATCATTGACAGGACCACATGGGACCTTCACTTTGCGAAGCTCAGCTATCCAGTACTCACCATCCTTTTTCATTAGTTCTTCAGTAAGCATAGGGATGAGGACGTTCCGATTTTCAAAACGTCCTTTGATTGTGGCAAAGCGTTCATCCGTCGCCCACTCAGGGTGACCAACGACCTTGGCGACGTTTGCCCAGAATTTATCAAGAGATGCCACAATTGCTATGTAAATCGTCTTAGTCGGAAACATTTGGTAAGGAACGCTGGAACGGTGCGCCGTGCCCAAGCGGGTCGGCACAATCCCGGAATTCAGATAATAAACACCTTCATATGTATGAAGCGATGTCAGGCTGTCCAACATGGCGATATCAACCTTTTGGCCGCACCCCGTACGGTTGCGCTCACATAGGGCCGCGAGAGTGCCAACAACGGCGTACCAACCACTGCCCAAATCAGCCATGGGAATGGATAGCTTGACAGGCGGCTGATCGGGTTCGCCGTTCATATCCAGCACGCCGCTCATCGCCTGAACGCACAGGTCGAAACTGGGCTGATTATCATCAAAAGGGTTGTGCGAACCGAAAGCTGTGATTGATGTGCTAATAATCTTGGGATTATGCTGAACGACATGTTCGTAATCGACCTTCAGCTTTTCTTTGACGCCAGCTCGAAAGTTGTCCCAAACGACGTCGGACTTCTCAACCAATTTATAGAAGAGGGCAAGCCCTTGTTCGCTCTTGAGATTAATGGCGATGCTCTTCTTGTTTCTGTTCAATGAATGATAATAGAGGCTGTCCCCGTCTCGAAAATGCGGTTGAAACGTGCGTGTACCATCTCCGTCGAGCGTTTCAATCTTAATGATCTCAGCTCCCAAGTCTCCAAGCATTTGAGCGCCAAAAGGCCCTGCCATCATAGTTGAAAGGTCGAGTATCCTTATTCCTGCAAGAGATTTTGCCATGCTGTCACCTCAAACAAAAAATTTCTGCTTTGGGAAAATGCACACAAGGTTCCTAGCAAGAAGCGTGCTAGACACAAGACTGCTCAATTTCATTTGAAAATTAGAATATGCATTCGCCAAGTCTGAAAGAATCTTCTAATGATTAATGAGGCATTAATAAAATATTTCAATATATTATTTAGACTTTTTAGATTTTTTAGATAATTTTATCGCGAAACTTTTCATTTTGAAGACGCAATGAGCGGCTCCAGGCGGGATATTTCTTCCCGTGAAGTAATGAACAAGCGGCAACTGTCAGAACCTCAACCGGAACGGACATCATCGGACTTCCGCCCGGGCAGTTCTTCAGGCCCTTTGGCACTGCAGACAAAGACGGGGATGGAGATTTACTTTAAAGATTCTGCAGGAACCTGCTTCCGCTATCAGTGATTTTTGACCCCTGCCGCCTCACACCGGATTCAACCAAGCCCTGCTGGGCAAGGCGAGCCAACCATTTTTTGACATAATACTGTGTTATATTTGGTAATTCTTTTTTTAATATTCGGTATAGTTTGGTAAATCCTATGCCGCAAAATTGATTTGAATAATTTGAAATCACCCTAAGCATGATTTCTTCTTCTTTTGATATACCATCGCCTGTGTTTATTTTTGGACCGCCTGGCAGCGCCTTATCATTTTTTATCATATAACTTGGGATATCATCCAAATCAATTTCTTTATGCGCTTCTGATATTGTACATATATAATTAGCAAAATTTTGCAATTCTCTTATATTTCCTGGCCACGAATAACGTATCAAAAAGTCCATTACTGACTGTGTTATCTTTAGTTCTGGCGAAATCAACTTGACAAAATTTTTAAATAAAATGGGAATATCTTCTTTTCTATTGCGCAATGGAGGAATCGAAATAGGCAATGCGCACAATCTATAAAACAAATCCAAGCGAAATATTCCCTTATCCACTAACGCTTCAAGTGAAGTATTTGTTGCGGCAATAATACGAACATCCACGTCTATATTATGTGTGCCGCCTACGCGGCGGATTTCATGTTCTTCGATGGCCCGGAGCAAGCGATCCTGAACAATTCTTGAAGCGCTGCCTATTTCGTCAAGAAAAATCGTGCCGCCTTGCGCTTCTTCAAAAAGACCTATTTTTCCTCCTTTCCGGGCTCCCGTAAATGCGCCGTCCTCGTAGCCAAACAGTTCGCTTTCAATAAGGTTATCCTGTAATGCGCTGCAATTAACGGCTAAAAACGGGTTTTTCCTCCTCGGGGAAGCGTTGTGGATAGCCTGGGCAAACAATTCCTTTCCTGTCCCCGTTTCCCCCTCGAGAAGAACCGTCATGTCGGACTCAGCAAAACGCTTCGCCAGACGCACGGCCTTTTGTATGGCGGGACTGTTGCCCCGGATGGATGCAAAGGAATGCCTGGCCAGATTCTTTTTTGACTTGAGTTCGTTCCTGATGCGGGTTTCCATTTTACTGATTGCGTGAACAGGATACAACGTCGCCAGAGCCAATCTGACAGAGCCATCAGAATTTCGGGCTACATTGGCATTAACGATAAAATGCTTCCCTCCGATCTGGCAGATTTCGGATTCAACGGCTTTGCCATCCGTAAAGCAGTTAACTAAGATACTGAGTTCTCCATTCGGAAAAACCTCATTTATCTTGGTCCCAATGACATTCTCAGCAACAAGATTGAATATTCTTTCTGATTCATGATTAAATACGATTATTTTTCCATTGCTATCAATAGATATGATAGCCTCTTGCAATATATCAAGAAAGACATCTCGTTGATTGTATAGACGCTCATTTTGAGAATTTACATGATTTATATATGAAACATTTTTAAAAATATTGCCAAGATAATATGTCGCTACAGAATTAATTTCAGTTATTGGAATATTGAGTATGTTTATAATCTGTGCCAATGAAGATAGCGCGATATCTTTTGGGCCTATATCTATCACGGTTTTGAATTGTTCAGGTATAAAATTGAATAGTCCTGGCGTAATAATAAAATCAATATCCTTTCTACAAGGCACCTGATTGTTTGCATAGTAAGGGATAAATTCAACGCCAAGTTTCAATTCATCAAGCAACTGTATAGTGTTTTTTGTTTGATTTTCGGTCATGCCATACACATAAGCACGTTCTGCCTTTTCCAGCAGGAAGAGTTGCTCCAACCCCTGTATGGACAGGGCCCGTTCGGCAAGGATGACTGGCGTGCCAAGGGGGCGGCAATAATTCTGACAAAGGGCGTAGGTTTCCTTGGTCGCAGCAAGGACAAGATCGGCCGTTTGCAGCTCCGTTGGGATATTTGTAGTTTCGCCCACGCACCAGCTGTCCACCTCTATATACTTGCCTAAAACATGCTTAAGCGACAGCTGTAAGTTCTTGCAGGTCAGCTGGATATGTCCGACGACAAGGACCATTTTTTTGGCAAGAGGCAGAGCATCCATAGAAACTCCAGATTA
>Ga0079305_1002535_pt1 | contig 15477 bp, 9 predicted proteins | sample LMS_cellobiose_e_FD_79183 | JGI IMG/M metagenome (GOLD analysis project Ga0079305, IMG submission 79183) | Rumen-fistulated moose microbial communities from Alaska, USA - LMS_cellobiose_enrichment | ecosystem: Host-associated > Mammals > Digestive system > Stomach > Rumen fluid ... | reverse complement strand
CCCGCTTCTGCGACCTGGTGCTGGCCGACGGCAGCAAGGCGACCATCACCACCGAATGGCAGGATCTGGTCATCGATCTGGAAGCCTCCGGCTTCCCCGGCATGACCAACGCCTTCCATTTCTATGCCTTCGCCAAGAACGTGATCTGGCTGGATGAGATCAGCTTCTCCGAGGCTGTCGCGCCCGTGCCCGCCGCTCCCACCGACGGCATGACCCTGCCCGAGACCGGCAAGGCCTGGGAGCTGCCCATCAAGGACTATCTGGCCGAGCTGGAATAATCAAAACCGACCATTGCGGAGGCAGCCAAGCTGCCTCCGTTTTCTTTGTGAAAAGTATTGCAGAGAGCAGGAAAAACGAATATAATTACACTGTTACATGTACCAAACTCTATGGATGAAATCGGGGAAATACATGGTCACACTGAAAGATATCGCCGCGGAAGCGGGCGTCAGCATTACCACAGTATCCAATGTGGTGCACAATCGGAAAAGCCGGGTATCGCCGGAACTGGTGAAGAAAATATGGGAGATCATCCAGCGGGAGCATTACGTGCCCAGCATGTCGGCCCGTTCCCTGGCCAACGACCATTCCTTCATCATCGGCGTGATCACCCATTTGACCCCGCAGAATACGGGCAGCACCATGAGCGACCCCTTTTTCAGCGCCTTTGTGGACAGCATTGAAAAGCGCACCCGGGCGGAAGGATATTATCTGATGGTGCGCTCCGTGGAAACCGCCGCGGAGCTGGACGCCCTGAGCCGCAGCTGGCGGCTCTCCGGCCTGGTGCTGACGGGCATGTTTCAGGACGATTTCTTTGACGCTACCCTGAACCTGGATATTCCCTTCGTGCTCATCGACAGCTATGTGGATCACCCCGGCGTGTGCAGCATCGGCCTGGAGGATGAAAAAGGCGGCTACATCGCCACAAAGCACCTGCTGGAAAACGGTCACAGGGCCATCGCCTTCACCTCTCCCTCCATCCGGCCGGGCGGGGTCATTGAGCAGCGCCTGCTGGGCTATCGCCGGGCGCTGGCGGAATACGGGGTGGCCTTCGATCCTTCCCTGGTGTTCACCCAGGAGATCACCGTGGAGGAGGGCAAAAAGCTGGGCCGCCGCCTCAGCGAAAAGCCGGAGATCACCGGCATTTTCGCCTCCGCCGACATCCTGGCCGCAGGCATCATGGCGGGGCTGAGCGAGCGGGGCGTATCGGTGCCCCGGGATAAATCCATCGTGGGCTTTGACGACAACTACCTGTCCCAGCTGACCCTTCCCGGCCTGACCACCGTGCACCAGGACGCCGACCAGAAGGGCATTCTGGCGACGGACATGATTTTAGCCCAGCTGCGCCACGAGGAACCGGCGCAGAAAAACGTCATCCTGCCGGTGCGGCTGGTGGAGCGGGGCAGCGTAAGGAAAATCGGCGTTCCGGAAGAATAAGCGTGGAAGGCCCCTGCAAAGATGGCGACCGTGCGCGCCTCTTGAAATTGCAAAGGAAAACGATAGGGGCCTATGCGGCCCTTATGACCCTGCATCAGGGGACTTCATCCCCTGAACCCATCCCGGCGAACCGGCAGCATAATATAACAAACAATCTGCGCCTGTTACTTGGAAGCCGCTTTGAAAGCTTCCGGGCATAGAAAAGCCGTAGTCCAGCCGAAAAACAAATTCATTTGTTTTTCGGTCTGTCCTGCGGCTTTTTCTGTGCGCTTGCGCACAGCAGGGACGGCTTCGCCGGCCTGCCCGGAAGCGGTGGTCTGCAAGGCTAAAGCGACTGCGGGAAGCTGTCTGTCAATGAAGCAATGCAGCATCCGCCGGTTCCGGGGGCTGGGGTGGGGATCCCACCCCAGCGGGAGTTTGAGGGCAGCGCCCTCATCGGAACTCTGTCAGCTTTTTTGCTGTCTGTTTTCTGTAGGATCTTCGTATGCATCCGCCAGGATTCTTCCGCCCTCGCGGGTCACTTCCACGATCATCCGCCTGCCCCCCGCGGTGATGGGAAAGCGCAGCCGCCTGATCTGCGGGGGCAGGTTTGGATGCAGCTCCGGCTGTCCGTTCCGCATACGCAGGCCGGCAAACCCCAGGGCGGCGATCATCCACGCCCCGCCGTTGGAGGCGGGATGGGTGCCGCCGATATAGATCTCTCCCGCCCACTGCTTGCCGCCGCCCAGCACGTCGATCTCCGCGGTTTTCAGAAACAGCTGCCAGGCCGCGTCCAGCTTCCCCACGCGGCAGGCGGTGAGGGCGTACATGCAGGCGGAGAGGCTGGAGCCGTGCTCGGTGCGCGGCTCGTAATAGTCCCAGGCAGCGGCTACCTGTTCATCGGTGAATTGCTGCGGCAGCAGGGCCATCAGGGCGATCACATCCGCCTGCTTGATGATCTGCGTGGTTCCCGCCACGCCGTGATCCCCGCCCCAGTATTCCCGGGGATCCCGCAGGCGGGCGCGCACGGCGTCCAGCGTGCAGTCCTCCAGCGCGAAGTAGCCGTCAAACTGCTCCATGACCCCCTCCCGGATGACCGGCCCGCGAACGCGGGCGCGCAGATCGGCCAGCAGCGCCCAGTCCTTTTCATAATCCAATTCCCGCAGCAGGGAAGCGAACCATTCAGGCCGGTCGGCAAAAAGCTGCTTCATCAGCAGGGCGCTGTCCAGACAGTGCAGGATCATGCGGTTGGTAAAGGCGCTGTTTTTCACCCGCTCATGGTATTCGTCCGGGCCGATCACATCGGCAAAGTCGATCTCCTCCCGATCCAGACGGGCGCTGGCCCGGGAGAGATAGAACCGGGCGCATTCCAGAATCACCCGGGCCCCGCCCTGCTCCAGCAGCGAGCGGTCGCCGGTGATGTCATAATAGCTGCGCAGGGCGTACGCGACGTCAGCGCTGATGTGAATCTGCTTATCCCGGAAATAGGTGCGCACGGGCCGGTGGGTGAACACATCCACCACATTGAAATCGGTGCAGCCCTCCGCGCCGCCCTCCTGGCTCTCCCAGGGGTAAAAGGCCCCGCGATAGCCGTATTCCGCCGCCTTTTTCAGCGCGCCGGGCAGGGTTTCAATGCGGTAGCGCAGCAGCGACCGGGCGATCTCCGGCTGGGTGTACACGAACATAGGAAAGAAAAAGATCTCCGAATCCCAGAAGATGGCGCCCTTGTAGGTCTGCCCCGAAAGCCCCCGGGCCGGGATGGACAGGTTTCCCGCGTGGCGGGGGGCGATGCAGTTCAGGTGATATTGGCTGGCGTGCAGGGCCAGCGCGGCGGCGTCATCCCCCGCCATTTCGATTTCCGACCGCGCCCAGATCTTCTCCCAGGCGTCCCTGTGGGCCTGAAGGCAGGCGTCAAAGCCCCGTTCCCGGGCCAGCAGGCAATCCGCCCGGGCCTTCCCGGCGGGATCGGGGGCATCCAGCCCGGTATACACCGCCGAAAAGACCGTTACCGTCAGCTCGTCACCGGCGTTCACCCTTCGCCTGAGCACCCGGAACACGCCGTTTTCCGCCTGTTCAAACGCCGTTTCCCCCGCAAAATCCGGCTGGACACACTGAGCTACCGCCACCGCGATGCTTTTTTCCCCGGTGACCGCCCGGGCCAGCAGCGCATCCCCGGTCTGGAAGCGGAAATCAAACAGATGGGGGCCGTTGATATCCCAAATATCGGCGGATATACCCGTTTGCAGCGCCACCTCCCCCGCCGCGCGGAAGCGCATCCGATACCGGTCGGCCAGCAGATGGCATTCCGCCATGGAAACAAAGCGCCGGCTGCTGACCAGCACCGGGCCAAAGTCCGTTTCCCGCTGAAAAACGCCGTGCCGGTAATCAAGCCGCTGGCAATGGCCGGAGGGCTCCCCTTCCCCCAGCGCCAGGAGCTGCCCGTTGAAGCGCAGCCGGATCAGCAGGCCGCTCGGCGCGTTCACCGGCTCCCGCCAGCGATCCGCATACTGATCGTACACCCCCGCCAGGCAGATGGCGGGATACAGGGCGGGGCCCGCCTCCTCCGGCACGCCCCGCAGGCCCATATAGCCGTTGGCGCACAGAAAGCGGTTGCCGTCCGCGGCGGCGTCCCGGGCGTCAAAGCCGTGCTTTTCCAAAATCCAGGTGCTCATGCGTTCCTCCGGAAAGGGAATCCGCCCGCGCAGCGGCAGGCGGATCCATTCAATGCAGGCGGGGAATAAACTGTTCCTCCCCGTTCAGCGTACAGGTTTTGTCATAGATTTGCAGCGTCAGCGGCTCGCCCCGGATCAGCCTGAAGCCGGTTTTTACACCATCCATGCACACGCGGATCACCCGGCCCCGGTACAGCAGGTGGAAGGTCAGCCTCTGCCACCGCCGGGGCAGGCGCGGGGCGAAGCAGAGCCGCTCCCCGTCGCTTCGCAGACCGGCGAAGCCGTACACAATGTTGATCCACGCCAGGGCGATGCTGGTGATGTGCAGCCCCTCCCGGGTGTTGCGGTTGTAGTTATCCAGATCCAGCCGGGTAGCGAAGCCGAAGAAGCCGACAGCCTCCTCCATTTTATCCAGCTCCGCCGCCAGTACGGAATGTATGGCGGGCGACAGGGAGGATTCGTGGATGGTGCGGGGCTCGTAAAACTCGTAATTGATCCGCTTGGCCTCCCGGGTGAAGGAGGAATTGTACAGGTACAGCATCATCAGCACGTCTGGCTGCTTGATCATGTCTGACCGGTAAATGCGGTCATAGCTCCAATGGTCGTACAGGGGGAATTCCGACATTGGGATCGCGTGAATATCGGTGTGGGGCAGGTTGAAGTAATCGTCGTGCTGCTCGATCAGGCCCGCGCCGTCCATGGGAATGTACATGTTCTCCGCTACGGTTTTCCAATGGGCCGTTTCCTCTGCCGTCAGCGCCGTCTTCTCCGCCAGGGCGGCATAGGCGGCGGGCTGCTCCCGCCGCATCCGCGTCAGCGTATCGCAGGCAAAGGAAAGGGTGCGCATGCCCATATAATTGGTATAGGCGTTGTTGTTCACCATCATGTGGAATTCATCGGGCCCCATCACCCCGAAGAAGCCGTATTTGCCCGTGCGGCCGCCCTTTTCCACCCGGCTGTCCAGGAAGCGGGCGATCTGCAGCAGCATTTCCGCGCCGTAGCGCCACAGGAATTCTTCATCCCCGGTCACCCGCACGTAGTGCCAGATGCCGTAGGCCACCGCCGTGCTGGGCTGCAGCTGCAGGCTGGCATGCTGCCACAGGGAGCAGGCCTCGTCGCCGTTCAGGGTAGCGATGGGATAGCACGCGCCCCGGCAATCCAGCATCCTCGCCCGCTCCAGCGCCTGGGGCAGGGTATTGTAGCGGAACAGCAGCAGATCCCGCGCGGCGGCGGGGTTGGTAAACAGGTAGAAGGGCAGGCAGCCGGCCTCGGTATCCCAGAAGGCGTGGCCGTTATAAGCCTCGCCCGTCAGGCCCTTGGCGCCGATGTTGTGGCGCATGCTGCCGCCGTTATAGGTCTGCGCCAGCTGGAAGCTGCAGAACCGGATGCCCTGCTGCTCCGCCGCCGCGTCCTCCCCGTCCGCCTCGATTTCAATATCCGAGGTGCGCCAGTAGGCGCTCCAGTATTCCCGCTGGGCCTGCAGCGCCGCCTCCAGCGGCACCTCTCCGCACGCCGCCAGGGCCTGCAGGCCCCGGGCCCACAGGGCGTCATCCCGCTGCCCGTCAAAGAGGATCGCCACGCGCTTGTCCACGGCCAGGGGCTTGCCCCGCTCCAGGAACAGGGCCGCGGAAAGGCTGGCCGTTTTCCCCTCGCTGCGGGCCGCGGCCTCCCCCGGCAGATCGATCAGCGCCCCGGCGAACACCTGCTGCCCGGAGCGAAGGGTTTCCGCCTGCAGCAGCAGGCGGCCCCTGCCCGTTTCCATGCGGGGCTCCCGCCAGTAGCACTTTTGATAGCCCGTATGAAGCACCTCAAAGGAAAGCCCCGAGCGCAGCCCCACCGTTCCGGAGAAATTCAGCGCCTCCAGCGTGACGCGCTGATAGGCGCGCTCCCGATGCTCCATATCCAGAAAGCGCAGGAAGGAAAGCCGCAGCTCCTTGCCGGAAGCGGTTTGCCATATGAAGCTGCGCTCCAGCGTGCCCGCGCGCATATCCAGCTCCCGCCGGAAATTCCGGAAGCGCGCCTTTCCCAGATCCAGCCGTTCCCCTTCCAGGGTGATTTCGGTTATCAGCCATTCGGCGCTGGGGATCATGAAATGGGTCTGGTCAATGATGCCGCGGTAGCTTTTGCCGATGGGCTCGATATCGTACACGCCGTTGGTATACGCGCCCCGCAGGGAATCCACGCTGCCGCCCTCGTCAAAGCAGCCGCGCACGCCCATGGTTTCATTGGCCAGGGAAAAAACCGATTCGCTGACCCGGGAATAGGCAGGGTCGAAGCCCTCTTCGATCACCTTCCACGGATCCACCTTGAAATATCTGTCTGCTGCTTTTGCCATACTTTTCCCCCGTCAGCCCTTGATGCCCACGGAAACGGAATTCTCCGTCAGCTGTTTCTGGAAAATGAAGAACAGAATGATGGGCGGAATCATGGAGAACACCACCGAGCGCATCATGGCGTCGGCGTTCACCGTCTGCTCGGTGCTGAACACGAACAGGCGCACCATCACCGTTTGCAGCTCGCCCCCGCGCAGCACCAGGTAGGGCAGCAGGAAGTCCGACCAGGCGGCGTTGATGGCGAAGATGGCCACCACCGAGCAGATGGGCTTTGACAGGGGCAGCACAATACGGAAAAAGATTTGCAGCTGGCTGCAGCCGTCGATGCGGCTGGCCTCGATGATGGAGGCGGGCAGCGACTCAAAGAACTGCACGAACAGGATCACATACATGGCGTTGGCGCCGTAGGAAAGCCACAGGGGCAGGAAGAAATTGCCCATCCCCAGCTTTTGAATGTTCATAAACAGGGGCACGATGCTGATGGTGGTGGGCATCAGCAGGGAGAGCATCACCAGCTTTTTCACCGCGCCGTGCCCTTTGGGCTTGAGGATGCCCAGGCCGTACCCCAGCAGGCCGTTGAAGATCAGGGCGCACACCACGCTGCCCGCCACGGAAATGAAGGAATTGAGATAGTTTTTGGCAATTCCCAGCTGATTCCAGGTGGTGATGAAGGCCTTCGGGCTGAAGGACTGGGGAATGATGCTGGTGCTGGAAACGAACTCCTTCAGATCCTTAAACCCGGCCAGGATCACCCAGATCAGCGGGAACAGGGCGATGATCACCATGATGCCGCACAGGAAAAGGATGAAGCCGTAACCCGCCCGCACCGAGGGCGAGTGCATATCATATTCGCGGATGACGCCGGTACGTTGGTTTTTTTCCATATGCGTTCCTCCTCCCCTCTTACTCCCAGTCGGATTCCCTGCGGTTGAAATAGGAATAGACGGCGGTCATCGCCAGCAGGATCAGCGTTACGATGACGGCCACAGCGGAGGCCTTGCCGTAATTCATGGCGCCGCCGAAGGCGTACTGCCACATCAGCTGCATCAGGGAAAGGGAGGCGTTGTCCGGCCCGCCCTTGGTGAGCACCATGGGCTCGTACATGATCTGGAACACCGATATGATCTGCAAAATCAGCAGCGTGCCGGCCAGCTTGCGGATGGCGGGCAGCAGGATGTGCAGAATGCGCTGCCACACGGTGGCGCCGTCGATGGCCGCCGCCTCGTACAATTCCGCGTTGATGCTGGACATGCCCGCCATATAGATCAGCGCCGTGGCGCCTGCCCCCTTCCAGGTGGCGATGACGATGATGATGGGAATGACCAGATGGTAATTTGTCAGGTAGGACTGGGTCGGCACGCCCAGCTTGCTCAGCAGGATGTTCAGCACGCCGGATTTTTCCCCGGAGAAGAAGGCCGACCACAGGATGATCACCGCCAGGCCGGGCAGCATGTTGGGCAGATAAGCCGCCGTGCGGAAAAAGCCCTTGCCCCGGCGGGTCTCGCCGATGATCAGCGCCAGCAGGATGGGCAGGCCAAAGCCGATGAGCAGCGACCAGAAGGTGTAGGTGAAGGTGTTGACCAGCGCCTGCAGAAAGTCATCCTTTCCCACCACGCTGACAAAGTTATCCAGCCCGATGAAGCGCACCAATTCGACGTTGCGGGTTTTGTACAGGCTCATGCGGATGCTTTCAAACAGCGGCTCCCAAACGAAGAAGGTCATCAGGAGCAGGCCCGGCAGCATGATCAGCCAGGATTTGATGTTCTCTCCCGTCTTCCCGTTGATGCGGGCGCGGTTGCTTTTTTCGCTCATGCGGCTCCCTCCCAGGTGCGGTATTCCCTATAAAAACATGCCGGCGAGGGCTGACCGTGACCGGCATGTTTTCATTATCAATAATCGTTTACTCAATAATCGTTGATCTCGTCATCCAGATACTCCTGGAAGGATTCTTCCGCTTTTTTCAGCGCCTTTTCCACATCCGCGCCCTCCCGGGTGATCATGCGCTGGATCACGGCGGTCAGCTCGCGGTACAGCTGCTGGGCGAATACAGGCTCCTCGGATTTCAGAGTGATGGTGCCTTCGGACAGGGAATCGAAGAAATCGGCGTACAGCCGCATATCCACGTTACTGTATTCATCCACGATAGCCTGCTTGGCGGCGTTGTACGCCTCGTCATTCCAGGCGCTGATGGCGGGGATCACGGGAGCGCCGCGGTCGCGCTTGGCGGCGTAATCGGCGCGCATGCCCGCGATAATGGCGTCATCCAGGAAGGGCAGCTTGCCGATGATGCGCAGGTACGCCATCAGGGCGATGCCCTGCTCCGCGGTGATGTCGGGGGCGAACATATAGCAGGTGCCGCCAGCCAGGGCATAGCGGCCCGCGTCGCCCGCCGGGAAGGGAATCAGGGCAAAGTCCTGCACGGGCAGGCCCTTGTTGGCGGTAGGCTGATCCACGCTGTCATCGGCGGCAAAGTTCATGGCCGCCTCGCCGGTGCCCAGCAGGGAATGGGCGCCCGCCCAGTCGGTGGTGGTGGCGTCGGCGTTCAGGATGTCGTACTTCCATTTGAGATCGCGCATGAATTCCATGGCGGCGATGCACTGGGGCGAGGTGAAGTTGCACACCCAGCGGCCGTCCTCATCCTGATATTCCAGGGCGTTTTCGCCCACGCAGCCGAAATTCCACGCGATATTGGTGAACAGCCAGCCGCCGTAGGTTTCGCTGGCGGGGAACACCAGGCCGGCCTTGCCGGTCTTTTCCTTGATGATCTGGCCGTATTCCGCCATCTCCTGCAGGGTCTTTGGATAGATGGGCAGCCCCGCCTCATCCACCAGGCCCGCCTGGCGGAACAGCTCGATATTGATATGCATGCCCAGCACGTAGCCATCCCGGGGCAGGCCATAGATGCGGCCGTTTTCATCGGCCAGCATTTCCACATAGGAGGGGCTGAACTTATCCAGCACGCCGTAGGCCTCCAGCGCGTCGGTCACGTCGCCCACCAGATGCTGGCTGATCAGCAGCTGGGGATCGGTGAAGGGAGGCTGAAAAATGCTGGGCGCGGTGCCGCCCTTTGCCATGGGCACATAGTTGCTCAGGGTGTAGGAATAATAATCGGGCACCAGCGTCACGTTGGGATACTGCTTCGCCATGGTGGCCTTGTAGCCCTCGAACAGCGCCTTTTCCGCGTCGGGCGCCGTGTCCGCCGGCCAGTTGCCCAGGGTGATGGTGCAGGTCAGGTTTTCGTCGATCACCTCTTCCGCCCCGGCGGCAAGCGGCAGCGAAGCCAGCAGGAAGCACAGGGCCAGAACCAGCGAGATCGTTTTGCAGAGCTTGTTCATTTTCAAACCTCCTTACAGCATATCTCCTAACAGCCTATACGGGCGCGCCTCCCGCGAACAGGTTTAGCGCTAAACTTTGTATTTATTATAGTATGTTTGCACCGCTTTGTCAATGCGTAAATGAAATTTTCTTGCAAGGCATTGCATCGTATCCGCGCGGATCAACCGCCCGCCCCGCATAAAGCAACCCCCCGCCGGATCAGCCCGGCGGGGGTTCTTCATAAAATTTCCTGTTCGCGCGCCAATATGCCTGTCAGTGCTCAGATCAGCACCAGGCTCCACAGAAAGATGGCGGGCACGGAGCACAGCGTTGTAAACACCACCAGCTTGGTGGCAAATTCGGGGTCGCGGCCATACTTGGCTGAGAGCATGGTGGTGGTGGCCCCGGCTGGCATGGCGGCCAGCAGCACGCTGACGCCGGTGACGGTTTTGCTGACGGGCAGCGCCAGGCAGGCCAGATAAACGATCAGCGGCATCAGCACCAGGCGGTGCAGGGTGAAGCGCAGAATGGTCTGATCCACCAAATGCTTCAGATCGATCTCGCTGAGGATCATGCCGATCATCATCATGGTCAGCGGCGTATTGCAGCGGCCGATGCTCTGGATGGGCGTCCGGAGGAGCGCGGGGACAGAGAGCTTCAGCCCCATTGCCAGCAGGCCCAGCACGCAGGCGACCACGCAGGGATGGGTAACCACTTTTTTGAGGGTGGCGCGCTTATCCGAAACCCCGGAATAGATGGCCAATCCCTCCGACCACATCATGACGCGCTGGGGGATCAGGTAGATGCTGGTCAGCATCAGCCCCGCCGCGCCGAACACGCCCTCAGTCACCGCGTTGCCCAGGAAGCCGGCGTTGGAGCAGATCATGGCGTATGACAAATTGCAGCGATGGTCGGCGCTCTCCCGGGGGAAAGCAAACTTGCCGTATACGAGGGAAAGCAGCTGGATGCCGATGGAGATCAGCAGCACAGCCAGATAATCCCCGGCCGCTATGCCGTTTTCATTGCCCAGAAAGGAATTGAGAATATTGCAGGGCAGCACCACATACAGCACCAGATCGGTGATGACGCGCTCAGCCTCCTTGCCCAGCACCTTGATTTTCCGGATCAGGAAGCCCACTGCCATCATCACGAAAATATTGAATTCCAATGGCCACAGCTTGTCCATATTTACCCCCAACGCAGCGCCTCCAGGGCTTTGGCGATGGCCTCCGCCGTGGGCGGGCAGCCCATGACGCATTTTTCCGCGCCCCGGCAGCACTTGCCGATGCCCAGGCCCTCCAGCGTCTGCCCCTGCCAGCCCTGGCCGATGTAGATCTCCTCCCTCTGGCCGCAGCGGGTGGCGTGCAGCGCCCGCACCAGAGCGGCGAAGCAGGCGGAGCAGGCCTGGTTCTGGTGCACGTTCTTCGTCAGCCCGGCCACGATGCCGCTGGGGCGGGGATAGGCCGCTGCGTCGCGGGGGGCGTTCAGCTCGGTCACGTCTTCCGGCGACCAGGCAGCGCTGCCGCCGCCGCAGCGCTCCGCCAGCTCAATGTAGGGCACCTCCTCGGGGGTCAGCCCCATGAGGGCGCGGCCATAGGCGTCGATCTGCACCGCGTCGGTGCCCAGATACATGCGGTTGGTCTGCACCGGGGTGCCGCCCTCCTCAAAGTCCAGATCGCCGCAGATGCTGTCCACCACGATGAGCCGGGGCCGGAGCGCCGCCCCCAGGGCGGCGATGGGCTTTTGCAGCCCCAGGGCGTGGAACCGGCGCTTTTCCCTGTCCGGAATCACGCCCTTCAGGTTTTTCAGGGCGCAGGTCATCAGCGTTTGGCCGTGGCCCTTGAGCACCGGCAGATCCACCAGCAGCCCGGCGTCCAGAGCGCGGGCGCAGATATCGATGCTGCCGATGGCGGTTTTCACCGGGCGGGCGGCATCCTTTTTGGTATCGTAGAAGGGCACGCCGTATTTTTCGCACACCTTGTCGTAGCCCGCCCGGCGCATAGCCCGCAGGGTGTCGTCCCCCACCCAGCTGCCCTCGATAATGCTGATGTCCTTTACGCCATGATCGCGGAAGTATTCGATGCACCCGCTGAGCACCCCGGGATGGGTCACCGCGCCGCTCTCCGGCGTGCCGGCGATAACCAGGTTGGGCTTCAGCGCCACCGACCCGCCGGAAGGCACCAGACAGATCGCGTCTGATGCCTCCAGCAGCTTCAAGGTCATATCATGGGCATCCTGCCCGTATATCTGATAGATCTTACCCATGTTCCTCCATATACCGCATCATGCCCGCGGCGGCGTTCTTGGCGTCGTTGGCGGCATGCACCACGGTGAGCGAGCCGCGCACCACATCCCCCGCGGCGAAAACCCCGGGGCGGGTGGTCATGTTGTTTTCATTCACGATCAGCAGCCCGCGCTCGTTGGCGTCCAGACCGGCGGTGGTGTTCACCAGCTTGTCCTTGGGCCGCTGGTTGATGGCGATGATGGTGGTATCGGCGGGCACCAGCTCATCTTCGCCCTCCACGCCCACGGGACGGCCCTGATCGTTGAGCACGGAATTTTTGAACACAGGCCCCTCCGGCGTGATGCGCTGAATGGATTTACCGGTATAGAACTCCGCCCCGTCCAGCCGGGCGTATTCCATTTCATGGTCGCTGGCGGCGGATTTCGCCCCGCGCTGGAACAGCATCACCCGCTGGGCTCCATGGCGGAAGGCCGTGCGCGCCACGTCCATGGCAACATTGCCCATGCCGATCACCGCCACGGTCTGGCCAATGGCGTAGCTGGCGGGCCGGGCCAGATAGCTGATGCCGAAGTGCACGTTTGCCAGCGTTTCCCCCTGGATGCCCAGGGTGCTGGGCCGCCATACGCCGGTGCCGATGAAAACGGCCTTGTAGCCATCCCGGAACAGGGCGTCGATCATCAGGTCGCCGCCCATGACCACGTGGGGGCGGATCCTGACCCCCAGCTCCAGCAGACGGGCGCGATACCGATCCAGAATGGTTTTGGGCAGGCGAAAATCGGGTATGCCGTATTGCAGCATGCCGCCGATCTTATCCTTTTCCTCAAAGATGGTCACGCCGTAGCCGTTCCAGGCCAGGATGAAGGCCGCCGTCATGCCCGCCGGGCCGCTGCCGATGACGGCGGCGTTTTTGCCGTTATAGGGCGCTTTGCCCTCCGCCGTCATGCGATCCAGATAGGCGTCGGAGATGAAGCGCTCGATCTCGTAAAAGTGCACCGGCTGATCCTTGCGCCCCAGCACGCAGTGCCCCGCGCACTGGGCCATGTGGTCGCACACCAGGGAGCAGACCAGGGACATGGGATTGTTTTCAAACAGCAGCCTGCCCGCCTCCATCAGCCTGTTTTCCTTGAACAGGGCGATGGCCTGGGGAATGGGCGTATGCGCCGGGCAGCCCTCCCGGCAAAGCGGCTTTTTGCATTGCAGGCAGCGATTGGCCTCGTTGGTGATGCGCAGGGGCATGAGCACGACCTCCCTTACGAAAAGGATACGTTCCTTTCTTTCTGAGAAAGAAAGGAACAAAGAAAGCACGATTTTACATGATCACAGGGGGAAGAAGAGATATTTTATATGTTTTGTTTCCGGGTTGGTTTCTCTGTTTCTCTCTTTGACCCAAAGAGAGAAACGTCCTCCCTTTTCCCATCCCCCGTCCGTCAGGTGATGGGCGCGGGGTTGAAGATGCACAGGTAATTGTGCATGCCGTACTTCTCGGCGAAGGGCTGATCCAGGCCGCTGGCGCAGGCGATGATCTTGTTGAAGATCTCGGTGCCCACCTCGGCGATGGTCTTTTCCCCCGTGGCGACGGCCCCGGCGCTGATATCAATGATGTCGGGCCACTGCTGCTTGAGCTCGTTGCGGCTGCACACCTTGATCACCGGCACGGCGGCCAGGTTATAGGGCGTGCCCCGGCCCGTCATGAACACCTGCAGGCCGATTCCGCTGGCCATCTGGCAGGGGCCGCACACGATGTCGCTGGCCGGGGTGGCGGCGAAGATTTCGCCGTGCTTGGTGGGCCGCTCGGCGGGAGAGAGCACCTCCACGATGGGCGAGGTGCCGGATTTGGCGATGGAGCCCATGGCCTTTTCCACGATGTTGGACAGGCCGCCCTTTTTGTTGCCGGGGGTGGGGTTGGCGCTGCGATCCACGTTGGCCTCGGACAGATACCTGTCATACCAGCGCATTTCGGCGGCCAGCTTATCGCGAACCTCGGCGCTGACACAGCGCTCGGCGATGAAGTGCACGCCGTCTCGCACCTCCGTCACCTCGCTGAACAGCACGGTGCCGCCGCCCTGCACGATCATATCCGCCGCGTAACCCGCGCTTGGGTTGGCCGATACGCCGGAGAAGGCGTCGCTGCCGCCGCACTGCATGCCGATCAGCAGATCGGAAAGGGGCAGCTCCTCGCGCCTGCGCGCGTTGAGGATCTTCAGCTTCTTCTCCGCCATCTCCAGAATGGCCCGCATGCAGCCCTCAAAACCGTGGCATTCCTGCAAAACGATAACATTTTCAGGCGTGTTGTTCTCCGGCCCCACCAGCATATCCGCCGTCAGCTTTTCACAGCCCAGGGACACCACCATCAGCTGCCCGCCGAAGTTGGGGTGATGGCAAATGTTGCGCAGGGCGCGGATGGGCACCTTGGCCTCCGGCGCGTTGATGGCCACGCCGCAGCCGTAGGCGTGGTTGATGGGCACCACGTCGTCCACGTTGGGGTACTTGGGCAAAAGCTCCTTCCGGATGCGCTCGATGGCCACGTTCAGCGTGCCTTCCACACACTGCACCGTGGTCTGTATGCCCAGGAAATTGCGGGTGCCCGCATAGCCGCCCTCGGGGTTGCGGTAGCCCAGCCAGGTCTTGACCGGCGGCTCGGGCAGATCGGTGCGGAGGTTCACGCCATAGGGCATATCATCCAAGGAAGGGGGCGTGGGCAGGCGCAGCATGTGCTCGTTGATCCACTGGCCCTTTGCGATGGGGTCGATAGCGTAGCCCAGGGTAACGCCGTAGCGGATGATGGGGCCATCTTTGGGAATGTCCTGCAAAGCAATTTTGTGGGCCTGGGGAATGACGCTTTGCGTCACCACGCCGGGCATGATTTCGGTTCCCTCGGGCAATTCCTGCACGGCGATGGCCACGTTGTCCTCGGGCTTGATCTGTACGTATGTACGCATGGCGTTCTCCTTAAAAGGCCGACCGGCTTGCACCGGCCGGCCTTGGTCGCTTTTTATCTCACCAGGCAGGGCTTCTTGTTGTCGAACTTCCAGCCGGGAATCAGGAACTGCATGCCGATGGCGTCGTTCCGGGCGCCCAGGCAGTTTTCCAGATAGATCTTGTTGGCCTTCTTGACCTGGTCGATGTCCACGTCGATGCCCAGGCCGGGCTTCTTGGGCAGGTCGATGCAGCCGTCCACGATCTGCAGCGGCTCCTTGGTCAGGCGCTCGCGGCCCTCCTGCCAGATCCAGTGGGTGTCGATGCCGTTCATCTTGCCGGGGATGGCGGCGGCGCACTGGGTCACCATGGCCAGGCTGATGTCGAAATGGTTGTTGCTGTGGCAGCCCCACATGAGGCCGAAATCATTGCACAGCTGGCCCACGCGCACGCTGCCGTTCATCGTCCAGAAGTGGGGATCGGCCAGCGGAATATCCACGCTCTGCAGGGCGATGGTGTGGCACATCTGCCGCCAGTCGGTGTTGATCATGTTGGTGGCGGTGGGCATCATGGTGGCCTT
>Ga0079305_1002534_pt1 | contig 15481 bp, 16 predicted proteins | sample LMS_cellobiose_e_FD_79183 | JGI IMG/M metagenome (GOLD analysis project Ga0079305, IMG submission 79183) | Rumen-fistulated moose microbial communities from Alaska, USA - LMS_cellobiose_enrichment | ecosystem: Host-associated > Mammals > Digestive system > Stomach > Rumen fluid ... | reverse complement strand
TGCGGGTCAGGGGCTTGAGCGGGGTCTTGACATAGATGCTCATGCTCAGTCCATCCTTTCGGGAAATTCCGGCGCAGGCACCCATGGGGTCGGGCGGCAGGCGGGCCGCCGCGGCGGGATGTCAGCTCACTCCACGTCCCTGTAGCGGCGCACCTTGCTGGTGCTGTAGCCCGCCTTCACGCAGCCCACCGCGATCATCAGCGCGCAGTGGATGCCGTCCAGAACGGGCACGCCCAGCTGGGCGGACATCTTCTCGGACATGCCGGCAAAGCCGGCGCAGCCCAGGACGATGACCTCCGCCATATCCTCTTCCATGGCGGTCTGAGCGGCGTTGAGATACACGTCGTCCATGTCCAGCCCCTCCACATGGCCCTTGGGGCCGCGCACGGAGGCGCAGGCGCCGTCCAGGTGGTACTTGTGGATCAGGGCCAGCTTGTTGGGGATGGAGTGCTTGCCCGTGCTGACCACGGAGAAGGAATGGCCCAGCATGCTCGCTAGGTGCATGGACGCCTCTCCGATACCGATCACGGGCTTGTCGGTGATCTGCTTGAGCAGATCCAGATTGGGATCGCAGTGGCAGGCGACGATGAAGGCGTCCACCCTCTTCTCGTTGTCCTTCACGATCTTCACCATGCCGGGGGCGCAGTCGAACTGATCGCTGTAATAGTCGATGAATTCCGGCGCGCCGGGCGTGGCGAGAGTCTCGACCTCGAACTCGCCGTTTGCGTAGAGCTCCGCGCAGTTCTGGATGGCCGCGGTCATCTCTTCACTGCTGTTGGGGTTGATGATCAGGATCTTCATTGGCTTCCTCCGTGCAGAGCCGCCTTACTTTTTGTCGTTCTTGGTGTTGCGGTAGAAGTTCTCGGGATAAGTATAGGCCTCGTCCCAGACGTCCACGGGAGCCAGCGCCTCGATGTCCAGAAGCTCGGTGATGAAGCACTGCATGCAGCCCTTCACCCGGGTGCCCTCGACCATGTGCCCGGTGATGGTGGGCGCATCCCAGCCGCCGCCGGCCACAAAGTGCATGGCCACATAGGGCTCGGTCTCGTCGCTGCCCTCGATGGGCCGCTGGCTGATCATGCCGCCGATGGCGGTCAGCATGGTCAGGTTGGTGTTGACCGCGGTGCCCTCAAGGTGCCAGTTGTCGGGATTGGCATAGTCGGGGATCCACACATAGTACTTGCAGGGCTGGAAGCCGCCCATGAAGGTGGCGTGGATCTTGCCGTATTTGACATTGTGCTCGCGGGCAAAGCGTTCGATCGCCAGCGTGGGGTCCGCGCCGGTCATCAGACGGATCATAAACTCACGGCCGCGGGTCATCTCACAGGTGTGGTACTCGCTGGGGACGCTCGCGTCCTTCTGCCACTCGGGCAGCACTTTGGGTTTGTTGTCAGCCATCTTGTCTCTCCTCCGTTCTTCGATCAATAGTCCTCGGGCTTGCCCTGCTTGACGTTGTAGTAGAAGTTCTCGGGATAGCCGTAGCTGGGATCGTGGACCAGGTCGATGGGAGCCAGCACATCAATGTCCAGAAGCTCGGTGATGAAGCACTGCATGCAGCCCTTCACCCGGGTGCCCTCGACCATGTGTCCGGTGATGGTGGGCGCGTCCCAGCCGCCGCCGGCCACGAAATGCATGGCCACAAAGGGCTCCGTCTCGCCCTCGGCGCCGCCGCGCACCGGGCGCTCGCCGATCATGCCGCCGATGGCGGTCAGCATGGTCAGGTTGGTGTTGACCGCAACGCCCTCACGGTGCCAGTTCTCGGGGTCGGCGTAGTCGGGGATCCACACATAGTACTTGCAGGGCTGGAAGCCGCCCATGAAGGTGGCGTGGACCTTGCCGAAGCGGATGTTGTGCTCCTTGGCAAAGCGCTCGATCGCCAGGGTGGGATCCGCGCCCGTCATCAGACGGATCATAAACTCACGTCCGCGTCTCATCTCGCAGATGTGATACTCATCAGGCGTCTTGGCATCCAGCTGCCAGGCGGGGAACTTGATGTTGCTTGTATCGATCATTTCCATACCTCCATGAAAATTATTGAATCGGCCGACCGGCCGTATTCATCCGTCTTTGAGGATCCCGGAGGGACCGCAAATGCCCCTTGCCACAGGCGGCCTCCTGTGATAAAATGGCAATTAAACCGTTATCGCGTCTTTTTTTGTCCTGCGGGAATAATTTTTCGGCATACGGCGGAGCCCTGTCTCCCGATCGGCGGGCAAGTCCTCGGGCCCCGCCCGCTGTCGCCTCGGATTTTTCGCCGGGTTTCGTTATTTTTTACAATTTCTTTCAAGGCTCTTGTGCAAGTTGCTCAATGCCCGGCCGAAAACCCGGCTTTTCCATGCTGTTAATGTATCATAGTTTACAAGAGTGTTGAAGCGACATTTTTTGATGCAGGACATTACAAAGATGAATACCCCCCTGACGGGACACGGCAAGACGGCCGTGGAAACGGAGGTCTGTTCTTTGAGCATAAAAAAATGGGACATTCTGCTGAAGGCGGTGCAGGCCGGCAGTCTCAGCAAGGCTGCCGACATGCTGGGCTACACCCAGTCGGGCATCACGCACATGATGAACAGTCTGGAGGCCGAGGCGGGCTTCCCGCTGCTCTCGCGGCGCTGGGACGGCGTTCGTCTCACCGCCGAGGGGGAAGAGCTGCTGCCGGACATCCAGAACCTGATCGCCGCGGAGGAGCAGCTCCGGCGCCACCTGAAGAACATCAGCGCCGCCCAGGAGGAGCACCTCAGCATCGCTACATACTCCAGCATCTCCGTGCAGTGGCTCCCCTCGGTGCTGGCAGAGCTGCGCCGCGAGATGCCCAATGTGGAGATCGACCTCCATGTGGGCGCCTACCGCGAGATGCTCGCCTGGCTGGAGCAGGACAGCGTCGATCTGATGCTGGGGGAGAAATGCGAGGACCCCGGTCTGCTCTGGATCCCGCTGTGCAACGACCCCTTCCTGGCCATCCTCCCGGAGGATCATCCCGCCGCGAAGGAGGCCGCCTTCTCTCCGGAGAACATCGGCGACCTGCCCCTGCTCTACGAGTCGGGCTGCCTGCTGGCGAAGAAGATCGTCAAGACCTACGGCTCGACCAGCAAGCGGCTGAGCATCAGCTCCGAGGACGAGGCGGTCATCATCTCCATGGTGCGCCAGGGCGAGGGCTGCGGCATCCTGCCGGAGCTGTGCATCCGGGGCCGCACCCAGAAGCTGGCGGTCCAGCCGCTGAAGACGCCGCTGCTGCGCGCGCTGGGGATCACGCGGAAAAAGAGCAGTGCCGTGAGCTTTGCCGAGCAGCGGCTTCTCTCGCTGCTCCGCCGGCACATCCAGGAGCAGGTCCCGCTCTTATAAAACCACGGGGTCGATGCGCACGTCGCTGTCGACCTTGTGCAGGATCACGTCCATGGGATAGCCCAGCATCTGTCCGAACTCGATGGACAGATCCCGGCGGATCTTCCCGCTGTACTTTCCCTCCGCGGTCAGCTCCGCGATCTGGCGGTCCATCTCGTGATAACGCCGGATCACCTCGTCGTCCTTATAATACAGGATGGAGTTCTTCCCTTTTGTGAATTCCGCGCTCTGGATGTCGGTGATCATCAGCGACTCCACCACGCAGTATTTGGTGCCGAAGCCCTCGCTGAGCGTTTTGGAGGCCTCCTCCATCAGCGGCAGGTCCTCCGGCGCGATGGGAGGGCTGATCGCCAGGGGCTTGACGCCGCAGGCGACGATTTCGATAAAGGAATTGATCATGCCGATCTCATAGGATCTCCGGTCGAGCGGATAACTGAAACTCATTTCTTCCTCCTTGTCTCAAAGGGCGGGCTCAAGCAGTGGTTTTGAGTCCGCCGATTTTTTATCGCCCGTGAGGCAGCGCGCCTCCGGCTGTATGGATGCCTTTATCATAGGGCAGGAAGTGAAAAATGTAAAGAGGGACGGCGGGGCACTTTTTCCCATTTCGGCAATTTTCTGCCGCCCCTGCGCGGCCCTCGCGCGGAAGCGCGCCGGGAACGGCGCCGATCCGTCTTTTTTCTCATATCCCCTATTCTTTTTTCCGGCTTGAACTCTGCCGGGGACGCGGACTATACTGTAGGCATGGATTTCCGCCGGAAAAGGAGGCTCTTCCCATGGATAAATTCGACCTGCAGCGACAGTACTACCCCGTGCTTGCCTACCGCAGCTTTCTCAACACCGCCCAGAACGGGCTGATCCCCAGCTATGCGGCCGACGCCATGTGCGACTATGTGCTCAAGCGCTCCCGCAACGCTCTGGATCTGGAGAGCATGAACGCGCTCTGGGACGACGCCGACGCCATCCGCGCGCAGCTCGGCCGGGTGCTCCGCTGCGGAGCGGACGAGATCTGCTTTGGCTCCAGCTCCTCGGACCTCTTCAACATCTTCTCCAACGGCATCGGCCTGCGCGCCGGGGACAACGTGGTCACCTACGACACCGCCTACCACTCCACCCTCTTCACCTGGTACAACAAGCGGCCCGAGGGGCTGGAAGTGCGGGTCGCGAAAAGTGAGAACGGCGCCGTGCCCGCCGAGGCGCTGATGGCCCTGTGCGACGAGCGGACCCGCGCCGTCTCCGTCAGCATGGTGGACTACTCCACCGGCTACCGCCACGATCTCAAAACGCTGGGCAGCTTTTGCCGCAGCCGGGGTATCTGGTTGACGGTGGATGCCGTCCAGGCCTGCGGCGCCATGCAGATCGACGTGCAGGAGATGCAGATCGATTTTCTGACCGCCTCGGCCTACAAATGGCTGCAGGGCTGCCTGGGCCTGGGCTTTGCCTACATCCACCGCCCCCTGCTGGACACGCTGCACCAGTCGGGCATGGGCTGGACCAACGTCCGCGACCGCCGGAACATCCGCGACGACTGCCTGGATCTGTCCGTCAACGCCAACCGCTTCGAATACGGCGGCATCAGCTTTGTGGCGCTGGCCGGGCTGAAAAAGGTGCTCGACGCCTATCTCCGGCTGCGCGGCGCGGACATCGAGGAGCGCATCCTCTCCCTGACCCAACACGCCTGCGACCGGGCCGCCGCGCTCCGGCATGTGCGCATCCTGGGCGACTTTCCGCCCGAGCGGCGCAGCGGCATCGCCGTCGTCCTCTATCCGGAGCACTGGCCCGTCACACCGGAATATCTCTATGATCACGCCCTCTGCGCCATGCCCATGGGCAAGGGGCGCTGCCGGATCGCCATGCACTATTACAACAATTTCGACGATGTGGACCGCTTCTTTGACATGTTGCAGGAGCTGGATGAGCGGGAATAAAAAAACGCCGCCCGGAGGCGGCGGAGAGTATGTACGGGATCGATCGAGGAGGACACGCCATGAAGTTTGACCCCGCGAGGCTGAGCTTTTCCCAAAAGCTCCCCGGCAGAGACGGCCGGAAGGCCGCCCTGGAATACCGCTATGACGGCCAGAGTTTTCTGGTCTATCCCCAGGTCTTCCCCTTCGGCGGCGGGGACCGGGAGGACGTCACCATCCACTATGCGCTGGACAACGCGGCGCTGAGCGCGCTCATGGACGACGGAGAGTGGCTCGCCGGCGCCCTGGAGTTTCTGGAGCGGGACTACCGCGAGCGTCTGGCCGAATAATCCCCTACTGACCCCGCCGGGTCACCTGCCACACGCCCGCCACGATCAGCACGCCGCCCAGCACGGCCATGGCCGACATGGGCTCGCTCAGGATCAACACGCCGCCCAGGGTCGAGGTCAGGGTGCTGATCGCGCTGAAGGAGGAGGCCTTCGTCACGCTGATGTGGCCCGTGCCGAAATTGCACAGCATGTTGCCCGTCACGGAGCACACCGCGCCCAGGTACAGAGCCGGCAGCAGCACGTTCCGGTCGCGAAGCGGCGCGGCAAAGGCGTTCAGGTCCCCCCTCACGTGGACCAGCGCCGCCGTCGTAAAGGCCAGCATGCAGGCCAGCATCATCACATAGGTGCGCTCCATGGCCGTAAAGCTCCCGGAAACGCGGCGGTTGGCGGTCTTGAAGGTGCCGCTGCACAGGCAGTGCAGAAACAGGGCCAGCACACCCAGCGCGCTGACTACGCCCAGGCTCCGCCCCGCCAGCGTGATGATGATCACGCCCGCGATGGGCAGGGTGCAGAACAGCATCTGCCCCCTCGTGGGGTACTCCCGCAGGAAGACCGCCGCCAGGAGGATGGCGAAGATCGGCACCAGGGCCACCATGATCCCCGCGAAGGAGGCGTTGGTGTACAGGATGCCGTAGCTCTCGGTGATCAGGCACATGGGCTCCAGGACGCCGAGCAGCAGCAGCGGAGCGAGCTTCTTCCCCCGCAGGCGGAGCTTCTCCCCGCTCAGCAGCAGCCACAGGTTGATCGTCAGAAACGCCACCATGTAGCGCACCGACAGCAGCATCACCGGCTGCGTCGCGCTGAGCGCTGCGCGGGTGAAGAGATTGCCGGAGCCCCAGATGATGTTGCTGGCCAGCACCGCCAGCACCGCCAGGCGGACCTTCTTCCGATCTTCCACGCTTTTTCCCTCTTTTTTCCTCGTGCTTTCACCCTATTATAGTCCAAAATCGTCTCTTGTCCATCCCCATTTTCTCCTCTGAAAAAGGGAGGTCCCCCCTTATGGCCGAGCTCGTGACCCTTGCTGCCTTCTGCGGCATTCTGGCAGTCTGCTTTGCGATGAACGTCTCTCTGACCCTGTCGCTGTTTTTCGGGCTGCTGCTTTTCTCCGGCTATGTCCTCTATAAGAAGTTCAGCCTGCGGCGGCTGTGGGAGATGATCCGGGACGGCGTGCGCACCGTGCACAGCGTCATCCCGGTCTTTCTGCTGATCGGGATGCTCACGGCCCTCTGGCGCTCCTGCGGCACCATCGCCGCCGTCATCAGCTATCTCTCCGGCTTTATCCGCCCCGGCGCCGTCGTCATGGCGACCTTTGTACTGTGCTGTCTCATCTCGGTCCTCACCGGCACCTCCCTCGGCACCGCGGCCACCATGGGCGTCATCTGCATGACGATGGGCCGGGCCATGGGCGCGCAGCCCGTCCTTCTGGGCGGGGCAATCCTCTCCGGTGCCTACTTCGGGGACCGCTGTTCCCCCGTCTCGTCCAGCGCCCTGCTGGTCTGCGAGCTGACGGGGACCAACATCTATGACAATCTCCGCCGCATGGCGCGGACCGCCGCCGTCCCCTTCCTGCTCGTCTGCGCGCTCTACGCTCTGCTGGGCGCGCACATGCAGCCGGGCAGCGCGGTTCCGGACATGAGCGCCCTCTTCGCCCGGGAGCTGGCGATTCGCCCCGCGGCGCTGATCCCCGCGCTGCTCATCCTGCTGTTCGCCGTGTTCCGGCTGAACGTGAAGCTGGCCATGTCCGCCAGCATCCTCTCCGGCATCCTGGTCTGCGTCTTCCTTCAGCGGCAGAGTGTGCCGGAGATCCTCCGGGCCATGCTTCTCGGCTACTCCGCGGCGGACGCGCAGGTGGCCGCCATGCTGGACGGCGGCGGGCTCGTCTCCATGCTGGAGGCGATCGCCGTGCTGCTGATCGCCGGCGCCTTCGGCGGCATCTTTCGGCAGACGCAGCTTTTGTCGGGCATCCGCCGCCCGCTGCGCGCCGTCGCCGAGCGGGGCACGCCCTTCGCCGCCGTCTTCTGCGCGGCCCTGGCCTCGGCCCTCATCGCCTGCGACCAGGTGCTCACCATCCTCATGACCCATCAGCTGTGCGAGGACATCCAGCCGGATGCGGGCAGGCTCGCACTGAGCATCGAGGACACGGCCGTCCTGCTCTCCCCCCTGATGCCCTGGGCCATCGGCAGCCGCGTCCCCCTCGCCGCGGTCGGCGCGCCGCGCGCCTCCTGCGCCTGCGCCTTCTTCCTCTTCGTGCTCCCCCTGTGCTCCCTGGTGGGCTCCCTGCTGCGAAAGCGCGCCGCCGCCAAGGGATAGCTCTCCCCTTTTCGGCTGAAAAATATGAGCCCCCGGATGACGCACTTGCGTCATCCGGGGGCTCAGACTGTAGGCAAACCTATGCGCACCCGTTTCGACGCGCATGGGGAGATTGTGAAGAGGGGATGGGATTCCCCTCTTCACGTTCAATCATGTAAAAATGGGAACTTTTTCGAAGTTCCCATTTTTGCTGCTCAAGCTGTCGACCCTTTGTTGACAGCTTGAGCCCCCCGGATGCGCTGGTGCGCATCCGGGGGTCTTTGTCTTTGATTTGTTGGTGTGCCCTCATCCTTCCGCGTCCGGGGCCGCGGAGGGCACGTGCCGGAAGCCGAGGCGCAGCGCGCCCGCGGGGCAGGCGCGCACGCAGTCGCCGCAGCGGATGCACTCCGCGCTGTTCGGCACGGCGGAGGGATCGACGCACATGCGGCAGGAGCGCGCGCACGCCCCGCAGCCGACGCACTTGGCCCGGTCCAGCTCCATGCGGTACAGGGCGAAGCGGTTGAACATGCCGTAGAGCGCGCCCAGCGGGCAGAGGTATTTGCAGAAGGGCCTCCAGACGATCAGGCTGGCGAGGATCACGGCGATGAGCACCGCGCTCTTCCAGGTGAAGAGCGCGCCGAGCTGCGAGCGCAGCATCGTGTCGCGCGCCGCGAGCAGCCAGCCCGCGAGCGTCCCGGAGGGGCAGAGATACTTGCAGAAATACGGGACCAGCTTCAGCCCCAGCGGCAGGGCGACGACCAGCACGGCCAGCACCGCGTACTTGACGCAGCGCAGCGGCCGGTCCGCCCGGAAGCGGTTCTTTTTATAGAAGGGCACGCGGCCCAGCAGCTCCTGCAGCCAGCCGAAGGGGCACAGGAAGCCGCAGACGGCCCGGCCCAGCAGCGCGCCGAAAAAGAGCAGCAGTCCCACGACGTAATAGGGGAAGCGAAAAGTGCGCGCGCCGAGAAAGTTCTGGAGCGACCCGAGCGGGCAGGCGCCGACCGCGCCGGGGCAGGAATAGCAGTTGAGGCCCGGGACGCAGATCTGTTTGACCGGGCCCTGGTAGATCTTCCCCGTAAAAAAGCCCTTGAGGTTGGCGTTCTGCAGCAGCGTCGCCGCCGCCTGTATGCCGAAACGACGTCTGTTATCCAAGGCCGATACACTCCATACACACGCGGACCGCCTTCGCCAGTACCAGTCCCTGCTGCGACAGGGCGAGGCCCGTGCCGATCACCGCGGCGCCGGCGAGCAGCGCGGCCAGGGCGGGCAGTTCTCTCTTCATAGCAGTCCCTCGATTATCTCCGCCCAGCTCTCATAATCCCGGCCGCCGATCTGCGTCTCGCCGACGATCTCCCCCTGCGCGTTGATAAACACCGTCGTGGGGACATAGCCGGTCTGGAAGACGTCAAACTCCGGGCAATAGTGCAAAATGGGATAGCTCACGCCGGTCTGCGCGAGCACCGCGTCCACATCCTCCTCCTGGTCGGGCGTCGCGTAGACGCCGAGGATCACAAAGCCGCGCTCTGCATAGTCCTGATACAGGCGCTCGAGATCCGGCATCTCGCCCACGCAGGGCGGGCACCAGGGCTCCCAGAAATTGATCATCGTCAGCTTCTGCCCGGCAAAGGCGTTCTCGTTCCAGGCGTTCCCGTCCCGGTCGGTCGTCGCGAAGCGGAAAGCAAGCTCCGGCGCGGGAGCCTCCGCAGGCGCGGGAGTTTCCGCCGGCGCGGAAGTTTCCGCGGGCGCGGGGTCCGCTCCGCAGGCCGCAAGGGACAGGCACAGCCCCAGGGTCAGCAGCAGGCATACAAGTTTCTTTTTCATTCAGTTCTCTCCTTTCGGGGTCCTTGGGTTGTTCGCTCCGCCCGGCAGCATCCGCGCAGGCTTTGCGCGCGGCCCCGGCCGGTGTTTCAGGGCTCGGGGAAGGTGGCGACGTCGCTTGGCATGACCCGGCGCAGCGTATAGGGGACGCCGTTTTCCTCCAGCTGCCGGAGGAAAGCCTCGCGCACGCTGTCCTCCCGGAAGCGCTGCTGGATGCTCAGGAAGATCTTCCCACCCGCGGCGCCGATCTCGACCAGCAGGCTGAAGGTGTTCGGCGGATGGGACCAGAGCTCCCGCATGTGCTCTCCCAGCGCGGGATAGGGCCACTTGCCGGTGTAGCTCACCAAAAAGCTCACGACGCCTTCGCCGCCGTTGAACATCCGGCCGAAGGCCTCCTTCTTCTCTTCGAGCGTCGCCGCCGCCTGCGCCGCCGCGCGGACCTGCGCGGCGTTCGCCGTCATCGCCGCGGCAACGCGCTCTTCGTCGCTCTGCAGAAAGGTCATGCCCCGGTATACCGTGCACTGGCGCGCCAGGGGCATGGCCTTGACGCGCTCGGAGTAGCGGAACAGGGCCATACTCAGGCAGTTGTGGTGCGTCTTTGGCGCGTGCAGCATGGGCCGGGCGTTGATGACGTAGGCGCTGACGATGTCCTTTTCCCGCTGCGGGTAGAGCGTGTCGATCGCCCGGGCGAAGAGCAGCGAAACCATAGTGCCGGGGCTCGCGTCGTTGGCGGAGGTGAAGCGGAGAAAGACGTCCTCCGGGATCTCCAGGTCCCAGATCGTGGGCGCGGAGGGCGTGAGGCCCCCGTCCGTCTCGAGCGTGAAGGCCGCGTCCATCTGTGCCGCGGGCAGCTGCGACAGGTCGAACTGCAGCAGCGCGTCCTGCGGGTCCGCCGTCTCCTCCGGGGAGATCGGGTCGTCCAGCGTGCGGATGCCCGTATGCTCCGCCAGGCCGTATCGCTCGGCGCAGTAATAGTACAGCAGTGTCGAAAACAGCGCATACATGCCGGTGCCGTCCGCGGCGCCGTGGTAGACGTCCAGGTGGATGCGATCCTCCCACCAGCAGACCGCCCAGACCTGGAAGTTCGTCTCCTCCGCGTTCAGGCGGATCGGCCCGTCCTCATGCAGCAGCGCGATGGGCAGGGGGTTGTCCTCGTAGCAGTACGCATCCTCTCCCCTTCTCAGGTGCAGGGACAGATAGGGGTAGCGCCTCTGCGTCCTGTCCAGGGCGCGCCGGAGCACGGCCGCGTCCACCGCGTCCGTCAGGCGCACGCTCGTGCGCACCGTGTAGTCCACGCCGGCCCCGAAGCCGCCGTGGACATGCATCATATCTCCGGTCGTGATTGCTTTCATCCTCCGGCTCTCCTTTCCCCGCCGGGCTTTCCGCCCTGCCGGGTATATGCAGAGTATACCATCTTCCCGCCCCGCAAACAAGCGGGAAAAGGCACTAGGAATCGGGCGCGGGATCTGCTATAATGGATTTGCTGTACAGCGAGAAGGACGGTGGGCACAGATGGCGGAAAAATGCTATATCGCGATCGACCTGAAGAGCTACTATGCCTCCGTCGAGTGCCGCGAGCTCGGGAGGGACCCGCTCACGACGCATCTGGTCGTGGCGGACAAAAGCCGGACGGAGAAGACGATCTGCCTGGCGGTCTCCCCCTCCCTGAAGGCCTACGGCATCCCCGGCCGGGCGCGGCTGTTCGAGGTCGTGCAGCAGGTGGAGAGGATCAACGCCCAGCGCCTTGCCCGGGCGCCGGGGCGGAAATTCCTGGGCAGCTCCGCGGATGCGGCGGAGCTGGAACGGGACCCCTCCCTCGCGCTCGACTACATTGTCGCCACGCCCCGCATGTCCTACTACATGGAATACAGCACCCGCATCTACGGCATCTATATGAAATACGCCGCGCCCGAGGATATCCACGTCTACTCCATCGACGAGGTGTTCATCGACGCGACCGAGTATATGAAGACAAACGGCCTGTCCGCCCGGGACTTCGCGATGCGGATCATCCGGGACGTGCTGCAGACGACCGGGATCACGGCCACGGCAGGGATCGGCCCCAACCTCTACCTCAGCAAGGTGGCGATGGACATCTGGGCAAAGCACGTCCCCGCGGACGCGGACGGGGTCCGGATCGCCGAGCTGGATGAGATGAGCTACCGGCGCTACCTCTGGGGGCACACGCCCATCACGGATTTCTGGCGCGTCGGCAGGGGCATTGCGCGAAAGCTCGCCGAGCACGGGATGCTCACCATGGGCGACGTCGCGCGCTGCTCCGTCGGCGGGCCCAACGATCTGCACAACGAGGAGCTGCTCTACAGGCTCTTCGGGGTCAACGCAGAGCTGCTGATCGACCACGCCTGGGGCTGGGAACCCTGCGAGATCAAACACATCAAGGCCTACAGGCCCGAGAGCAACAGCATCAGCGTGGGGCAGGTCCTGCAGGAGCCCTACAGCGCGGACAGGGCGCGCATCATCGTGCGGGAGATGAGCGAGGGCCTGGTCATGGACCTCGTCGAGAAAGGCCTGGTCACGGATCAGCTCGTGCTGACCGTGGGCTACGACATTGAAAGCCTGCGCACCGGCTATCAGGGGGAGATCACGACCGACTGGTACGGACGGAAGGTGCCGAAGCAGGCGCACGGCTCCGAGAATCTCGCCCGGCAGACGTCCAGCACGCGCCTGATCCTCGAGGCGATGCTGCGCCTCTATGACCGGGTCGTGGACAAAAATCTCCTCGTGCGCAGGATGTACGTCGTGGCAAACCACGTCGTCCCCACGCAGTCCGTCGGGGAGAAAGCTTTCGAGCAGCTGGACCTCTTCACGGACGAGGAGGAGAAGGCACGCGAGGAGAAGGCGCTCGAGAAGGAGAAGCGGCTGCAGCAGGCCATGCTCTCCATCAAGCAGCGCTACGGCAAGAACGCCATCCTCCACGGCACGAGCTATCAGGAGGGCGCCACGGGGCGCGAGCGCAACAAACAGATCGGAGGTCACAAGGCCTGATGGAGATCTCGCATCGCTACGACGACATCATTGAGCTGCCCCACCACGTGTCCGACAGGCATCCGCAGATGCCTCTCTCCGACCGGGCGGCGCAGTTTTCGCCCTTCGCCGCGCTCACCGGCTACGACGCCGCCGTCGAGGAGACGGCGCGCTGGACGGAGGAGAAGCGGGAGCTGACAGAGGAGCAGAAGCTGATCCTCAGCGCCCGGCTGCGCGAGCTTCAGGGCGCGATCCGGAGCGCACCGGCGGTGACGGTGCTCTTCTTTGTCCCCGACGCGCGCAAGGCCGGGGGCTCCTATCAAACGCTGCAGGGCCGGGTCAAAAAGATCGACGAGTATTCCGGCCTGCTCGAGCTGACAGACGGGACGCTCATCCCCTTTGAGGACATCCTGGGCCTGGAAGCGGAGGAAAGCATCGATCAGGACTGAGCGGAAGGACCGCTCAAAGGAGGCGGAAACATGTGTGATACCCTGGGTTTTCTCCGGGCGGACGGCGCGGTCTTCGGCAAGAACAGCGACCGGAGCCCCAATGAGGTGCAGGTCCTGGAATACCACCCGGCAAAAAGCGGTCTGTCCGGGATGCTGCGGTGTACCTACATTTCCATTCCCCAGGCGGAGCGGACCTGCGCCGTGCTGATCTCCCGCCCGGCCTGGATGTGGGGCGCCGAGATCGGCGTCAACGAGTTCGGCCTGTGCATCGGCAACGAGGCCGTCTTTACCCGCGGGGCCTACGGCAAAAGCGGCCTGACGGGCATGGACCTGCTGCGCCTGGCGCTGGAACGCTGCCGGGACGCCGCGGGGGCGCTGGAGCTGATCACCGGACTGCTGGAGGAATACGGGCAGGGCGGCGACTGCGGCTACGACCACCATTTTTATTACGACAACTCCTTCCTCCTCATAGACAGAAGCTCGCTGTACGTGCTGGAGACCGCGGGGCGGGCCTGGATCTGCCGCCGCTCCGACCGGGCGAGCATCAGCAACCGCCTCTCCATCGGCGCCGATTTCGAGCGCTGCTCCGCCGGAGAGGACGGCCGCTTTCTGCGGCGGCATCTCGAGCCCGTCTATTCCAGCTTCTCCGGCTCCGCCGCGCGCCGGCGGCAGACGCAGGACTGCCTGCGCTCCGCGGAGGCCGCGCGTGATCTGCTCCCCATCCTGCGCGCGCATCATCCGCGCGTCACAGACCCCTTCGCGCAGGGGACGGTGAGCAGCCCCTGCATGCACTTCGGAGGGGTGGTGGGCGATCACAGCACCGCCAGCATGGTCGTCTCGCTGGAGGCGGAGCGCAGCGTCGTCTGGGCCACGGGGTGCAGCGCGCCCTGCGTATCGCTCTACAAGCCCTGGCTCTTCGGGAGCGGCGCCGTGCTCCCCGTCGCGGCGCCGGGCGACCCGGCCGGGGAACGCTACTGGCTGGAGGCGGAACGCTTTCGCCGCAGTCTGCTCGGCAGGCGGCTCCCGGAGGAGTTCTATGCGCAGCGCGACGCGCTCCAGAACGCATGGTTTGATTGCGCCGCCGGACTTCCCGACGGGGACTTCCCCGCCTTTTCGCGCCGCTGTCTGGAAGAGGAGGCGGAATTCTACCGCGCCTGGAAGGGCCGCTCCCTTGAGCAGGCCCGCCCCTCCGCCGCGTTTCTGCGCCGCTGGGAGAAGAAAAACCGCGTCCTTTTCCCGGAGGGATGAAGTCCTTTCGGGATGGGGCGCCGCACTTGTCTATTTTTGCTATATGCGCGCTGCGATCTTTGGTGATTTCCGGGGACGGGAATGCCTTGAAGCGCCCCCGGAGGGATGATACAATAGAAACATACAGACTGGAAAAACTGCGAAGGAGAGGGAGCCTATGTCAAAAAGACCAAACATTCTCCGGCTTGCCAGCAAGGTCAGTCTGGAGAGCATGACCTACACGGGCCTGGGCTATCAGGACCCGGAATACCGCATCCTGGACCCGCTCGTGACGGACGAGATGTGCGAGGTGATGATGCACCTGCGCCTCGAGGACAACCGCACGGTCGAGGAGGTCGCCCGGCGCGCGAAAAAGAGCGTGGAGCATACGCAGGAGCAGCTTGACAAGCTCTGTGCCGCCGGCATCGTGCGCATCCGCATCCGCGAGGGCGTGACCTACTACTACTATCCCATCTGGGTGCCGGGCATCATGGAGGGCGTGCTGTCCGTCCGGGAGCAGTGCGAGAAGTACCCCGACCTTGCGGCCTGCTTTGAGGAGTACACCCGCCGCAGGGTCTCCATGCTCGCCCCCTTCATGGACGCGGGCATGAACATGATGCGCGTCATCCCGGTGCAGAGCGCCATCGAAAACAACAGCCGCCGCGCGAGCTACGAGGAGGTGCTGAGCCTCATCGAGAAGGCCTACGCCATCTCCGTCGGGCCCTGCTCCTGCCGCCGCTCGCGCCGTCTGATGGGCGAGGGCTGCGGCCACCTCGAAGAGGACATGTGCATGTACCTCAACGACAACGCCATCAACTACACCCGCTACGGCGACCACCGCAGGATCGACAAGGAGGAGGCCTGCGAGATCCTCCGCCGCGCCGAGGCCAACGGCCTGGTGCACGAGCTGAACGTGGCCCCCGGCTACGAGGACACCACCGCCATCTGCAACTGCTGCGGCTGCTCCTGCTACGCGCTGCGCATCGCCACCTACTTCCGCGCGCCGGACGCGGTGCGCTCCAACTACGTCGCGCGGGTGGACCCGGACAAGTGCGTGGCCTGCGGCCAGTGCGTGGAAAACTGCCAGGTCAACGCCGTGAAGCTCGGCCAGAAGCTCTGC
>Ga0079305_1002533_pt1 | contig 15489 bp, 15 predicted proteins | sample LMS_cellobiose_e_FD_79183 | JGI IMG/M metagenome (GOLD analysis project Ga0079305, IMG submission 79183) | Rumen-fistulated moose microbial communities from Alaska, USA - LMS_cellobiose_enrichment | ecosystem: Host-associated > Mammals > Digestive system > Stomach > Rumen fluid ... | reverse complement strand
GGAGGTGACCCCAGCCGCCCCGCAAAGGCAGCCCCGGGCCGCCTTATGCCGTAAGCAGGCCCGCTGGAAGGCCGCCACATCCCGCGCCTCCAGCTTTTCCGACCGGGGCAGCTGTGCGCAGGCCACCAGCCAGCGATCTCCCTTTCCCTCCCATGTACAGACCGCGCCCTCCGGCATGGCCCGCCGCACCCGCAGGGAGGTGATGCCGCTCAGCAGCAGCGCCGTCTCAAAATGCGCCCGGGCGGGCGGGCAGGCCAGCCAGGCCTCCATCTGCAGCTCCCCGCCGATTTGCCGCCGCAGGCGCTCCTCCCGGCGCTGCAAGCGCCGCTGCCGGGTACGCCCCCGGCCCAGCAGGGCCAGCACACAGGTGGCGGCCCCCGCCAGCAGCGCCATGGGGCGCAATCCCCACAGCAGCACATACAAAAACACGCTGCCCGCCGCAATGAGCAGCGTTTCCCCCGCCTGATCCATCAGCGCGCCCAGGCGTGTGCGCTGCAGATATTCCTGCATGGGATCTCCTCGCTTTCTCATTGTAATTTGCGCAAAAATGCGTTATACTATGAATGAAAGATACAGCGGAGGCAAAAGGATGCGCAGGATCGGCATACTGGGCGGCATGATGGATCCCGTTCACCGGGGGCACCTGGCGGCGGCAAAGGCCGCGCTGGCGGCGGGGATGGATACGGTGCTGCTGGCCCCCTGCCTGGCCCCGCCCCACCGCCCCGCACCGCTGGCGGCGGCGGAGCATCGGCTGGAAATGTGCCGTCTGGCCGCACAGGAGGATGGGCGGCTGGAGGCCAGCGATATCGACCTGCGGCATGAAACCTGCTATGCCGCCGATACGGCACGGCTGCTGGCCAAACGGTATCCGGGAGCGGAGCTGTACTGGATCATCGGGGCGGACAAGCTGCCCGGCCTTTCCCGCTGGCATGAGGCGGAAGCGCTGTTTTCCCTGTGTCAGTTTCTTGTATGTCCCCGTCCGGGAGCAAGCGATGACATCGCTGTACCCGGGGCGCGTGTCACGCGGCTGGATATGCAGCCCATAGCCGCCAGCAGCGGGGATGCCATCCAGCGGCTGCGCGCCCTGGAGGACGCGCCGGAGCTGCTGCCCAAGGCGCTTGCCCGGTATATCGCCCAAAACGGGCTGTATCAGCCGGATTACGTGCCCGCGCTGCGCTGCTACGGCATGCAGGACAAGCGGCTGCAGCACACCCTTGGCGTGCGGGACACCGCGGTGGAGCTGGCTTCCCTGCACGGGGCGTCCATGCAGGCTGCCGCTGTGGCCGCCATGCTGCACGACATCGCCAAGCCCCTGCCGTTGGCGGAGATGCAGCGCGTCGTCCGGGGCTATGGCCTGGCGCTGCCGGAGGAAGTGACACGGGACGCCAACCTGCTGCACGGGCCGGCGGCCGCCGCCATCGCGGAGAACGAGCTGGGCGTTACCCATCCCGGGGTGCTTTCCGCCATCGGCTGCCATACCACCGGCAAGCCGGGCATGAGTATCCTGGACAAGGTGATCTTCATCGCCGACGCTATCGAACCGAACCGACGCCCCTACCCCGGGCTGGAGGATATGCGCCGTCTGGCGCGCACCGATCTGGACGCCGCCGTGCTGCTGAGCATGCGGCGCACCAATGAATACGTTTTATCCCGCGGCTACCATTTCTGCCATCAGACGGAGCTGGCCATGGAATACCTGCAACAGAAGGAGGAAAAATCATGAGTGACGAACGCACGCTGGCGCTGCGCGCCGCCGAGATCCTGTATGACAAAAAGGCGCTGGACATCACCGTGCTGGACGTGAGCCACCTGACGGTGATTACCGAATACATGGTCATCTGCACGGGCCGCAACGCCCAGCAGGTGCATACCCTGTGCGACGACGTGGAGGATGCTCTGGCTGCGGAGGGCGTTTTCATCCGCAAAAAGGAAGGGCAGAACGAAGGCCGCTGGGCCATTCTGGATTATGGCCAGATCCTGGTGCACATCTTCCATCCCGAGGAGCGGCAGTATTACCGGCTGGAGCGCCTGTGGGACGAGGGCACCAATCACGTGGACCTGCCCTTCATTCAGGAAGAAGAGGAGAAGCCGTTTTTGTCATGAGCCTGCAGCTGTACGCCCTGAAAAAGAACTTTGCCGTGCAGAAGGCAGAGCGCTTCTTCAAGGAGCGCCGCCTCGCAGTGCAGTTTGTGGATCTGAAAAAGCATAAAATGGGGCTGCGGGAGCTGCAGCTGTTCGCCCGCGCCGCCGGCGGGGCGGCGAACCTGGTGGACCGGGAGAACGTGAACGCCCTGTCCCATCCGGTGGCGCATACCGATAACGAGGCGGTAATATTGGATTATCTGCTGGAAAAGCCGGAGTTTATGCGTACGCCCATCGTGCGCGACGGGCAGCGGGTGGTCATCGGCGAGGATGCCGCCGCCTGGCAGCGCCTGGCGGATCAGCAAAAATAAAGAAAGGAAACGAAAAACAATGAAAAATGTTTTGGCATGGGTCTGCGCCCTGCTGCTGGCTCTGCCGCCCTGCTTTGGGCTGGCCGAGGAGAGCGCGGAAAAGAGCATGGAGGAAATCGTAGCGGAGCTGCAGGCACTGGTGGAGGATAACGCCGCCAAGGCCGCGGAAATCGAAGCCCTGACCGCCGAAAATGAACAGCTGAAAGAAGAAATCGGCCAGCTGCAGGCGGAGCTGGAGGCCCTGTCCGGTCAGATTTTTAACCGGGAAGCGCTGCAAAGCAAATGGGAAGAGAAAAAAGAAGACGCCCAGCAGGCCATGGATGCCCTGGGCGAAAAAATCGATGATCTTTCCGGCAGCGTGGAGAGCGGACTGACCGCCTTCGGCGCCTGGCTGGGCGCGGGGCTGGGCGAGGCCGGGGACTTTTTCTCCTCCCTGTTCAGCGAGCAGGAGGAAGCGCCGGAGGCTGAGGAAAACACCGTGCGCATCGAGATCGAGGTGCAGGATTACGGCGTGATCCGGGCGGAGCTGTATCCCGACGTTGCCCCCATCACCGTGGCCAACTTCGTGAAGCTGGCCCAGGCGGGCTTCTATGACGGGCTGACCTTCCACCGCATCATCAGCGGCTTTATGATCCAGGGCGGCGACCCCAATGGCAACGGCACCGGCGGATCGGCGGAAAAGATCAAGGGCGAATTCGCCGCCAACGGCGTGGAAAACAGCCTTTCTCACGAGCGCGGCGTGCTGTCCATGGCCCGGGCCAGGGACAACGACAGCGCCAGCAGCCAGTTCTTCATCATGCACGCCGACGCACCGTATCTGGACGGCCAGTACGCCGCCTTCGGCCGGGTGACGGAGGGCATCGAGGTGGTGGACGCTATCTGCGAAAAGACCCCCGTGCAGGATGGCAACGGCACCGTGGCGAAGGAAAACCAGCCGGTGATCGTCGCCGTGCGCGTTGTGGAGTGAACGGCAGCGGTACGGCCTTCTGAATGCGATCTCAATTAAAGCAGATTTGATAAAGGAAAGACGATAGGGGCCTATGCGGCCCCTATGACCCTGCATCAGGGGACTTCATCCCCTGAACCCATCCCGGCGAACCGGAAGCATAATATAACAAACAATCTGCGCCTGTTACTTGGAAGTCGCTTTGAAAGCTTCCGGGCATAAAAAAGCCGTAGGCCAGCTGAAAAACAAATTCATTTGTTTTTCGGTTTGTCCTGCAGCTTTTTCTGTGCGCTTTCGCACAGTAAGGCCGGCTTCGCCGGCCTGCCCGGAAACGGTGGTCTGCAATGCCAAAGCGGCTGCGGGAACCTGTCTGTCAATGAAGCTGTGCTGCATCCGCCGATTCCGGGGTCTGGGGTGGGGATCCCACCCCAGCGGGAGCTTGAGGGCAGCGCCCTCAACGGAGCTCCATCAGTTTTTATTGGATTTCACAGCGCGCTCAGTCCCGCTTCAGCGCCGCATCAAAGCTGAAAGTGGAGGGCTCAAAGTTGATCTGGGTAGTGAAATCAAAGGCCTCGGCGGCGCCGAACATGCGATCCATGCCGCTGTCCTCCCACTCCACGCACAGGGGGCCGTGATAGCCCATCTGGTTCAGCTCGCGGATGATGCCGTCAAAGTCCACGTCGCCATGGCCCAGGGAAACAAAGTTCCAGCCCCGGCGGGTATCGCCGAATTCGATGTGGGAACCCAGGATGCCTGCCTTGCCGTCCTGGCGCAGCTTCACATCCTTCATGTGCACATGATAGATGCGGTCGGCAAAATCATGCAGGAAGGTTTGGGGATCCACGCCCTGCCACAGCAGGTGGCTGGGGTCGAAGTTCAGGCCCAGGGTGGGGCGGCGGCCGATGGTCTCCAGCAGGCGCTGGGTGCTGTAATAGTCAAAGGCGATCTCGGTGGGGTGCACCTCCAGCGCCAGCCGGACGCCGCATTCATCGTATACGTCAAAGATGGGCGTCCACAGCTCCTTGATGCGCTGGAAGCCCGCCTCCACCATCTCCGGCGTGGTCTGGGGGAAGGAATACCACATGGCCCAAATGGGCGAACCCAGGAAGCAGGTGACCACCTTGACGCCCAGGATGCGGGCGGCACGGGCCACGTTTTTCATCTCCTCAATGGCCCAGGCGCGGATGGCCTCGGGGTTGCCCTTGCACTCCGCCGGGGCGAAGTTGTCCAGCCGGGGATCCCAGTTATCCCCCACACACTGGCCGATCAGATGGGCGGAAATCGCACCGATCTGCATATCATACTTTTTCAGGATGCCCTGTACCTCGGCCACATAGGCGGGGTCAGACAGCACCCGGCGCACGTTCAGATGGGATTGGGTAGCGATCTCGATGCCGTTATAGCCGATGGCGTGCATGGCCTTGCACAGCTCCTCCAGGGACAGGTCGCCAAACTGGCCGCTGCAGATATTGACGGGACGTTTGCTCATGGGAAAGCCTCCTTTTTGAAAACGGTTTTCATTGGCTTTATTGTATAGAAAAGCGAGGGGAAAGTCAACGGCTTATCGCTTGCCCACGGATTTTTCCCAGGCGGCGATAACCGCCTCCATCACGGCGCTGCGGAAGCCCGACGCTTCCAGCGCGCGTACCCCCTGGATGGTGGTGCCGCCGGGAGAACATACCGCGTCCTTCAGCGCGCCGGGATGCGCCCCCTGCTGGGCCAGGCGCGCCGCGCCCACCAGCATCTGGGCCGCCAGCTCATAGGCCTGTGCCCGGGGCAGTCCGCAGGCCACGCCGCCGTCTGCCAGCGCCTCGATAAAGAGATCGGCAAAGGCCGGGCCGCAGCCGGAAATGGCGCTGCCCGCGTCCATCAAGTGCTCCGGCAGCCGGGTAAAGCGGCCCGAGGCGGCCAAGTCGTCCAGGAACAGCCGCAGCGCCTCCGGCGGCACCCGGTCATCCGCCGCGTACAGGGTCATGCCCGCGCCGACGGCTGCGGGGGTGTTGGGCATGATGCGGATGGCGGGATTATCACAGCCCGCCATCTCCCGCACCTGCTCCATGGTGATGCCCGGGGCCATGGTGACCAGCACCTGTTCCGGCCGCAGCGCCGGGCCGAGCTGCGACAGTACGCCGGGCATCACATAGGGCTTGACCCCCAGCAGGATATAATCCGCCGCCTGCGCTGCCTGTTCCGCAGTATCCGCCGCCTCGCAGCCCAGCTCCGCCGCCAGCCGCCGGGCCTTTTCCGGCGTGCGGTTCATCAGGATCACCCGGGGGCGGCCCTCCCCGGCGCACAGCGCCCGGGCCAGCGCCCCGCCCATATTGCCCGTGCCGATGATTGCATAAACAGCCATAAAATCCCTCCGGAATTCATTTTTCTTATTATAATTCTCCCGGCACGGGGCGTCAACAAAAAAGGAAATATGCGAATTTTCATCGCATATTTCCCAAATCATACAGCTTTGGCGCTGTCAGTCAGCGCAGGGCAAACCACAGCAGCACCACCGCGCCCAGCAGGATGCGGTATACGCCGAAGACACGGAAGGAATGGGTGCGCACATAGCGCACCAGGCCCCGGATGGCCGCCAGGGAGACGGCAAAGGCCACAGCGCAGCCCGTTATGAGGATCACCGCTTCGCTGCCGCTCATGGAAGCGCCGCTGAGCAGGTACTTGGCGGCCTTGACCAGGCTGGCCCCCAGCATGGTGGGAATGGCCATGAAAAAGCTGAACTCCGCCGCTGCGGGCCGGGTCAGCCCCAGCAGCAGCGCGCCGATGATGGTGCTGCCGCTGCGGGAGGTGCCGGGGATCAGCGCCAGCACCTGGAAGCAGCCGATCAGGAAGGCGGTACGATAGCTGATCTGCCCCACATCCCCGATGCGGCGGGCATGGCGACCCAATTCAAGCCGATCCAGCCCCAGGAACACCACGCCGTACAAAATCAGCGCGATGGCCACGGTAACATAATTGTACAGGTGGGCGTCAAACCAGTCATCCAGCGCCACGCCGATCAGCCCGGAGGGCAAAACCGCCACGATCACTTTGAGCCACAGCGTCCAGGTATCCAGGCGCTGCTCCGGCGTTTTCGATGGCGCAAAGGGGTTCAGACGGCGGAAGTACAGCACGATCACCGCCAGGATGGCTCCCAGCTGGATGACCACCTCGAACAGCTTCCAGAATTCGTCGCCGACGTTCAGCCGCAGCGCCTCGTTGAGCAGGATCATGTGCCCCGTCGAGCTGATGGGCAGCCATTCCGTGACGCCTTCCACCAGCCCCAGCAGCACCGTTTTCAGCAGTTCCAGCAGCATGCTTTGCCTCCCGGATCAGTTTTCCAGCCGCTCCATGGCTGCATAGATGGCCTCCAGCTCCTCCTCAGAGGTGTATTGCAGCACCACCTTGCCCCGCTTCAGGCTGCCCTGCAGCAGAGTGCGCACGCCGATGGCGCTTTGCAGCCGGGCGCGCATATCCTCCAGCTCCACCGCCAGCGGACGGGGCCGGGGCTTTTCCGACGGCTTCTCCGGCTGGGCAGCCAGCTGCTCCGCCTGCCGCACGCTGAGCCCTTCCCGCAGGATGCGCTGGGCCAGGGCCAGCTGGGCATGCTCCCCGGCGATCCCTGCCAGCACCCGGGCATGGCCGGCGGACAGGGCGCCCTGCTTCACCATCTGCTGGATCTCCTCAGGCAGAGACAAAAGGCGCAGTAAATTGGCCACCGCGGGGCGGGAGCGGCCCACCCGCTGGGCGGCCAGCTCCTGGGTATAGCCGCAGCGCTCCATCAGATCCCGGATGCCGGCGGCCTCCTCGATGGGATTCAGGTCTTCCCGCTGAAGGTTTTCGATCAGCGCGGCCTCCAGACGCTGCTGCTCGGTCAGCTCCCGCACCACGCAGGGCACCGTCTGCAGCCCGGCCAGCCGCGCCGCCCGGTAGCGCCGCTCCCCAGCGACGATGCGGTAGCGCGCGCCCTGGGGCGTGACCAGCAGGGGCTGCAGCACCCCGCTTTGGCGGATGCTTTCCGCCAGGGTCTTGAGCGCCTCCTGGTCAAAGGCCCGCCGGGGCTGATCGGGATTTGGATCGATCTCAGAAACGGCGATCTCCATGGAGCCTGTGGGCATATCGCTTTCGGGCAGCAGGATATCCAGCCCGCGGCCCAGTCCTCTTTTGGATGCCATAAAAACCTCCCAGCGCCCCGCCCGGCCAGGAACGGGGCCAATGCTGAAAATAGTATTTTCCTGTTTCGGTTATTTTAGCCGTTCCCCGTTGCGGGTCAGCACCTCCCGCGCCAGGCTGCGGTAGGCCTCCGCTCCGGTGGAACGGGGGTCGTAGCGGTTGATGGGCAGGGCGTGGCTGGGCGCCTCCCCCAGGCGCACATTGCGGGGCACCGTGGTGGCGAATACCTTTGACCTGAAGTGCTTCTTCACCTGGGCCACCACCTGCAGACTCAGGTTGGTGCGGCCGTCGAACATGGTCAGCAGCACGCCCTCCACATCCAGGGCGGGGTTCAGCCCCCGCTTGACCCGGGCCACGGTATCCATCAGGCTGCGCACTCCCTCCAGGGCATAGTATTCGCACTGAATGGGAATGAGAACGCTGGCCGCTGCTGTCAGGGCGTTCACCGTCAGCAGGCCCAGGGAGGGCGGACAGTCGATGATGATGTAATCATAGCGATCGCTCAGCTCCCGCAGGGCGGCCCGCAGGCGGTATTCCCTGCGCTCCATGCTCACCAATTCGACCTCCGCGGCGGCCAGGCGCATATCGGAGGGCAGCACGTCCATATCCGGCATATCGGTTTTGACGATGCTCTTTTCCGCCGTGGCAATGCCCAGCAGCACTTCATACAGCGTTTGCGCCTCGGCGCTGGCGCCCGATCCGCTGGAGGCGTTGCCCTGGGGATCGGCGTCCACCAGCAAAGTCTTGCGGCCCAGCTCCGCCAGGCAGGCGCTCAAATTGACGGCGGTGGTGGTTTTGCCCACGCCGCCCTTTTGATTGGTGATGGCGATAATCTTACTCACGGTTCATTCCTTCTTTAAAAAGCGTATCAATCCTGCTCCCCCAGCCAGCCACGCCAGCGATAGGGCGGATGGCAGCTGCGGGCCGTGCGGGCGATCAGGCGCAGCTCATCCTCCGTCTGAAAGGAGGTAAAATCCACATACAGCGCCCGCAGGGCGGACAGGCTTTCATGGGTCATGGCAAACTGCCGCAGCCGGGCATACTGCCACGCGCTGCGGGGCAGGCAGCGCAGCGCCAGATACAGCGCCTCGTCCGCCATCTGATCCACGTCGTCCAGCCGCACGCGGATGACGCGGCCATCGTCCAGCAGCACCCGCATATCCCCCCGGGTGCCGCTGCGCAGGGTGCGGAAAACCAGAGCGTTCAGATCAGCGGCAAGCCCCTCCAGGCTGCCGTTGGCGCTGTCAAAGCCGCTCATCAGCACGGCAGCGCGCTCGCATATATCGCAGCCGGCAATAAAGGCCGCGCCCAGCCAAGGACGCAGCACCGCCGCCACCGCATCGGCCCGGATCATGCCTCCGCCCCCTTCCGTATCCATTTAAAGATACCACATTTGGGCCCTTTTGTCCACCGTTTGGCGGAAGCAAAGCATGTTTTCGTAAATAAAGAAGAATTTATTTTTGCAATTTATTACATTTTCATTTATTTATTGTATTTTTATTCTGCGTTTTTTGTCTGAACGCATACCATTTGTGGCGGCCCTCCCGCCCTGACACAAGGGATTGTTTATTTGTTTCCTCCTTCCATCCAAAAGGGCGGCTGTGGATAACTCTTGCCTTTTTTCCGTAAATCTGCTATGATAAAGCCGTTCGAGGAACACATCGATGGTTTATCCACCGGCACTTATCCACCGATTGCTCATTCGCAAACGGGGGGGCTTATTTTTTTCGGCCCTTTCCACAAGGGTGGTTTACTAACGCTTTATGCATTTACAAATGGGGGCTTTACCTTGGATACCGTACAGCTTTGGCAAAAAGCCTGCGATCTGCTGCGTGCCGATATGGCGAAAGTGACCTATGACACCTGGATCGAATCGCCGCTGAAACCCGTCGCCCTGGACGGGGATGTTTTTGTGCTGCAGGCGGCCACGGTCTTTTTTCAGCAGCATATCACCCCGCGCTACGCCGCCGCCATCGAAAACGCTTTGTCCCAGGCGGCCGGGCGGCCTTTGCACGTCAAGATCCTGACGCCCAAGGAGGCGGAGGCCTATAGCCAGGCTCCCGACGCCGTCACCGCGGCGCGTCCCGCCTTTCTGAACCCCAAGTACACCTTTGAATCCTTCGTGGTGGGCTCCAGCAACCGCTTTGCCCACGCCGCCTGCCTGGCCGTGGCGGAATCCCCGGCGGAAGCGTACAATCCCCTGTTCATCTACGGCGGCGTTGGCCTGGGCAAAACCCACCTAATGCACGCCATCGGCCACTATCTGCTGGATCAGGATCCGCGCATCAAAATCAATTATGTGACCAGCGAAGCCTTTATGAACGAGCTGATCAGCGCCATCCAGACCGGCCAGACCGCCGCCTTCCGGGACAAATACCGCACCTCCGACGTGCTGCTGATCGACGATATCCAGTTCATCGCCGGGGCCACCAGCACCCAGGAGGAGTTCTTCCACACCTTCAACGCCCTGCATGGGGCAGGCAAACAGATCATCGTTTCCAGCGACCGGCCGCCCCGGGAAATTCCCCGGCTGGAGGAACGGCTGCGCAGCCGCTTTGAATGGGGCCTGATCGCCGACATCCAGCGGCCCGACCTGGAAACCCGTATCGCCATCCTGCGCCGCCGGGCTCAGGAAGAAATGATCCGCTGCGGGGACGACGTGCTGCAGATGATCGCCGAGCGGGTGGAAAGCAACATCCGGGAGCTGGAAGGCAGCCTGACCCGGCTTTCCGCCTACGCCAGCCTGACGGGGCGGGAAATTGACTGCGATCTGGCCCAGGAGGCGCTGCACGAAGTATTCTCCCAGCACGAGCCCCACACCCTCACCTGCGAGGATGTGATGCGGGTGGTCGCTTCCTATTATAATGTCACGCCGGAGGATCTGAAAGGCCCCCGCCGCAACCGGGAGATCACCGTGCCCCGACAGATTTCGATGTATCTGTGCCGGGAAATGACCGATTGCAGCATGTCCCGCATCGGCGACGCCATGGGTGGGCGCGACCATACCACCGTGCTGCACGGCTGCGACAAGGTGGCGGAGGATCTGCGCACCTCCGAAAGCCTGGCCTCCCTGATGGACGATATTCGCCGCAGGCTGCAAAATAAATAATTTAAAAGTAAAAAATTCATATTCAGGGGTTGCAAAGGGGCAGGATCGGGTTTATAATGCAGTTGTAAACTTTCGATCCTGCATTTTTTTGAAAGGAGCCCTTCAGCATGTCCCTGCAGCTTTCCGATATTGCCCTTTCCATTTCCCCTTCCGCGACCCTGGCGCTGAATGCCCGGGTAGCCCAGCTGAAAAGCGACGGCGTGGACGTGATCTCCATGGGCGCGGGCGAGCCCGATTTTGATACCCCCGCCCACATCCGCAAAGCCGCCAAGGAGGCCATCGACGCCGGCAAAACCCGGTATACCGATGTGAAGGGCATTCCCCAGCTGCGCCAAGCGGTGGCGGATCATATTTACGCCCACAAGCACCTGCGCTATACCCCCGACGAGATCATCATTTCCGCCGGCGCGAAGCAGGCGCTGGTACTGGCCCTGCAGGCCGTGCTGAACCCCGGGGACGAGGTGATTCTGCCCACCCCCTACTGGATCAGCTACACCGAAATGATCAAGATCGCCGGCGGCAAGCCGGTGCTGCTCTCCACCGAGCCGGAGACGGACTTTCTGCCCACCCCCGATCAGCTGGCCCAGGCGGTGACGGAGCGTACCAAGGCCATCATCATCAACTCCCCCAACAACCCCACGGGCACCATCTGGCCCCGGGAGCTGCTGGCCGCGGCGGCGGAGCTGGCCCGCAAGCACGATTTCTTTATGATCAGCGATGAGATCTACGAGGATCTGTGCTACGACGGCTACACCCACATCAGTCCCGCCCAGATCAGCGACGACGCCAAGCAGCGCACCATCCTGGTATCGGGCTTCAGCAAGGCCTACGCCATGACAGGCTGGCGCATGGGCTACGCCAGCGGGCCGCAGTTTGTGATCAAGGCCATGGCCGCCCTGCAGAGCCACGCCACCGGCAACCCCAACAGCATCACCCAGTACGCGGCGCTGACGGCGCTGACCGCCCCGCAGGACTGCGTGATCGACATGGCTCATTCCTTTGCCCGCCGCCGCACGCTGCTGCTATTCCTGCTGGCGCAGAACGCCCTGCGCCCCGGCGTGATGCCCAAGGGCGCGTTCTACATGCTGCTGGACGTGCGGCCCTACATCGGCAAGAAATGCGGGGAAGAAGTGATCACTGACGACGGCAAATTCGCCGAGCTGCTGCTGAACAACGCCTATGTGGCGGTCATTCCCGGCGCGCCCTTCGGCGCGGGCGGTTTCGTTCGCCTGTCTTACGCGGTCAGCGATATTCAGATCACCGACGCGGTGCGCCGCATCGCGGCCTTTGTGCAGCAGCTGCAATAAAATACCGCATATTTTCCACACCTCCCTGCCATAATAAGCACGAAAGGCAAGGAGGTGTTTTGAATTGCTGGATAAAATCGCGCTGCTCCTGGTCATCATCGGCGCCGTCAACTGGGGCCTGATCGGCATTTTTCAGTTCGATCTGGTGGCCTCCGTTTTCGGCGGCCAGGGAGCCGTTCTCAGCCGCATCATCTATACGCTGGTGGGGGCCGCGGGCCTGTGGTGCACCACGCTGCTGTTCCGCGAGCGGGCCATCAGCAGGGACTGATAAAACAAAAAGCCGAAAACAGCCGGGGATTCCGTCGGAAAGGCATCACGCCCTTTCCATGGGATCCCCGGCTGTTCATGTCCAAAATGGTCTCCGAAAAAACATTTACTTTTTTCCCTTTTGTGTTTATGATGATTTTAATGGTTCGTACGTATTACGGACAAATAATTGAAAACAGGAGGACCACCGATGAAGAAACTGTTAGCCCTGTGTCTGGCGCTGATCATGGCATCCGCGCTGGTCCCCTTCGCGCAGGCGGAGGACGTCATCGAGATCGAATTCTGGTACAGCTTTGAGGAGTTCATGCGCGAGCCCATTCTGGCCGACATCGACAATTTTGAAGCCGCCAACCCCGGCATCAAGGTCAACGCTTCCTATGCCGGCTCCTATGCCGACAGCAACCAGAAGCTGCTGGCCGCCCATGCCGCCGGCAATGTGCCCGCCGTGCAGCAGACCGTGCAGACCAACATCTCCACCTTCGCGGAGAACGGCGTTATCTATCCCCTGGATGAATACATTGCCGCCAACAACGACGACATGAGCAACTATGCCACCGGTATGTATCAGGCATACAACTACAACGGCAAGCAGTATGGCGTGCCCGCGTTCTGCTCTGTGTGCCCCACCTTCTTCTACAACAAGACCTTTGCCGAGGAAGAGGGTATCGAGATCCCCAAAACCTGGGATGACATGGACGCCTTCCTGCGCAAGGCCACCAAGAAGGACGAGAACGGCAACACCATCCGCTACGGCCTGAGCCTGGCCGGCTGGGGCGCCGCTTACTTTGGCCCCATCTACTGGTGCAACGGCGTGACCCCCTTCAACGAGGACAAGACTGAAGTGGGCATCGGCAGCGAGCGCGCCATTGAGATCACCAAGATGATCAAGGGCTGGGTGGATGAAGGCCTGGTTAAGTGGTTCTACGGCTCCGGCGCCTCCAACACCATGCGTCAGGGCATCATCGACGGCACCAGCTTCGGCGGCTTCCACACCTGCGCCGTGTACGATGTGTACAAGAAGGGCCTGGGCGCCAATGGTTGGGAAGTAGGCACTGCTTTCCAGCCCGCCGGCGAGACCACCATGGCTGACCTGGGCGGCTCCGGCCTGACCCTGATGGCCAAGGCGAGCCCCGAGCAGCGCGAAGCGGCTTATAAGCTGATCCGCTGGCTGACCGCTCCCTCCGCCAACATGATCATCGTGCGCGCCACCGGCTATCTGCCCGTGACCACCGACTGCCTGGAGAGCGAAGAGTGCGAAGCCTGGCTGCAGGAGAACCCCTGCCTGCGCGAGCTCTACGAGCACCTGGACGACGTTGTCGCCGGTCCCTCTCACCCCATGTGGGGCGACATTGCCAGCAAGTGGTATGACGCGCTGGCCCTGATCTTCCTGGAAGGCGCCGAGGTGGAACCCACCCTGGAAGCCCTGGTGGAAGAGGCCAACGAAATCCTGGCTGACAGCCTGTAAGCAATTACGGGGACGCAGGGTATCCTGCCCTGCGTCCCTTTCTTTTTTACCGATTACGCCGTTTTTATCAGGCTGGCTGCGGCCCGTTTGATAAAAGCGGCGCGTGACGCCCGCAAAGCAAAGGAGGACACAACCGATGAGCACGGTCAAACTATCGACCGGGAAGCGCAAGAACAGCGCTTTTAAAACCCGCGGCAAGATCTATGATTTTTGCTGCGCGCTGCCAGCGCTCATTTTCTTTGTGGTATTCACCTATTATCCCATCGTGGAGCTTTTCCGCTACAGCCTGACGGACTGGAACCTGATGAAGGATACGTATAACTACGTGGGCTTCAAAAACTACGCCTGGCTGTTTGGCATCACCAGCAACGTGGGCTGGAAGAACTTCAGCGAAACGCTGAGCGTCACCCTGATGTACACCGTCGGCGAGGTGGTGGGCGGCTGCGTGCTGGGCCTGCTGCTGGCCCTGCTGTTTGAGCGGATGAGCACCTCCTTCAAGGTGATGCGCACGCTGGTGATCCTGCCCCGCTACGTTACCGTGTCCGCCAGCGCACTGGTGTTCATGCTGATGTATAACGACAGCTTCGGCCTGCTGAACCAGGGACTGCGGGCATTGGGGCTGGAGCCGGTAAAATGGCTGACCAGCAAAACCACGGCGCTGCCCTCGGTGATCGTATTCTCCCTGTGGCGCTCGGTAGGCTATGCCATGATGATCTATCTGTCCGCCATCAAGGGCCTGAGCCAGGATTACTTTGAGGCCGCCGCCCTGGATGGCGCGGGCGGCTTCCAGAAGTTCCGCTACATCACCCTGCCGCTGATCGCCCCCACGACCCTTTTCCTGGGCGTGACCAGCTTCCTGGCCGCCATGAAAGTGTTCCAGACCGTGGATATCATGACCAGCGGCGGCCCCATGTCCTCCACCAACGTGATCGTGTACTGGATCTATTCGCTGGCCTTCCGCAATTACCGCGTGGACCGCGCCTCCGCAGTGGGCTTCGTCTTCTTCCTGATCCTGCTGATCTGCACGGTGCTGACCATGAATGTTTCCGACCGCAAGGTCAACTATGACGCGTAAGGAAGGAGGAGAGAAAAATGGCACAAACCGCTGTGAACAACGCCGCGAAAGTGAACAGCTCCGCGCGTACAAGAAAGCGCGTAAAAATCGGGCTGCAATACTTTTTCGCCATCCTGATCACGCTGATCATGTTCTTTCCCCTGTACTGGATGGTGATTTCCTCCTTCAAATCCTCCGAAGAGCTGCTGCTGACCTATCCCACCTTCTGGCCCCGGAGCTGGCATCCGGAGAACTACTCCGTAGTATTCAGCAAATTTCCCATGGGCACTTACCTGCTCAACTCCATCATCTGCACCGCGGGCGTCACCACCCTGCAGGTGATCACCGGTGTGCTGGCGGCCTATGCCTTTTCCAAGGGCGATTTTCCCGGGAAAAACGTACTGTTCCTGCTGGTGCTGGGCGCGCTGATGGTGCCTACCCAGGTGACCTTCATTCCCACCTACATCATGGTGTCGAAGTTCAACTGGATGAACACCTTCACCGGGCTGATCATTCCCGAATCGGTATCAGCCTACTTTATCTTCATGCTGCGGCAAAGCTTTAAGGCCCTGGATGAAAGCTATCTGGACGCCGGCCGCGTGGACGGCATGGGCCGCTTTGGCCTGATGCGCCATGTGCTGGTGCCCATGTGCAAGCCCACGGTGATCACCGTAACGGTGCTGGCCTTCATCGGCGGCTGGAACAGCTACTTCTGGCCCAAGATGGT
>Ga0079305_1002531_pt1 | contig 15501 bp, 13 predicted proteins | sample LMS_cellobiose_e_FD_79183 | JGI IMG/M metagenome (GOLD analysis project Ga0079305, IMG submission 79183) | Rumen-fistulated moose microbial communities from Alaska, USA - LMS_cellobiose_enrichment | ecosystem: Host-associated > Mammals > Digestive system > Stomach > Rumen fluid ... | reverse complement strand
TTCCACAAGCAGAGATAGCCGCACGAGTTCTCCGGCGGACAGAGGCAGAGGATCTGCATAGCCAGAGCTCTCGCCCTGAACCCGGAATTCGTGGTCTGCGATGAGCCCGTATCCGCGCTGGACGTATCCATCCAGGCGCAGATCATAAACCTTCTGAACGAGCTTCAGGAGGAGCACCAGCTCAGCTATCTGTTCATCTCTCACGACCTCTCCGTGGTGGAGCACATCTCGGACGACGTCGGAGTCATGTACCTCGGCAATCTGGTGGAATACGGCCATAAGAAGGATATATTCAGGAACCCGCTGCATCCGTATACGGAGGCTCTGCTCTCCGCGGTGCCTATGCCGGATCCGAAGGCCAAGATGAACAGGATAGTCCTTGAAGGCTCCATCCCGTCGCCGGCCAATCCGCCGAAAGGCTGCAAATTCCACACCAGATGCTCCAAGTGCATGGAGATCTGCAAGGAGCTCGAGCCGATCCAGAAGGAGATCGAGCCCGACCATTTCGTAAACTGCCATCTGTACGACTGAACCGAGGCAGGATGATGTAAAGCAAAGCGTGCCCGTACAGCTATGTCCGGGCACGCGGTTTATCTGATCATATGGATAAGGACAGACGTAAATACAATGTAGAAGAAGATGACGGCAGGACCATAGCGAGCATGGAGAACCTCGACAGGAGAGGTCTCATAGGCTCCTGGTTCGGCGCGCTAGACCCGACCGTAAGAGCTGAGCACGGCTTCGGAAGATCGGGGCGGAAAGAGACCCCTGAGAAGGTGAACGCCGGAGGCTTTGATCGGCTAAACATGGGATCGGACGAACTCGACCCCGAGGACAGGCGCGCGCTGGTAAAATACGTGCTGGGCTATTCTCTGGCGATCGGGGCTGTATTCGCCGCGGCGTTCGGAATAGTCATCTTTCTGATGTGGAAGTTCTGGTAAGATGGAATGAAGACGGAGAGACCGGCGAAGCCGAAGGGAAGAAAGACCAAAAGAGACGTGCTCCTGGCGGTGAGCGTGATCGCGTTCATCGTGATCCTCTGCGTCACCACGCTTCCTCTCGCGCAGATGATCAAAATGGGCCACGACTACCGGAAATACGTGGACGCTTTTACCGACAGCCTGAACGACGCGCGCAAAAAGGGCGGGCTCACCGCGACCTGTGGCCCGTACGGCGACACCGAGTGGCGGCTCACGAATGAGCAGGGAAGCCACCTATATACCGTCCTTCTGGACGCCGGAATGGGGAAGCCGCAGAAGGATATGCCCGATTGGGAGGATTCGCTCTTTCTGACCTTCCCGGACGGTGCGGTGATGTCGCTCTGGATGACCGAGATCGCAGAGAAATCAAGGGAGAGGGACATCGGGCTCTTCGTCCGCTTCACGAGCAAAGACGGGCGCGTCTGGATGTACGACACCGACCGGGTGGACCCGGAAAAACTGTTTGAATCGCTGAAATAAACTGCGGCTGTTCAATATGGCCGCTATTTTGTTTTTTGCAATAGTCAGACTTTGTTAATTTGTTGACTTTGACGGCTTTTGAGAGTATGATTGATTAGGCGTGTATTCACCGCTTTTTGTGGTGTTTGCCGATACAAGGGAAGGAGAAAAGCAAGATGAGAAAACTCAAAACAATGGATGGCAATACTGCCGCGGCGCACGTGGCGTATGCGTTCACAGAAGTCGCGGCCATCTATCCGATCACCCCGTCTTCGCCCATGGCTGAGAGCATGGACGAGTGGGCAGCCGAGGACAGAAAGAACATCTTCGGCGAGAAGGTGAAGATCGTTGAGATGGAATCCGAGGCAGGCGCTTCCGGCGCGGTCCACGGTTCCGTCGCTACGGGGTCTTATACCTCCACATTCACAGCATCCCAGGGACTTCTTCTGATGATCCCGAACATGTACAAGATCGCCGGCGAGCATGCTCCCGCAGTCTTCCATGTTTCCGCGAGAGCTCTGGCTACCCACGCTCTGTCGATCTTCGGAGATCAGGCGGACGTAATGGCAGTGCGTCAGACCGGTTTCGCGATGCTGGCATCCAACAGCGTACAGCAGGTAATGGACCTGGCTGCCGTAGCGCACCTCGCGGCTATCGGCGGAAAGCTCCCGATGCTCCACTTCTTTGACGGATTCAGGACATCCCACGAGAACCAGAAGATCGAGATGTGGGACTATGACGAGCTCGCCTCCATGGTCGACTGGAACGCGGTAAAGGCCTTCAAGAAGAGAGTCTTCCATCCGACCAACCCTGCTCAGATGGGACCTGCCGAGCAGCCGGAATCCTATTTCCAGCACAGAGAGGCTTCCAACAAAGCATATGAAGAGACTCCGGATATCGTTGCCAGATACATGGATATGGTCAACGAGAAGATCGGCACCAACTATAAGCCCTTCAATTACTACGGTGCTCCGGACGCCGAGGACGTGATCTTTGCTATGGGCTCCGTCTGCGAAGCCGCTGAAGAGCTGATCGACCACATGGTCGCCGCGGGCAAGAAGGTCGGCATGGTGGAAGTCCACCTCTACAGACCGTTCTCCGCTAAATATCTGTTGTCCGTAATGCCTGAGACGGTCAAGAGAATAGCCGTTCTCGACAGGACAAAAGAGCCCGGAAGCGTCGGCGAGCCGCTCTATCTGGACGTCGTCGCCGCCCTCAAGGGAAGCAGATTCGAGTCCTGCGAGTACACCAGAGGCCGTTACGGTCTGGGCTCCAAGGACGTACAGCCCGGAGATATCCTGGCCGTATTCGAGAATATGGCGAGCGAGTGCCCGAAGAGCGAGTTCACCATCTCCATCACGGATGATGTGACCGGACTCTCCATCGTTCCGTCCCACTATCCCGACACCGCTCCCGAGGGCACCAAGGCCTGCAAGTTCTGGGGCCTCGGAGCTGACGGAACAGTCGGCGCCAACAAGAACAGCGTCAAGATCATCGGCGACCACACCGACAAGAAGGTACAGGCGTACTTCCAGTACGACTCCAAGAAGTCCGGCGGCGTCACGATCTCGCACCTGCGCTTTGGCGACAAGCCGATCAAATCCACCTACTACATCAAGCAGGCTGACTTTGTTGCCTGCCATAACGAAGCTTACGTCCACCTCTACAAGATGGTAGAAGACGTAAAGCCCGGCGGGATCTTCCTTCTGAACTGCACCTGGGACGATGCTGAACTCGACAAGCACCTCCCGGCCAGCATGAAGAGATACATCGCGCAGAACAACATCCAGTTCTACACCTGCAACGCTGTAGAGATCGCCAAGAGCATCGGTCTCGGCGCACGCCGCACCAACTCCGTGCTCCAGGCCGCATTCTTCAAACTGGCCAACATCATTCCCATCGAGGACGCGATGGGCTATATGAAGGACGCGATCAAAAAGACCTACGGCCGCAAGGGCGAGAACATCGTCAATATGAACATCGCAGCTGTCGATCAGGGCGTTGAGAAGGTCCACAAGGTCGAAGTGCCCGCAGCATGGGCTGAGGCGACCGAAGAGGTCAAGACCGGGGAGTACAAGGGCCGCGATAAATTCGCTACCGACTTCCTCAACAACATCCTCTATCCCTATGCTCACATGGACGGAGATTCGATCCCCGTATCCGCGTTCCTGGATTCTCAGGACGGCAAGTCCCCGAGCGGAACGGCGGCATTCGAGAAGCGCGGTATCGCGACAGACGTTCCCGTATGGGACAAGAGCAAATGCATCCAGTGCAACCAGTGCTCCTATGTCTGCCCGCACGCCGTCATCAGACCCTTCATCGTGAACGCTGAGCAGTGCGAGGCGATCGGGGGAGACGCTGCCGCTGTCAAGGGCATCAAGGGCCTCGAAGACAAGTTCTTCACGATGGGCATCTCCGCTCTGGACTGCACGGGATGCGGTTCCTGCGCTCAGGTCTGCCCGGCCAAGGAGAAGGCTCTCACGATGGTACCCGTGGACGACGCCGTATTCTCGACTTCACAGAAGAAGTACGACTACCTCTTCGAGAACGTCGACCAGAAGGTTCTCCCGGTCAACTACAATACAGTCAAGGGTTCGCAGTTCCTGCAGCCGCTCCTCGAGTTCTCGGGAGCCTGCCCGGGATGCGGAGAGACTCCCTACGCCAAGCTGATCACCCAGCTCTTCGGAGACCGCATGTACATCGCGAACGCGACAGGCTGCTCCTCCATCTGGGGCAACTCGCTGCCGAGCACTCCGTACACCGTGAACAAAGAGGGTAGAGGTCCCGCATGGGCCAACTCCCTGTTCGAGGACAACGCCGAGTTCGGTTACGGCATGGCAGTTTCCATGAAGGCACGCCGTCAGGAGATGAAGACGGTAGTCGAGAGACTTGCCGAGACACTCGGTGAGACCGCGACTGCATGGGTCGAGAATATGAACGACGCTGAAGGCGCCGAGACGACAGGCAAGGCTCTTCTCGAAGCTTGCGAGAAGATCTGTGATACCAATGCTGACGCCGCTTACGTCGTAGAGAACAAGTCGATGCTGATCAAGCCGTCCGTATGGATCTTCGGCGGTGACGGATGGGCATACGACATCGGTTACGGCGGACTTGACCACGTACTCGCCAGCGGTGAGAACATCAACGTGATGGTCTTCGATACCGAGGTCTATTCCAACACCGGCGGACAGTCCTCCAAGTCCACACCGATGGGCGCTGTCGCGAAGTTCGCTTCCGCGGGCAAGCAGGTCAGAAAGAAAGATATGGTCCAGATTGCCATGGCTTACGGCTACATCTACGTCGCCCAGATCGCCATGGGAGCGAACCAGAACCAGACACTCCAGGCTCTGAAGGAAGCCGAAGCGTATGATGGACCTTCCCTCATCATCGCTTACGCACCCTGCATCAACCATGGTCCGAAGGCCGGTATGGCAAAGGCTCAGGAGGAGATGAAGAAGGCTGTCGCTTCCGGATACTGGAACCTGATCAGATTCAATCCGAGTCTCGCCGATGAGGGCAAGAACCCGCTCATCATCGACAGCAAGGACGCTACCGAGAGCTACAGAGACTTCATCATGGGTGAGGTCCGCTACAGCTCCCTGGCTCAGCGCTTCCCGGAGAGAGCGGAAGAACTCTTCACCGAGGCCGAGAAGCTGTCCAAGGGACGCTTCGAGCACTTCAAGGCTCTGAAGGAGAGCTTTGAGCCGAAGACTGAGGAGTAGTTTCTTATCGATGCTTAGAGGCGCCGCAAGGCGCCTCTTTGTTGTCGGAAAACAAAAAATGCTGCAAAAAGTTGTATATTATGCTTGATTTCACCAAGCGTCTGTGGTAATCTTACAGACATGAAGACGAGAAACTTTTTTGCAGCGGAATATTATTACTTTTACTTTTTCTATAGCGATAGGAAAAGCTGTTTTGCTGCAGGAGAGGATCCGAGGGCGTGAATGCCCGAGGAAGCGACTGACCTTAAGATCAGATCATATCGGCCCCGCAGCACTTTGGCAGCGGGGCTTTTGTTTGAGGAGAAAAGCTGTTATTCAGGAGGGAAAGATGATCACCGTACTTAAGCCGAATACGACCGTAGATCAGAGAGATCAGCTGATAAGCTGGTTCGAGGAGCAGGGGCTCACAGTCCACGTTTCGGTCGGAGAGTTCCAGACCGTGCTAGGACTCGTGGGGGATACCAGCGGCGTCGACATGGATATGATAAAGCTTCTTGACATCGTGGCCGACGTCAAGCGCATATCCGAGCCGTATAAGAAGGCGAACAGAAAGTTCCACCCCGAACCCTCTGTGATCGACGTCCACGGAGCGAAATGCGGCGGCGGAAACTTCGCGGTGATCGCCGGTCCCTGTTCTGTCGAGTCGGAAGAGCAGATCGTGGAGGTCGCGAAGCGGGTCAAAGCCGCCGGAGCGACGATGCTGAGGGGCGGCGCCTTTAAACCCCGGACCTCTCCATACGCCTTCCAGGGAATGAGGGCCGAGGGACTTGAGCTCCTCGCCATAGCCAAGCGGGAGACGGGCCTTCCGATCGTCAGCGAGATAATGAACGAGAACCATCTCGACCTGTTCGCGGATGTGGATGTGATCCAGGTCGGAGCGCGGAATATGCAGAATTTCGAACTTCTGAAGGCTCTCGGGCACACAGACAAGCCGATCCTGCTGAAGCGCGGTCTCGCGAACACGCTCGAGGAGCTTTTGATGAGCGCGGAGTACATCATGGCCGGGGGAAACGAGAACATCATCCTCTGCGAGAGGGGGATAAGGAGCTTTGATCACTATACCAGAAACACCCTGGACATATCCGCGGTCCCGGGGCTCCACGACATGACGCACCTTCCGGTTATCGTCGACCCGAGCCATTCGACCGGAAAGGCGGGATATGTCAGACCGATGGCGCTCGCCGCCGCGGCGTGCGGAGCGGACGGACTCATGATAGAGGTGCATAACGATCCCCCGAGGGCTCTCTGCGACGGCGCTCAGTCGCTGACGCCGGACCAGTTCGACGAGGTCATGGATATGGTAAGAAGAGTCAGAGAGGCGGTGGAGTGATGTCCGGGGAAGCTGGCTTTAAAAAGGTCGGTGTCGTCGGACTCGGCCTGATCGGCGGATCTCTCGCGGCGGCCTGCAAACGCGCGGGCTGCACCGTGTTCGGGATCGACGCTGACCGCAGGACGAACGGGTTCGCGAGGCTTGCGGGCTCGATCGACAAAGAGCTCACGGACGGGCTCATAGCGGAATGCGATGTGATCCTGATCGCCGTTCCGGTAGCCGAAGGGATACGCTGGATCAAAGAGAAGGCGGCTCTGATAAATAAGGATTCGCTCGTGATCGACTGCTGCGGCATCAAAAGGGAGATCTGCGAGGCCGGGTTCAGCGCCTCCGATGAGTATGGGTTCTCCTTTATGGGCGGGCATCCGATGGCCGGAAAGCAGAAGGGCGGAATCAAAAACAGCTCGGCGGAGCTGTTCGACGGCGCGACCTTCGCTCTTGTCCCCCGGGACCACAACGATATAAGGCTCATGACAAGGTCGAAGGCCTTTCTCGAGCAGCTGGGCTTCGGCAGGTTCATCGTGATGACCCCGGAGGAACATGATAAAGTCATAGCTTTCACATCTCAGATGGCGCATCTGATCTCAAACGCGTATATCAAGAGCGACATGGCTGAGGTCGGAGCCGGAATGGCGCTGGCCGGAGGCGCGTTCAGGGATATGACGAGGGTGGCGTATCTGGACGAAGCCATGTGGACGGATCTCTTTATGAGGAACAGGGAGAATCTCATCGGCGAGCTCAGGGGGTTCATCGGCGAGCTCAGCTCATATCTCGCCGCTCTTGAGAGCGAGGACGCGGAAAAACTCACGGCCCTTCTTGCTGAGGGAAAGAGAAGAAAGGAAATGGCGGAGCGATGACATCAGGGACGAGGATCGCTGACGGAAGACTCAAAGATATAGGGAGCGTGCTCGCTGGGATAGAGGAGATCCTACCCGGCAATACCTCTTCAAAGCCGAAAATCGCCGTTATAAGCGACGAAAACGTCGCCGGCCTGTATCTGGACCGCGTGATGGATTCTCTCCTCGGGAGCGGCTTCGGGGCGTTTCCTTTGATCGTCGGAGCGGGCGAGGTCTCCAAGAACGGGGAAGCGTATCTTAAGCTCCTTGAAGGGATGGCGGAGATCCCGCTCACGAGGACCGATATCGCGCTCTGTCTGGGCGGGGGAGTGCCGGGCGACCTCGGCGGATTCGCCGCAGCGACGTATATGCGGGGAGTGCCTGTCTGCCAGGTGCCTACGACGCTTCTCGCAATGGTCGACTCCGCGATAGGCGGCAAGACCGGGATAGACCTTCCGCAGGGAAAGAACCTTGCCGGAGCGTTCCATGAGCCCTTTCTGGTATATACGGATATCTCTGTCCTCTCGACCCTTCCGCGTCGCGAGTTTATATCGGGCATGGCGGAGGTCGTGAAATACGGCGTTATCGCGGGAGACCATCTTATGAGCCTCATCGAAGACGCTCAGGAAGCCGGACCCTCCATTTCGGAAGAGATTGTGGATATATGCAGGCAAACGAAGCTCGGGATAGTGTCAGAGGACCTTACAGACACCGGAAAGCGGCAGATACTGAACCTCGGACACACCATAGGCCACGCGGTCGAAAAACTGTCGGGGTATGAGATAAGCCACGGAGAGGCTGTCTCGATAGGCATGGCCGAGATCCTTCGCATCTTCAGTGAGAAGGGTGAGACCTCCTCCGAATGCGCTGAGAGGACGCTCGGGCTCCTCAGGAAGATCGGACTTCCGACCGAGTGCCCTTTTACCGGGGAGGCACTCTTTGATATAATAAAGAACGACAAGAAGAGAAAAGGCGGGGAGATCGATCTGGTCGTCCCCGAGAACATAGGGAGATGCGTGCTCAGGCGCCTCAGCATGGCGGAGCTTGAGACTTTGCTGAAATGAAGACCATCGATATCATACCTTCAAAATCCGACGCGCACAGAGCGCTGATCTGCGCGGCGCTTTCGGAATATATGAGCGGAACGCTTTGCGACCTCGAACTGGGGACGCTTTCCGAGGACACTGAAGCCACGAGGAAATGCCTTGTAGCGATGCTGGCCCGCGGAGAGAGGCCCGAAGGCGCCAATCTCTACTGCGGAGAGAGCGGGTCGACGTTCAGGTTTCTGCTTCCGGTCGCGGGAGCTATGGGAATGCGCTGCGCGTTCCACCCGCGCGGCCGGCTCGCCGAAAGACCCATGGAACCTCTCGCCTCCGAACTCAGGGCGAAGGGAATGACGATCTCTGAAGAGGGAGGCGTTCCGTATACAGCCGAAGGAAAGCTCCGTTCGGGCGACTTCAGGCTCCCGGGAAACATATCATCGCAGTTCGTGAGCGGTCTTCTGTTCGCTCTCCCGATGCTGGAGGGAGACAGCCGCATCCTGATCGACGGAAAGCTCGAGTCGTCGCCCTACGTCGAAATGACCGTAAGGACGCAGCGCGATTTCGGGATCGAGGAGCCTTTGATCACGTCATCCGGGGAAGGATGCGAGATAAGGATCAAGGGAGGTCAGACCTACCGCGCTCCGGCGGAGTACCGGGTCGAGGGCGACTGGTCCAACGCGGCGTTCTGGATATGCGCCGGGGTCCTCGGAGAAGAGGCGATCGCGATAAACGGTCTGGATCCGGACTCGCTGCAGGGGGATAAGGCGATCGCGGACGTTTTGATCAAAGCCGGGGCGGACATCGTCCTCCCGCAGGACGATCCGGAGGGCAGGCTGATCGCGCGGCCGTCACGGGAGAGGCTCAAGGCGTTCAGCTGCGACGTTTCGGGAACTCCCGACATGGTCCCCGCGCTCGCGCTCATCGCTTCGGTCTCCCGCGGAAAGTCGGAGATATCCGGCGCGGCAAGACTCCGCATCAAGGAGAGCGACAGGCTGAGATCGGTATCCTCAACGCTCAGCGCGCTCGGCGCCGGGGTCGAGGAATACAGCGACAGGCTGGTGATCAAAGGCAGGAAGCGCCTTGCGGGCGGGGCTGTCGGGACCTATGGGGATCACCGGATCGCCATGATGTGCGCGGTCGCTTCTCTGGCATGCCGGAAGAAGGTGTCGCTCACCGGGTCAGAGTCAGTGAAGAAATCATATCCCGCGTTCTTCGAACTGTTCGAAGAAGCGGGTCTCTCTCATAATCTCAAGCTTATCTAAGGGGGTCATAGACGTGTCATCCAGCATAGGCAAAAACTTTTCGGTCACGATATTCGGAGAATCGCATTCCGCGGCTATAGGCGCGGTAATGGAAGGAGTCCCCGCGGGGGAGAAGATCGACATGGATGAGCTCCGCGCCTTTATGGAGAGGCGCGCGCCGGGAAGATCCGATCTCACCACTCAGCGGAAGGAGCCGGATGAGCCCGAGATACTGTCCGGGATCAGGGACGGCGTGACCTGCGGTACGCCGATCTGCGTTTTGATCGGGAATATGGACACGAGATCCTCCGACTACGACGATATCAGGCATATCCCGAGACCCGGGCACGCCGACTACACATCGTATGTCAGATACGGCGGGTCCAACGACTATCGCGGCGGAGGCCATTCTTCCGGAAGGCTCACCGCGGCTCTATGCGCAGCGGGCGGGATAGCTCTTCAGATCCTCGCGAGGCGCGGGATAAGCGTGAAGTCGCATATAACCGAGATCGGCGGGATAGATGTCGAGGCGTTTCCCGGACGCGCGGCGGAGGCTCTGGATCAGGCCAGGGCTTCAGGAGATTCGCTCGGCGGCATAATAAGATGCGAGGTCACCGGCGTTCCGGCCGGGCTCGGAAGTCCGATCTTCAACGGCATGGAGAACGACATAGCGAAGGCCGTATTCGGGATCCCGGGGATCAAAGGAATAGAGTTCGGTGCTGGATTCAGAGCAGCAGAGCTCAAGGGAAGCGAGAACAACGACGAGTTCTTTTTTGACGAAGAAGGCCGCGTCAGGACCCGCACGAACAACCACGGCGGGATCCTGGGAGGCATAACGAGCGGCGAGGACATAGTGTTCACCGTCGCGGTAAAGCCCACGCCCTCCATCGCGAAGGAGCAGAGGAGCGTGGACCTCGACACGGGTGAGGACACTTTGATCAGCGTCCGGGGACGCCACGACCCATGCATCGCGCTGAGAGCGTGCCCCTGTGTGGAGGCAGCAGCGGCTGTCGTGGTGCTCGATCATATGATGGAAAGGGCAAAACTGTGAAGACTATCAGGGAATGCAGAGAAAGAATAGACAGTATCGATGCCGAGCTCATCAGGCTTCTGGATGAGCGCATGAGGGTAGCCGAGGAGATCGCGGAGATAAAGAAAGCTGAAGGGCTCCCGGTCGAAGACCGCATCAGGGAGCTCGAGAAGCTCGAACGCGTGACGGATGGTTCGGCTCCGGACATGGCGGGCTACAACAAGATGCTCTGGAGCAGCATAATGGAGCTTTCCAAGGATCATCAGAGGCAGAGCGCAGGCGAGGAGACTCCGCTCATCAGGGAGATCAGGAAGGCGATAGAGGAGACGGGAAATGTTTTCCCGGAAACCGCAGCAGTGGCCTGTCAGGGCGTTCGGGGAGCGTATTCCCAGGAGGCCTGCGGGAAATTCTTCAAGATGCCCAGGATCATGTTCACGAGGAACTTCGAGGGGGTATTCGCCGCTATAAACAGCGGACTCTGCCGCTACGGCGTCCTTCCGCTCGAGAACAGCACCGCAGGATCCGTCAACAAAGTCTACGACCTGATGATGAAGTATGACTTCCATATAGTCAGGAGCGCGAGGGTCAAGATAAACCACTGCCTGCTGGTGAATCCGTGCACGAGGAAGGAAGATATCCGCGAGGTGATCTCGCACGAGCAGGCGCTTGCCCAGTGCGAGAACTATCTTAAGGGGTTTGCGGATACTTTGATCACGACCGCCGAGAACACAGCCGCGGCAGCCAAATACGTCACCGAATCGGGCCGCCGTGATATCGCCGCGATAGGCTCGGCAGAGAACGGACGCCTCTATGGTCTGGAATGCCTTGACTCCGGCATTCAGGACAGCCAAAACAACTACACGCGCTTCATCTGCATCTCAAAGGATCTTGAGATCTATCCCGGAGCTTGTAAGACCAGCATTATGATGATACTCGATCACAAGCCGGGCTCGCTCTACAACGTGCTCTCGCGGTTCAACGCCGCGGGCATCAATCTGGAGAAGCTCGAGAGCAGGCCGCTCCCGAACAGGGACTTCGAGTTCATGTTCTATTTCGATATCGGCGAGAGCGTGTACTCCGAGGGTTTCGTCCGCGTGATGGCCCAGCTCGAGGAGATAAGCCGCGAGTTCAAATATCTGGGCTCGTATTCGGAAGTGTAGGTATCCGGGTTGCCGCGATCTCCGCGGCTCGGGGAGGAAAGCATGAAGATACTTGTGATAAACGGTCCGAACATCAATATGCTCGGCATCAGAGAGCCCGAGATCTACGGGCGCGAGACCTATGACGATCTGGTCGGGATGATCAAAGCGGAAGCGGCGAAGATTTCCGCAGAGAGCGGAAGGGCAGTCGAGGTCGGGTTCTTCCAGTCCAACCACGAAGGCGCGATCGTCGACGCGATCCAGGCAGCGTATGAAAAAACCGATGGGATCATCATCAACCCCGCCGGCTATACGCATACCAGCGTCGCCATTCCCGACGCGATCAAGGCAGTCGGCATCCCAACGGTCGAGGTCCACATCAGCGACCCGGATACCCGCGAGGACTTCCGCCACGTCTCCTACGTCCGCCCGGTCTGCGTCGCGACCGTGAAAGGCGAGGGACTTAATGGTTATCTGAAGGCGCTGAGGATACTGGCTGAAGTGTAAGAGAGCTGCACCCATCACTTTGTGACGGCATCTCAATCTTTAGACCCGATGCCGACAGACATCGTCTTTTTTTCTGGCAATGCCACACAATTTCAAGGCCTGAACCCCTCATTTCATGACGGCATCTCAATCTTTAGACCCGATGCCGACAGACATCATCCTTTTTTCTGGCAATGCCGTACAATTTCAGAGCCTGCACCCATCACTTCTTGACGGCATCTCAATCTTTAGACCCGATGCCGACAGACATCGTCTTTTTTTCTGGCAATGCCGCACAATTTCAAGGCCTGGACCCATCATTTCATGACGGCATCTCAGTCTTTAGACCCGATGCCGATAGACATTGCCTTTTTTCCTGGCAATGCCGTACAATAAAAGTGTCTCAGCGCATACAAACGCATGCTTTAATCCAATCCTTGCTAGCAAACCTTTAGTATAGTAAAATATAATTGCAGGATGCCTTCCTGCGGTTATTTTGATGCGGGCAAAAGCGAGGAGATAGATATGAACCAGATCAAATGCCCCAAATGCGGAGAAGTATTCACGGTCGACGAGTCCGGATATGCCGAGATAGTAAGGCAGGTCCGGGACGAGACCTTTGAGAAGGAGATAGAGAGGAGCACCAGAGCAGTCGAGGAGCAGAAGGACACGGAGCTTCGGGCGCTCGAGACGCAGAAGGACTCTGAGATCAATGCGCTTAAGACCCGGAGCGAAGCGGAGCTAAGTGAGCTCAGGACGAAAAACGAAGCGGAACTCAGGGAGCTTAGGACGAAAAACGAAGCTGAGATAAACGCGCTCAAGGCCGAGAAGGAGTCCGAGCTTAAGACGCTCAGGGCTGAGCTCGACAAGCTCAGGAGCGAAAGCCTTGCCGACAAGGACCGCGAGATCGCGGAACTCAAGGCTGCGCTCGAGGCGGGCGAGCAGGCCAGGGAGCTCGCTGTGATCAAAGCCACCGGCGAAAAAGACAAGGTGCTCGCTGAGCAGAATGCCGCGATGGAGAAGCTCAAGAGGGATCTGGAGCTCAGCAGGCGTGAGGCGGAGATCTCAGAGAAGAATCTGGTCGAGAAATACGAGGCTCAGATCAGGGACAAGGATGAGGTGATCAAGCAGTATAAGGACTTCAAGGTCCGCCAGTCCACCAAGATGGTCGGGGAGAGCCTTGAGCGCCATTGCGAGACCGAGTTCAACAAGATAAGGGCCGCGGCTTTCCCGAACGCCTACTTCGAGAAGGACAATGACGCGAGGACCGGGAGCAAAGGGGACTATATCTATCGCGAGCTGGATAACGACGGGACCGAGATCATCTCCATAATGTTCGAGATGAAGAACGAGATGGAGACGACCGCCTCAAAGCACAGGAACGAGGACTTCTTCAAGGAGCTCGACAAAGACCGCCGTGAAAAGAAATGCGAATACGCGGTCCTGGTCTCGATGCTCGAGATGGATAACGATCTCTACAACGAAGGCATAGTCGATGTGTCCTACAGATACGAGAAGATGTATGTTATCCGGCCGCAGTTCTTCATACCGATCATCACTTTGCTCAGGAACGCGTCGATGAAGTCGCTTGAGTACAGAAGAGAGCTCGCGGCGATCCGCGAACAGAATATCGATATCACGCATTTCGAGGAGGAGATCGAGGCGTTCAAGGACGCTTTCGCCAAGAACTACTTCACTTCGAAGAAATACTTCGATACTGCGATCGATGAGATCGACAAGAGCATCAAACACCTGGAGAACATAAAGAAAGCTCTCACCACATCGGAGAACCAGCTGCGCCTCGCGAACAGCAAGGCGGAGGATCTGACGATCAAAAAACTCACGAGGAACAACCCGACGATGAGGGCGAAGTTCGAGGATCTCAGGGCCGAAAAGCAGAGCGCTGCCGAAGAAGAGCAGGGCATCGAGGATATCGACATCACCATGGACTAGGCCTCATGGAGGCCTAGGGCCGCGAGGAAGCGCGCAGGAGAAGAAATTTGGCAATTTTCGCTTTAGGAGATACGCACCTCTCCTTCGACGAGAGGATAGAAAAACCGATGGACGTCTTCGGGGACAGATGGGAGAACCACGCCGAGAGGCTTCGAGCGAACTGGGAAGCTTCGGTCGGCCCTGAAGACACTGTCTTGGTGTGCGGAGATATCTCCTGGGGCCTCAGGCTCGACGAGGCGATGGCGGACCTCAAGTGGCTGGACAGCCTGCCTGGCCGCAAGGTGATAACCAAAGGCAATCACGACCTCTGGTGGACTTCGGTATCAAAGCTGAACAGGATAAGCCCCGGTATGACCTTTCTTCAGAACACCGCGTATCACGCGGAGAAGGAAGGCGTGTGGATCTGCGGGACCAGGGGCTGGATCTGCCCGGGGACTGACGGGTTCGACGAGCACGACGACAAGATATATAAGCGCGAGGTCCTGAGACTGGAGATGTCGCTCGGGGCGGCGAGACCGGCGGAGGGCGAGGCTTTGATCGCGGCGCTCCACTATCCGCCATGCAACGACAAATTCCAGGCGTCCGGTTTCACGGAACTGCTTGAGAAATACGGGGTAAGGACCTGCATATACGGGCATCTTCACGGCAAGGACGCCTTTAAGAACGGTTATCAGGGAGTGTGGAACGGAGTGGAATACAGGCTCGTCTCGCTTGACTACGTGGAAGCCGCTCCGGTCAGGATATACGGATAGAAACGCTCAGGAAATCAGAATAGAAGTTACGGTTTTGGCCGGCATTAGCCGGCGGCGGAGGAAGAAAAATGACTGACGACAGAAGAGTGATACTCATGGTACTGGACAGCCTCGGAGTAGGCGCGTCCAAGGATGCCGAAAGATTCGGAGACGAGGGGGCGGACACCTTCGGGCATATAGCCGACACGATGGGCGACAGGTTCGAGATCCCCAATCTCGAGAAGCTGGGCATCGGCAATATCGACCGCATCGCCGGAGGAGACGGCCGCTTTGCCTGCTGGAACCCGGAGGGATCCTACTGCAGGATAGCCGAGCAGTCCGCCGGAAAGGACACCACGACCGGTCACTGGGAGATCTGCGGGATAGAGACAAAGATCCCCTTCAAGACCTATCCGGACGGATTCCCTGCGGAATTCATCAAAGCCTTAGAGGAGAAGATCGGACGCGAGGTCATCGGGAACTATCCAGAGTCAGGAACGGTTATAATCGATAAGCTCGGGCCGGAGCACGAGGCCACAGGAAAGCCGATA
>Ga0079305_1002530_pt1 | contig 15501 bp, 17 predicted proteins | sample LMS_cellobiose_e_FD_79183 | JGI IMG/M metagenome (GOLD analysis project Ga0079305, IMG submission 79183) | Rumen-fistulated moose microbial communities from Alaska, USA - LMS_cellobiose_enrichment | ecosystem: Host-associated > Mammals > Digestive system > Stomach > Rumen fluid ... | reverse complement strand
CCCACACTGGAACACAAAGAACATGATATACGGGGATGACCCCGAAAAATGGAATGAGAGAGAATCCGACCCGAACGACCCGAAAGGGGAGAGAACATACACCTACGTTCCTGATATAACGGCGATCATGCAGAGCGGGAATCTGTATGCGTACTGTATGAACAACCCGATTGTGTTTGTGGACCCAACAGGGGAATTGGTTTGGCCGGGAGAAGTCCACAGTATGGTAATTAAACAAATATATAATGAAAATAAATACTTGTCAAAAGAGCGGTGGCTAAAATATCACCCAAAAACTGAACCGTTGGTAACATTAAGGGGACGAGTTGATTTAGTGGATATAAGAAATGGATACATATGGGAAGTAAAACGATTTAACCCCAAGTACATTGAAGCTGCATATGAACAGCTTTCAAATTATGCAAGAGGGAAGTTTTCCGCAAAGGATATAGCACACCTCAAAATAGAGATTTACAACGGCAATCCGGATATTGACGGCTATAAACTTGAAGGAATCATTAACCAAAACGGTATTTACGTTAAATATTGGTATTTTGGTAACGGCATTATTCTATACGATTACGCCGAGAGCAAGGAAAGACTGGAGGAACAGATTAAAATTACCATATCATCAGCAGCTGCCGCTGCGGTTGTGGGACTTGGGCTATTAACAGGTGTGCCATTAATACCGTTGTTGACATAATAGAACGCAAAGGACTATAGATAGGAGGGAAACGTATGTCCACCTTTCAAAGGATGTTTTTGGAATTATATGAGCCAGTGATGAAAAGCAAAGGATTTCATCGCAAACGCCATATTTTTCATAGGCTTGTAAACAATAAAATCGTGCAAATGCTCAGCTATTGTATGTTTAGCGGACGGCGAGAATTCACCATACAATATGACTATGTGCCCCTTTGTAGCGGAGATGATTTTGAATTTTTTATGGATGCTCACCGGATAGGAAGCCTTATGGGGAAAGAATCATATGGCGATAGAGATCCAAATAATCCTGATCATATCCGGGAGACGCTGGAACTATGCCAAGAATATATTTTTCCTTTTTTTGATCGGATGGTCGATTATGAAAGTTTGTACGATTATGAGATTAAACGGCATGAAATAATGCTTAGTGAATCATCAGAAGCTTACAAAAAAGCACATAGCGAACTTCTGAAGGCGCCAATGACCAGTAGTTTTTTGGCAGTAAGTATTGCAACTGGTCATTATGACATGGCGCAAAAGTCACGTGAGGCAGTAATATATCAAAATGAGGATGCTTTGTCGGCATTCATAGAATTCATAGACCGCACACGCCAGTCTCCTTGTCCGGAATTTATTCGAGAAAGGGAAGAGAGAATTGCATTAAAGAAAGAGGAACTTGCATTGCTGAAGAAGGCTGTAGATACAAATGACAAGGCATTTTTTGAGGAGTATATTCATGCGAAAGAAAAATGTGCGTTAGAGAATTATATCCGCAATTATTATGGGAAAAGAGCTTTTGATTTATATAAAAACAGCGGAAAGCTGCCGTTTGAATTGACCGAATAATTTATTCAACAGGTGTCATACCAATTGTAGGATATGTAGAATAGGGGGAAGTATGAATTTTTATGTAGATAAATTTCTTCATATGGATGGAATGCAATATAAGACAAATGCTCCTTTTGAGGGGAAAGCAAACTATACATTTGGGATTTTATTTAGAAAATTGACAGTTGAAGATTTAAGCACTCATGAAAAATACACTCTCAAGCAAACAAACATATTGGCGCAAATTCTCACGCTGCCAATTCGCATAATTGTGCCGTCATCGATAGATTTTAAATTATTTAAAGACGATATATGCATAGGAGAAACATTTGGTGTATCTGCGCCCGGAGATATCAAAATAAATATTTCAAATGATGAATATACAATTTATTCACACTCAGCGCGCGCATTTTCTATTATGAAAAAAGATGATCAAGTTGCCTTGATACAAAGAGAGCGTGCGCAGTCTGTAGCAAGAAAATATAACATTGATGTTGATGCAAGTAACGTACAACCAATAATAGTATTTTTGATGGCTTTACTTGTAGATGCGATATATTATTGCAATAGATATAACCGTGGGCTTCAGTTATTTCCGTTATATCCACCAATTAGCCCTAAAAGCGAATTTTATGAAAGGACTAAATGGAAATCCACAGATCACAATGAGGATAAAAAATAAATATATGAATGACAATAAGGAGACAGAAAACATCTGTCTCCTTGCGTTATAAAAAGCGGTCATTATATAATCATGATAAAGACGAAGAGACAGGGTTCTATTACCTAAGAGCGAGGTACTACGACCCGAACATCCAGAGGTTCATAAGCGAGGACCCTGCAAAAGACGGAAACAACTGGTATATCTACTGTGCGAACAATCCGATCATGTTTATTGACCCTACAGGATTTGCAGCAGAGGAAAGATTAGGATCTGGGATTTGGTCCTTTAAGAATGATTGGGCTGGACGGGCAATTTTAGCACATTGGTTGTTTGGTGGTGGGAAAGAATATGTTGTAAAAAATGGAGCTTGGGGAACTTATATGAAAAACAACAAAAGATCCCCAGAGAATGGCATTAAGGCATTAAAAGATCAGATGAAAGACATTCTTTTCCCAAAAGGAAATGCATTAGAAAAAGGAAGTAGTATATCGATAGATATTACAACTGCCATTACGATTGAAAACGGGGAAGATATTATAGGGTATCAATATCTACACGGAACTAATGCGGATGTAGGAGGATTTCAAATTAAAGGTACAATTTCCAAAAACGATGATGGCGATATTACTTATGAATTGACATATACTTGGAATGATAAAATAGACCCTAATTTTATATATTCGTCCGATAGAAAAAAGGCTGAGTTTGCAGAAAAAATTCCCTTTGCAGACCCTACAGATTATATTATTAGAATATCGTGGACGGACAAGACGGGTATAAAAGCCAATCCTGGAATATTTAATTGGAATAGTGGGTGGCTGAAATGAAAAAAGTTAATACAGGCACAAAAGTTATTATTTCCGTTATTAGTATTTTCATATTATTCGGAGTGATTTTTACGGTGAGTTATTTTAGGACATTGTTTTCTGCACAGCAGGAAATAGTTGGAACCACTTATGAATATAAACCATGCTCTATTGCCTCTGATGACGGGGAATATATTTTACACACGAAAAAAATAGAGGATAAAACCGGGGCATACGCGACATTTAGCATCGAAAGAGCAGACGAGCAAAAAGTAGTATTTGAATGTTCGGAAAAATATAGAATAATCGATCTAAAATCAATAGAATGGAATTCGCACGACGTAATAGTGAAATCATCTGATGTTGGAACTGTTACATATTGTTTCGCAGATGATAATTGGACAAAATGACCTTAAAAATGGAAGTACCGTTCCCGTCCCCATTCCGGCGCCTGCTCCCGTCCCAGTGCCTGTTATGCCATAAATGGAGGGTCATAATGTATACATATGTTTATATCAAAAGTGATGTTGAGAATGAAATTATTTGCAGCGGTATTAGATTTTACGAATTTAGCAATTATTTTGAGCCTAAAATTGAAAACATTATACTTCTTAAAGGAGATTATTTAGGCAGTAAGTGCGTGCGCAATTTTGAATTATTTGAGGGGCAGGAACAAATAGAACGATTGGCTAAAGAAATGAAAAAGCCCTGTAATCATTTCGGCGATTTTCATTTGATCGATTATTCGGAGAATGATGCAGTATCTAAATTGACAGATGAGGATATAAAAAACATTTTGTATAGACAATCCAAATTCTTTAGAAAGAAAGGGCAGCTTTGTTAAATACACAAAAACAGAAACGAAGAAATTTTTTGCCAGAGGATTGCATGCAATACTTGATATTATTAGAAGGGCTTAAAAATTTGTATATGAGAGGATAATAAGATGATTCGATTGAAATCCAAGTTTAAAAATTTCAAACTATCAACGTTTATCTTTATCTTAGTGATTTCAGCGATGTCTATATTTGTTATAGTAAATCTTGTTATGCGAATAAAAATCGAAGATAAAAACGCTATCTATACAACAACTTTGCCGGATTTTATCAGGACAGACTGTGTCGCATTTAAAGACGTAGTATGTGATGTTCGCGAACCAGATCCCAAGGATCACCTGGATGTAGGAGAGACTGTTGTAACCGCACTTATAACAATAAAAAAGGAAGAATTGGACAAAGGCTTTCACGGCATAAGCATGGAAATGTATGAAGGGCGTGTTTTTGAAAAAACGATAAAGAATCTGATTGCGATATATGATTGGGATATAGGTGACATTTATGTATATGAAAAGCTTACAGGATTTGAAGGTTTGCGGATCGGAACCACATTACGCATCACGTTGATATTCCCGAAAGAGTATTTAAAAAATGATTCAGATACACTAGAAGCAATTCTTCACACATCAGCGCCAGAGCGCATACAAATAATAGAAGGGTCATGATAAAAGCAAAGGAGACAGAAAAACATCTGTCTTCTTTACATTATGTAAAATCAAAAGAAAACATCCCGACAAGATATGTGTAAAAAACCGGGCGTCGTGTCGATTGCAAATGCGGTTTGAGGCAGGCGGCCGCCGAAATATCGCAAAAAACAAACCGACCGGGAAAATTCCGGTCGGTAAATATATATATATATTAGGCGTTTGTCATCTGTACGAATTTTCAAAGATGTCTATCATATCCTGATTTGAAAGCTTTGCCGGGTCGAACCTGAATAGGTGCCCCATCGTGCTGACCGCATTGTCAACGTATTTCTGCCAGTTCTTGTTGTCGATCCCGAACGATGACATCTTAAGATCATTGACCCCGCACGCCATCTGAAGCCGCGCAAGCGCCTTGAGAAAGTCCGTCGACGAGCCCGCATCGCTTATCCCCATGACTCGCGCCATGTCGACATATTTATCCGGTATCTTGTCACAGAAGAACGCGTTGTAAGCGAGCGACAGCATTATAAGCCCCGCGCCGTGCGCGATCTTCGGATGATACGCGCTGAGCGCATGCTCAAGCGAGTGCTGCGAAAGGCAGCCGACCATCGTTTCGACGATGCCCGCATAAAGGTTCGCAAGCGCGACCATCGACCTTGCCTCGACATTATTTCCGTCAGCGACAGCCATCGGAAGGAATTTTGCGATCAGTTCTATGCTTTTTATCGCGAACATGTCGCTCATGGGGCTGGCATTTGTCGCGATGTATCCCTCCATCGAGTGGAAGAAGACGTCAAAACCCTGATACGCCGTCAGGTCCGGCGGGATAGATACCATCATCTCCGGATCGACGATCGAGATCTTCGGGAACATAAACTCTCCGGAGAGACCGATCTTTTCGTTTGTATCCTCGTTGCTCATGACCGCATCCGGATCCGCCTCGGTCCCGGTGCCGGCGGTCGTTGATATAGCGACGACCGGAAGAGGCGCGCTTTCAGGCGGCTTTCTTCCCCCTGTGCCGCGCTGAACATAATCCCAGAAATCGCCGCTGTTTTTCGCCATGAACGCGATCGCCTTCGCCGAGTCGATGCTCGATCCACCGCCGAGTCCGATTATAAAATCGCAGCCGTTTTCCCGGGCGATAGCGGCGCCTTCCGTCACGTGCTTTCTTATCGGGTTCGGAAGCACCTTGTCAAAAACCAGGCACTCGATCCCCTGCTTTTTAAGAAGGTCTTTCACCCGGTCGAGATACCCGAGCCTTTTCATAGACGACCCGCCAAGCACGATGAGCGCCTTTTTCCCGGGAAGCTTTTCCGTCGCAAGTTTTTCTATACAGCCAGCGCCGAAAATCACCCGTGTCGGCATGTAATAACTAAACACCGAAAAAATCACCTCACGGGTTATAGTATATACTAAAACCATTGCCGTTTTCAATAAGGCAAAACAAATTAATTACAAAAAAAGTAATAAATATTACAGAAAAATGACAAGAGCTCCACAGATATCATTCTGTGGAGCTCTCGCTGTAAGTAATCAAGTCACAAGGTTTATCAGCCCTGGCTGATCGCGCCCACCGGGCAGGCCCCCGCGCAGGAGCCGCACTCGACGCAGGCGTCAGCGTCGATAACGTATTTGCCGTCGCCGGCGCTTATGCAGGAGACCGGGCACTCGCCTTCGCATGTCCCGCAGCTGATGCATTCATCAGAGATAACGTAAGCCATTAGTACACCTCCAAGAGAGTTATTAAGATTATTGTAACACGAAGGGATAAAAAATCAATTGAAAAATGGAAAGAGAAAATAAAATATCTTTTCCCGTCATATGAGTTAAAAAAACGCATCGTGTCAAAAATAATAAGAGAGACCTGCACGAAAACGGGAGGAGGACGATCTGTGGATCGAAGAAAACAGCCGGGGTTCCCCGATATTTTGGAAACGCCCGAAACACACACCGGAAAAGCCCGGGATATGGCGGCGCAAAGCTTTTCCTGTATACGGACAGAAATGAGCATCCCCCATGAAAACCGCCTACCTCCGGCATCTTCGGGACCTTTCACGCAAAACGGCGCGAATGACGAGAAAAATGCCGAAAAAAAGAGATACCGGAAGAAAATCGAAGAAAATGAAAAATAGATAGCGCCGCAAAAATACATTGGTCAGAAAAGGTCAAAAATAACTCTTGACCTTTTTCCGGTCTGTGCTACAATAAAGGTCAGAAAAGGTCAAATGCAGATCGGAGGACCAGGCATATGAGGATGTCAGACATAATCGCTGAATTTATAAAACAGACGCTTGACGCGGGCGACGGGGTCGCGGAGGTACAGAGAAGCGAACTTGCCGAGAGATTCAACTGCGTTCCAAGCCAGATAAACTATGTCATCGAGACGCGCTTTTCACCGGAGAGGGGTTTTTCCGTTGAAAGCCGTCGCGGCGGCGGCGGATATATCCGAATACGAAGGATTGCCCAGGGCAGACCTCAGATGATAATGCACCTGATAAACTCGATCGGCATGGATATAGACGAGAGGACGGCGGGCGACTTTATATTAAACCTTGCCGATGCGGGCATAGTTTCGATGGAAACGGCGCGGGCGATGCTGTCGGCGGTCGCGGAAAGGGCGCTTGTGCCGGTCCCTGCGGAGTTTCGGCCGCCGATACGGGCGAGGATACTTAAATCCATGCTTGCATCTCTTATGTGAATTAAGGAGTGATTTTCATGTTGTGCGAAAAATGCGGAAAAAACCAGGCGACAAGCTATATAGAGACGATCATAAACGGGGACAAGAAAGTATATCACCTGTGCGCGTCCTGCGCGCAGGAGGTGATGGGGAAGGATTTCTTCACATCTCCTTTCAGCCTCGGCGGATTCCTTTCAGGAATGCTGGGAGACGGCCCGGCGATCTCTCAGGGGAGCACATTACAGGGAAGGAGCGCCGTCAAATGCCCGCTTTGCGGGTCGACGCTTGACGATATCCGCAAAGCCGGAAGGGCGGGGTGCGCATCCTGTTATGAAACGTTTTTCGACACGTTTTCGGCGGCGGCCAAAAGGATCCACGGCAGCGCCTCTCATACGGGAAGACGCCCGAGCAGGATCGAGATATCCCCGAAAAGGCGGATAAAAGAGCTTGAAAAGCAGCTGTCGGAAGCGGTCGTCGCGCAGGAGTACGAAAAGGCCGCGACGATACGCGACGAGATCCGCGCTCTCAAAGGTGAGGAGGGACAGAAATGAAAAAGTTCAATAATTCGGACATATACCGCGACATCGCCGTCAGCACGCGCGTGCGCCTTGCGAGGAATTTGAAGGACTATCCCTTCCCGGGGAAGGCGTCGAAAGACCAGGAGGACGCCGTAATAAACGAGGTCTACACGGCGCTTTCGTCGAACGCGAAACAGAAAAAATTCGAACTGACAAAGATGGAGGGGCTTTCCGGGATAGACGCGATGAGCCTTTCGGAAAAGCACATGATCTCTCCTGAATTTGCCAGGGCGAAGAACCGCCGCGCGCTGATAACGTCTCAGGACAAATCGGCGGCCGTCATGGTTAATGAAGAGGATCACATCCGCCTTCAGGTGACGGGCGCGGGGCTCTGCACGGAAGAGTGCCTCAAAGAAGCGCAGGAGATCGACGGCGCGATAGAAAAGTCGGTCGACTATGCGTTTGACGAGAATCTCGGATATCTGACAAGGTGCCCGACGAATCTCGGCACGGGGATAAGGGTCTCGGTCATGCTGCATCTTCCGGCGCTGACGAAAAGCGGCGATATAAGAAACGTCATCGCGGCCCTAGGAAAAGTCGGGCTTGCGGTGAGAGGGATATACGGCGAGGGGTCGAGCGCGAAAGGCGACCTTTACCAGATCTCGAACCAGCTTACCCTCGGCGCGACCGAGGAGGAGATCGCGTCGCGCGTCAACGATGCGGCGGTGCAGATAATCGAGCGCGAAAAAGGGTTGCGCGCGGCGGTCCTCCAGAGCGGGGACAGGGACGTCGTGACGGACAGGATCTGGCGCTCTGTCGGGGTGCTCAGATCCGCGAGAAGCATCTCGTCTGACGAAGCGGCGTCGCGCGTGTCGGATCTGCGGCTTGCGGTGTCGGCGGGGATGATCAAGGATATAACGTTCGACGCGATCGACGAAATGACGTCGAAAATAGAGCCCGCGACGATCGAAAGCGCCGCGGGGGGCGAAATATCCCCGTCTGAGCGCGACAAAAAGCGCGCCGAGCTTTTGAGATCGATGACGAGAGGGATATCTCTCGATTGATAAGGAGGGTTTTTTATGTTTTTTGAGAATAGATTCACGCAGCGCGCCGCCGCCGCGATAAAGGCGGCGCATGAAGAAGCGGGGGAAATGGGACACAGCTACGTCGGAAGCGAGCACATCCTTTTAGGGCTTATGCGCGATAAGGACAGCATCGCGTCAAAGGCGCTTTATTCGATGGGACTGACCGAGGACAGCGTCAAAAACGCCGTGATCGAGGCCGTCGGAAGCGGCTCTCCCGATGAAAATGCGCCTCAGGGCCTGACCCCGCGCGCGAAAAGGATAATAGAATTCGCCATATCCGAGGCGGCGGCCATGGGCTGCAGCTATGTCGGGACGGAGCACATTTTGATGGGGCTCATCCGCGAGGGCGACAACGTCGCGCTTGAGATATTGGCGTCGCTCGGGGTCGATGCGCGCGCGCTTTACGGAGAGGTCGTCGACGGGATAAGGGGCGATAGCGGAAAAGAGGATGCGGCGGAAATGGGCGCGTCAAATAGTGCAAGACAAGGCGCCGGAAGGGGCAAAAAAGGCGACACCAAGACCGTCGATCAGTTCGGCCGCGACCTTACCGAGATGGCAAAACAGGGCAAGCTTGACCCGATCATCGGCCGCGAAAGCGAGATCGAAAGGGTGATACAGATCCTGTCTCGCAGACAGAAGAACAACCCCGCGCTGATAGGCGAGCCGGGCGTCGGCAAGACGGCCGTCGTCGAGGGGCTTGCCCAGAAGATCGCGTCCGGGGACGTCCCGCAGAATCTCATAGGGAAGCGCCTTGTCGCGCTCGACATAGGCGGGATGCTTGCCGGGACCAAGTACCGCGGCGAGTTTGAAGAGAGGATAAAGAACATAATAACCGAGGTGTCGAACGCTAAGGATATAATACTTTTCATCGACGAGATGCACACGATGGTCGGCGCGGGCGCGGCGGAAGGCGCTGTCGACGCCGCGAATATTTTAAAGCCCGCCCTGTCAAGGGGCGAGATGCAGGTCATCGGCGCGACGACGATGGAGGAATACAGGAAGCACATCGAAAAGGACGCGGCGCTTGAAAGGCGCTTTCAGCCGGTGACCGTCGGAGAGCCGACTGAGGAGGAGACGGTCGAGATATTAAAGGGCCTTCGCGATAAATATGAGGCGCACCACAAGGTCAAAATAACGGACGAGGCGATAAGCGCCGCGGCGGCGCTTTCGGCGAGGTATATACAGGACAGGTTCCTTCCGGACAAGGCGATAGACCTGATAGATGAGGCGTGCTCGAGAAAGCGCATGAGCGCGCTGACGGCGCCCCCGGACCTTAAAAAACTTGAAGAAAAGGTCTCAAAGATAAAGAAGGAGAAGGAAGAAGCGGTCAGGACCCAGGACTTCGAAAAAGCCGCGCAGATGCGCGATGAGGAGAAAAAGCTTCAGGAGGAGATCGAAAAGGCCAAGACCGCGTGGAAGGAGAATTCCACCCGCGAAAACGGCGAGATCGGCGAGGGAGACATCGCGGAACTTATATCGAAATGGACCGGCATCCCGGTGACGCGCCTGACCGAGACCGAGGCCGAGCGCCTCATGCATATGGAGGACATCCTTCACCGCCGCATTATCGGTCAGGACGAGGCGGTAAGCGCCGTGTCAAAAGCCGTGAGACGCGGCAGGGTCGGCCTTAAAGATCCGAAAAGGCCGACGGGATCATTTATCTTTTTAGGGCCGACGGGCGTCGGCAAGACCGAGCTTTGCCGCGCGCTTGCCGAGGCGCTTTTCGGGGACGAAAACGCGATGATCCGCGTCGATATGTCTGAGTACATGGAAAAACACACCGTGTCAAAGCTGATCGGGTCGCCTCCGGGATACGTCGGATATGACGACGGCGGGACCCTTACCGAAAAGATCAGGAGAAAACCGTACAGCGTCATTCTCTTCGATGAGATAGAAAAGGCGCATCCGGATGTCTTCAACATCCTTCTTCAGATGCTTGAGGACGGGCATGTCACCGATTCTCACGGAAGACGCGTAAACTGCAAGAACGCGGTCATCATCATGACGTCGAACGTCGGCGCAAGACGCATAAGCGAGATGAAAAAACTTGGCTTTGCCGCAAACGACGATCAGAGTCAGAACGACGAGAAAAAGATAAAAGCCGACGTCTTAGCCGAGCTTCGCGGGGTCTTCAGACCGGAGTTTCTCAACAGGGTCGACGATATAATCGTGTTCAACAAGCTGACCGAGGACGACATCAAAAATATCGCGAAAAACATGCTTGAAACGGTCAAAAAGCGCGTTTCGGGAATGGGCATCGAGATAGATTTTGATGAAAGCGCGATCGCACATCTTGCGAAGATAGGTTTTGACCCCGTTTACGGCGCGAGACCGCTCAGGCGCGCGATACAGGCCCAGGTCGAGGACAGGATGGCGGAAAAATTCCTCGACGGAAGCGTGAAAGAGGGGTCGCATGTCAAAGCGTCGGAAAAGGACGGCGCGATCGAATTCACATGCGAATAAAAAGAAACACACCCTTAAAAAGCGCGGTTCAGGTCGGGCAAATCAGTGAGACGGCAGATTTTGCGGCACCTGATACTGATGAATTAAAAGAGCCCCGGAAACATCAAAATGTTTCCGGGGCTCTTGTCGATGACTGCGGCTTTTCAAATTTTTGCCGCGCTTTTTACATAAAATATGGGAAATATACGTTAAAATATCCTTTTTCAGGATAATTTTAGTAGACACAGGAGAAAAAATTACTTATAATATAAAAAAGCCGTTGCCGCATATATTCAATATGGGTGAATTCGTCGGTTGATCCGGCTATAAAGGGCCGTGTTGACATATAAAGTTTTTTGTGAGGGAGTTAGAGATTATGGCATTTTGTAGTAAATGTGGCGCGCCGCTTGAAGAGGGCGCAAAATTCTGTTCTGCATGCGGTCAGACGACTGAAGCTGCACCGGCGGCAGAGGCGACTCAGGCTCAGTACCAGCAGCCGCAGTACCAGGCACCGGCGGCAGAAGACACCTTCCCGAAAGAAGAAGTGGAAGCGGGAAAGATCGTTGCGATACTCGGTTACATAATTCCTATACTGTTCTTCCTTCCGCTCGTTTCCGGCGAAAAAACGGCGTACGGCACGTTCCACGCAAATCAGGCGCTTATCCTGTTCATAGCCTGGATCATAAGCAGCATCCTTACCATTGCGATAATCGGCCTTGTTCTTTACATCGCTTGCTTCGTGTTCATGATCTTGGGCATCGTATCCGCTTGCAACGGGTCTAAAAAGCCGCTTCCGGGCATCGGCGCCATAAAGATCATAAAGTAATAACGCCAAAGGTCTTTTTGTGCGCTGAAAACGGCGCGCAATCAAAAAAAGGCGATATGGAGAAATTGCAAGGTCTTAGTTTTTAAAGCGGATAATAGGAAGTTTGTTTTTTGCGAAATCGTTTCGCATTATTAGGAGGTAAATATTATGGCGATCTGCAAAACTTGCGGAAGCGTACAGGATGACAGTGTGGCATTCTGCACGGCGTGCGGCGCGAACATGAATGAGAGCGCGGCGCCCGAGGCGGCGGCCCCTGTTGAAAACGCGGCGCCTGAGGCAGCTCCGGCTCCTGAGGTAAAAGCCGCACCGCCGGTCCAGCCGGCGCCTGCGCCGCAGTACCAGTATCAGCAAGCAAGTCAGCCGGCAGAACCTGCCCCGCCCAAAGGCAGCAGGTATGCCCCGGTATCGACGGGCGCGTTTTTCGGCGTTATGCTTTTGATGGCGATCCCGGTCGTGAACATCATTTTGCTTGTCGTATGGGCTGTAAGCAAGACAAATAAAATAAGCCTGAGGAACTATGCCCGCGCAATGCTTATATGGATGATAATCTGTGTTGTCGCGTCGATCGCTGTCGCGGTCGTGGTGGGGTCGCTGCTCGCCGCGGCGGGTATCGACTGGTCTGCACTTATCGGACAGATAGCCGAGATGCAGGGGATACCGACGGTATAAAATTTTTTCAAATCGAAAAAGCGGACCGGATAAAGGTCCGCTTTTTTTTGTGTTTTCGCCGTTACGGCTAAAACGAGGGAGATCACAGCAAGGCGAACCCGACTTCGCCCGCGTCGATCGACGAGGAGACGCACCTGACGCGCACCGGCATGCCGATCGTGAATTTTTTCCCCGTTATCTCGCCTTCAAGGACAAGCTTTTCGTCGTCATAGAGGAAGGGCTCGTCCATATTTTCGAAGGTGACCATCCCTTCGACCGTGCTCGGAAGCTCGACGAAAAAGCCGAACGGCGCGACAGAGGATATGATCCCGTCGAACTCCTCGCCTATGTGAAGGGCCATGAACGCCGCCTTGTAGCACTTTTCGATCTCGCGTTCGGCGTCGTCGGCCGCGGTCTCGCGAAGGGTAGATGCCTCCGCCGCTTTTTCGCATTTTGCCTTCATCGCGGCGCTTTGAGAGGGATCCTCGTCTCCGGATATAAGCGAGAACAGCATCCTGTGCGTCATAAGATCGGGATAGCGGCGTATGGGCGATGTAAAATGACAGTAGAACTTTGCCGCCAGCCCGAAATGCCCGAGGCATTCGGGCGAGTATTTCGCCCTCGCGAGAGAGCGCAAAAGCATCGTCGACACCGCGCGTTCCTCGGGCTTGCCGCGAACGCTTTCAAGTATCTTCTGAAGATCTGCGGGGGATATCTCTTTCCCGCCGATTTTCAAAGAGTACCCGAAGTTTGCCGCGAACTGCTTGAAAAATGCGATCTTCTCGATTGTGGGCTTGTCGTGCACGCGGTACACGTTCGGATGTTTTTTATCGAAGAGGAATTGTGCCACCGTCTCGTTCGCGATCAGCATGAAATCCTCGACCATTCTTTCCGAGTCGCCGCGCTCCTGCGGGCGAACGTCTATCGGAAGGCCGCGCTCGTCGCATGCGATCTTCGACTCAGGAAGGTCGAGGTCGAGCGCGCCGCGCGCGTTTCTCGCGGACCGTATTATATCCGAAAGCTCTTTCATCGTTTTAAGAACGTTCGTTATATGCCCGTATCTTTCCGAAAGCGCCGCGTCAGACCCGTCGAGAAGCTTGTTGCAGTCGGTGTATGTCATCCTCTCCGATGAGCGGATGACGCTTTTTTTCACTATAAAATCGCGGACTGCGCCGTCCTTTCCGATATCCATCATGATCGAAAAGCACAGCCTGTCGACGCCGGGGTTGAGCGAGCAAAGTCCGTTTGACAGCTTTTCCGGAAGCATCGGTATGACCCTGTCCGCGAAATAGACCGACGTGCCCCTTGAATACGCCTCTCTGTCGAGGGGCGACCCCTCTTTCACATAATGCGACACATCCGCGATGTGCACGCCCAGAAGATACGACCCGTCGTTTCGCTTTTCAAGAGACACCGCGTCGTCGAAATCCTTGGCGTCCTCGCCGTCGATCGTAAAGGTAAGAGCATTTCTCAGATCGAGCCTGTCCGAAAAGTCTTTTTCACAAGGGTCATCAGGAAGACCTGATATTTCCTCTAAGACGTCCGCAGGGAAGGTCTTGTTTATCCCCGCCACATGAAGCCTTGCCGCGACGGCGGCCGAAAGCTCGCCGTCCATGCCGAATACGGCCGTCACCTCGCCCGTCGGTATGTCGCCCTTTTTATTGCCGCGCGATACGACCCTGACCGAGACCTTCTCCCCGTCCTTCGCGCTTTTGAAAGCGCCGCGAAGGATGTTTATCCGCGACACGACGAATCTCGAATCGGGGACGATGTATGCCATCGGGCCTTTTTTGACAAAGCGGCCGACTATTTCATCCTGAGATTTTTCGGCGATCCTGACGACGTCGCCCTCGCTTCTGCCGTCGGGGGCGTCAGATACGCGTATAACGACCCTGTCCCCGTGCCACGCGCCGTTTTCGCGCTTTGGTGGGATAAAGACGTCGCTTCCGGCGCCGTCGTCCCTTATGACGAAGCCGTATCCGCGCCCGGATGCGCGGTATACCCCCGTCAAAAGCCCGAATGCCGCCGGAACGCCGAGCTTTCCCCCTTTGTCAGAGATAAGAGCCCCGCGCGAGATAAGCGACGCTATCGCGTCGTCCACATCGGACTTTGCCTCGCCCGACATGCCGCCGTATACGGCGTTTTTTGTTTTCGGCTCGGAGAGGATATCCAAAAGCTTTTTTTCTATCGCGTTCATATCCACATGCAACACCCCTTTTCAGGATATGAAAAAACCCGCCCAAAAGGCATTTGGGCGGGCAGATAAGACGAACTTATATAAGATTCAAAACAACTGTCAGTACGACAAAAAGGATCGCGACGGCGACCGTAAGTTTTACAAGCCGTCCTTCCCACGAGCTTGCCTTGTTCTTCCCAAAAAAGGTTTCCGCCCCGCCGGCGACAGCGCCGGAAAGCCCCGCGCGCTTGCCCGACTGCAGCAAAACTGTCACTATAAGGAACAGGGCGCATATAACCTGGATTATAGTAAGAATGATTGAAAGAGTATTCATCGAAAAAGACCCTCCGCTTTATTCATAAATAGAGTATTTCATATATTATCACACGAAAACGAAGATTTCAAGAAAAAATATAAAAAAACTCAAACTATGATAAAATACGGCAATCCCCTGTCTTGACAAGGCAAGTGCAGTTGACGTATGATAAATTTCAAAGGGCGAGAATGCATTCGTCCTTTGTTCAAAAACAAATTACATAATATACGCCCACGTAGCTCAGCAGGATAGAGCACTCGCCTCCTAAGCGAGGGGTCGGAGGTTCGAATCCTCTCGTGGGTGCCAAAAACACCGCCGAAAGCCTTT
>Ga0079305_1002528_pt1 | contig 15516 bp, 11 predicted proteins | sample LMS_cellobiose_e_FD_79183 | JGI IMG/M metagenome (GOLD analysis project Ga0079305, IMG submission 79183) | Rumen-fistulated moose microbial communities from Alaska, USA - LMS_cellobiose_enrichment | ecosystem: Host-associated > Mammals > Digestive system > Stomach > Rumen fluid ... | reverse complement strand
GGCACCGTATCGGTGACCGGCGGCACGATAATAGCCCTCGGCGGCATCTGCGAGGTCCCCGAGAGCGGATCGGTCAACTACTACACGTCGAACGGTACGAACTTCTCCGCAGGCGAGTACGTTTTGAAGAGCTCGGACGGCGCAAGGATCGCCAACTTCTCGCTCAGTTCTGATTATTCGTCCTGCTGGATCGCGTCAGACGCACTGGCGCTCGACGGCACTTACGTGCTTACAAAAGACGGCTCGACCCTCTTTGAGTGGGCGCAGTCGTCGTCCGCGGCGGGCGACTCAGTCTCGAACATGGGCAGCCCCGGCGGCATGGGCCCCGGCGGGCGCAGATAAAAACTACGAAATGATCAAACGGGCAGACTTCGGTCTGCCCGTTATCTATTGACAACGAAAAGTATAAATGATAAACTTATAAAAAAGCTATGAGGAGGCGAGAGGCTTGTACGGATACTATAAACCGATTTACAAAAGAGTTGTTTTTTGGATAGCGATAGGCCTTGTCATCGCCGCCGCAGTCGTCGTGCTTGTGATCCTTTCCGCAAAGGACCGAGAGGCAACGGAAAGACTGGAGAGGTCGCAGGTCTTTTGGGAGAATTATTTGGTCAGAGATTCGTATGCGGACGATATAAGAGAGGTGCTCGAGGACACGGACCGATACAATATGAGCAAGGCGCTGTGGGAGTTCTCGACGTTCGACGTCGACGGCGACGACGTGAAGGAGCTCTTTATCCGCATAAACGACGGCGAGGAGGGAGAGCGCGCACATACTTTCGTCTTCTGCCTCGAGGGCAAGTACGCATACCTTGCAGGCTCCTTCGAGGGCGCGGATTACCCGATAGTCTCGCCTGAGGACGGCGTCTTTGAAGCGCCGACGAACGGCGACGCCTTCGTGCACCGCTTTTACAAGATCAAAAACAGGAGCTGCGTTCCCGCGTACACCCTTTCCGAGAAGGACGGAGAGTACTTCATCGACGGAGAGGCGATCCCATACGACGAGTATTCGGGCTACTTCGAGCACGGCGTCTTTCTCGACTGGACGAAGTTCACGGGCAGATTCGCCTATGCGGAGGACGAAGGTCTGATAAAGGACGTCGAGCCCGTCGGAGAGGTCCCGGAGAAATTCAAAAACATAGTCGAGTCCGATCTGTTCGGGCCCTACACTCAGCTTTCCGACAGCTTCATTTATTCCGCTGAATCAACGGAAAGCGGTTACACCGTCACAAGACGGGATATCTTCGGGGAGATCGTCTCCGAGACGGAGTATGAAAGGGACGTCGCATCGGGTTCGTCCCGCTTTTACACTACGCGCGACGGAGGATTCGTCTTTTCCGAGCAAACAGATGACGGTGCGAAGTTTTCCGTCGTAAAGTGCGATAAAGACGGCGTCGAAGAATGGACGGCGCCGATCGAAGTCGTCCAGCCCGCCGATCTTTTGTATTCTGCAAGTGAAGACGAAGAAGCTTACTATATAGCCTGCTGTGATACGAGCGCGGAAAGCTCGTCCGACGTCCTTATCTATAAGCTGAACGAAACGGGCGAGGTCGTGACGACAAAGACGATCTCGGGCAGCCGGACAGAATATCCGGTATCAATCTACGAAGCCGACGGAAATATCGCGGTCACCGTTTATTCCGCTTCGACCGACGGCGACTTCAACGAAGCGTGTTTGCTTGCGGACGAGGTCGATTCAGTCGCCAACAACTTCAGGGTCGATCTGGATCGCGAATTGATTATTTTGTCTGTCGCGATATCGAACGGGGAGATCCCGACCGTGCTCGGTACGGTCGACGGAAAGATAATAACCTCTCTCGATGATTTCGCAAAGAGATTCGATGACGGCGGGCTCTTGAAGGTCATAGACTACGGCAGCTTTTACCTTACGGTCTCGTACGTGCTCAGCATGGGATCGGGTGATGATCTCACTTCAAGCAGTTTGTTCTATTCGCAATTCACCGTATACGGCGCGTACGACAAAACGGGAGAAGTGCTCTGGAAGGCGGTCACGCCGTCAAATAACACATTATCCGCGTATTTGTATTGACGGACCTGAAACAAGAATAAAAGGCAAATGCAGAATTTTGCATTTGCCTTTTTGAGTTATGGGACTCTCTTTGCGGAATATGAGGTTGAAATAGGGTGGAATATATAGTATACTGTCTAAGGTTGCGTGTATCCAAAGAGAGGAGAAGACAGCTTTGAAAATATGCATTGTCGCCGACGTGCTCGGCGAACCGAACAACGGCACGACTCTCGCCTGCCTCAATCTGATAAACTATCTGCAAAGCCGCGGACACGGCGTCAGAGTGCTCTGTTCCGACTCCGACAAGCGCGGACTTGGCGGTTATTATATAGTTCCTACGATGTCTCTCGGGCCGATAAACCCGTATCTCGAAAAGAACGGGGTCGCGCTTTCAAAGCCCGACAAAATGGTCGTCAGAGCGGCACTCGACGGCGTCGACGTGTGTCATCTGATGACGCCATTCGCGCTCGCACGCTGTGCGCTGAAGATATGCCGCGAGAAAAACATCCCCGTGACTGCGGGCTTCCACTGCCAGGCGGAGAACATTTCGTCCCATCTGAAACTGATGAACGCGCGCCTTGCGAACAAGGCGATCTACCACAATTTCTACCGCACTTTTTATAAATACGTCGACGCGGTCCACTACCCGACGCAGTTCATCAAGGACACGTTCGAGGGCTCCGTCCACCGCACGACGAAGGGGTACGTGATCTCGAACGGGGTCAACGACATTTTCAAAAAGCAGGACGTTCCCAAGACAGCGTATCAGGTGCTCTTCATCGGCAGATATTCAAAGGAAAAATCCCACGACACTCTCCTTCGCGCAGTCGCGAAAAGCCGCTACCGCGATAAAATAAAGCTCGTCCTTGCGGGTCAGGGACCGAGGTGCGCTCACTTAAAGCGCCTTGCGAAAAAGCTGAAGCTTGAAAACGTTGTGATGCGCTTTTATTCACGCGACGAGCTTGTTAAGGTCATCAACGAGTCCGCGCTCTACGTCCACCCCGCGAAGATCGAGATCGAGGCGATCTCCTGCCTCGAAGCGATAAAGTGCGGTCTCGTTCCCGTCATCTCCGACTCGTCCCTCAGCGCGACCCCCGCTTTCGCGCTCAGCGAAAAGAATCTTTTCAAGTGCGGCGACGCCGACAGCCTCGCCGCGCGCATCGATTACTGGTTCGATCACCCGGAGGAGATGAAGCACTGCTCCGAAAAATACCTCGGTTTCACCGAGCAGTTCGGGCAGAGCGCGTGCATGGAGAAAATGGAAAGGATGCTTGAAGAGATTATCGACAGCCATGAAGTTTAAGACGTACTATTACAGCGACCCTCTGAACGACGACTTTGCGGGAACGAATATCGACACGAAGCTGACGCCTGAGGACTACGTATATATCCCGCGCTCCTTCGTCTTCCGCATCTTCGCGTTCATCATGTACCGCATTATCGCAAGACCGGTAACTTATCTTTTCGACAAGATCGTCCATCATCACAAATACGAAAACAAAAAAGTAATAAAAGAGGTCGGGAAGAGCGGCTGTTTCTTCTACGGCAACCACACGCTGCTTGCGGGTGACGCGTTCATCCCGAACCACATGGCGCTGCGCAAGAATTACATCGTCGCGGGACCCGATGCGATATCGATACCAGGGATCAGGACGATCGTCAAGATGCTCGGCGCGCTTCCCGTGCCGTCGACGATCCGCGGCGCGAAAAATTACACAGACGCCGTGACGGAGCTTATCGGCAAGGGAAAGAGCGTCACCGTCTACCCCGAGACGCACATCTGGCCGTACTACACGAAGATTCGCCCGTTCAAGAACGATTCTTTTTCGCTCCCCGTCGCGCTCGACGCGCCGTGCTTCTCGTTCACCAACGTCTATTTCAAAAGCAAAAATCCGCTTATAAGGCGCCCCGTCGTGAAGACTTACGTCAACGGCCCGTTTTATCCCGACAAATCTCTCCCGAAGCGCGAGAGGATCGCCGAGCTCAGAGACCGCGTGTATGAGTCGATGGTGAGGGAGTCCGAAAAACAGGAGCAGTACTTGACGAACGTATTTGTCGAAAAACAAAAGAAAAAGGAGCCGTGAGGCTCCTTTCTTTATTTCTTGAACGTTCCGAATATTCCTCTGAATATCTGCCGCCCGAGCTCCCGTCCGAACGAGTTGACCGCGGAGCTGGCGGCTTTTCCGACCGCGGAGTTTTTGCGCTTCGCGGCTTTTTTCTTTTCCTCTTTTTCGCGCTCTTTCGCTTTTGCCGCCTCTTCCTTCGCTTTTGCGGCTTCCTCTTTCGCCTTAGCCGCTTCCTCGGCGGCCTTCGCTTTCTCCTCCGCCTCTTTTTCGCGCTCGGCTGATATCAGCTCGTACGCGCTCTCGCGGTCGATGATCTCGCTGTATTTTTCGAAAAGCGGGCTGGCGGCGATGACCGTTCTGACGACGCCGTCGTCCGCGATATTCATCGAACTTCTCGGAGGAAGTATCCCCGCGCGCTCAACGACGGTGGGTATTCCGTCGCCGTCGAGTACGGAGACGAGTGCCTCGCCGACGGCGAGCTCCTGGAGCACCGTCTCTGTGTCGAAAGCGGGGTTGACGCGGAAAGATTTTGCCGCATAACGCAGAGCTTTCTGCTCGTTCGGCGTGTACGCGCGAAGAGCGTGCTGAACACGGTTTCCGATCTGTCCGAGGACGCTCTCGGGAATGTCCGCGGGGTTCTGCGTGATGAACCAGACGGAAACTCCCTTCGACCTTATCAGACGGACGACCTGTTCGATCTTTTCAAGAAGCGCCTTCGGCGCGTCGTTGAAGAGCAAGTGCGCCTCGTCAAAGAAGAACGCGATCTTTGGCTTGTCGACATCTCCCGTCTCGGGGAGCAGCTCGTAAAGCTCCGAGAGCATCCAGAGCAGAAAAGTCGAGTAGAGAAGCGGGTGCTGGAACAGCTCGCGGCTCTCGAGGATGTTCATGACGCCACGGCCCTCCTCGTCCCAGTCGAACCAGTCGGCAAGGTCGAGTGCAGGCTCGCCGAAGAAGATGTCGCCGCCCTCGTCCTCGAGGGTAAGAAGCGCGCGCTGTATCGCGCCGACGGACTGGCTCGTCACGTTGCCGTAAGTCAGCTTGTACTCGTTTGCGTTGTCGCCGACGTGCTGTACCATCGCGCGAAGGTCCTTGAGGTCGAGCAGAAGGAGCCCGCGGTCGTCGGCGATGCGGAAGACGATGCGGAGGATGCCGCTCTGCACCTCGGTCAGCCCGAGAAGCCTTGAAAGAAGCTCCGGCCCCATCTCGGACACCGTCGTGCGCACGGGATGACCGAGCCTCGTGTAGACGTCGAAAAACCTCGCGGGGTAGGAGGCGTAGGCGAAATCTTCTATCCGCATTGAATCTATCGAGCGGCGGATGTGCTTCGTCTCCTCGCCCGGTACGCACATGCCCGTCAGGTCGCCTTTGATGTCGGCGATGAAGGTCGGCACGCCCATGTCGGAGAACGACTCCGCGATCACCTTTAGAGTTACGGTCTTGCCGGTACCCGTGGCGCCGGCGATAAGCCCGTGGCGGTTCGCCATAGCGGGGTCGAGATATATCCGCTTATCGCTCGTAGCAAGCCATATCTTGCCTTCGTCTTTCAAATACATATATAAAACCTCACAAATACCGTTTCTGTCTGTATTCTACCATATACTGATCCGATTTTCAATCCCGAAAGGATAATTAAATTTGTTATTGACTTTTTTTATTATATATGCTATCATATTGATAGAGCAAATATCAAATTGATAGACAAACTATCAAAAGGCGGTCAAAATGACTATTAAAGACGCAAAAAGAAATTTCGTGATCGACGAGGCGGTAAAGCTTTTTCTCGAAAAATCCGTCTCCTCCGTCACGATAAAAGATATAGCAAAAGCTTCGGGGCTGGGTGAGGCGACGATCTACCGCTACTTCTCGGGCAGAGATGAGCTCGTCGTCGCATGTGCGCTGAAGCTCCAGTCAGAGGTCGAAAAGAGGTTTTTTGATCTCAGCGAGACGTCGAGCGGCTACAGCAGGATCGAAAAGTTCTACAACGCCTACGGCGAGACCTTCCGCGACGAACCGCAGCTCTACCGTTTCCTTTCCGAGTTCGACGCCTACTGCATCAGCGAGGGGATCGACTGCCTCGAGGAATACGCCGACAACATAGACAGATTCAAGGAAGCGTACCTTCTCGCGTACACCGAGGGGACGCTCGAAGGAAGCGTGCGCCCCGTCGGTGACGTCGAACTCTTTTACTACTCCACGACTCACGCGCTCCTCTCCCTTTGCAAGAAGCTCGCGGTCGAGGGGATGATCCGCCAGGACAGGACGACGGACAAGGCAAAGGAGATCGTAGTGCTGACCTCCCTGATCCTTTCCTCGCTAAAAGCCTGATCAAAAAGAACATTTGCCGCGTCTGAGGCGGCTTCATGAAAATTTAATGAGGAGGGAAATATTATCTCAGACGTAATATTTCAAAAAACAATGAAGAGACTGACAAAGAAGCAAATGATCATCTTCGCGATCGGGCAGCTCGGCTGGTCCATGCTGAGCGGAGTCATCACCGCCTGGTTCGTCACGTTCTATCTTCCGACGGCGGACGATTTCGCCCTTGGTGCTTCGAAATTCATTATGCCCGGTATGATATTCCTCGGGCTGACGGTCCTCGGCATCATCACCGCGGGGAGCCGTGTTTTCGACGCGATAACGGACCCGTGGATCGCGAACCTTTCGGACAAGAGCAAAAATCCGAAGGGCCGCCGTCTGCCGTTTATGAGAGCCGCGGCGATACCGCTTTCCGTCGTCACAGTACTTTTGTTCTGCGCTCCCGTTCCGGGCGAGTATTCTCCCTGGAACATAGTCTGGATCGCCGTATTCATCATCCTGTTCTATCTTTTCATGACGATGTACTGCACGCCCTACAACGCGCTGATCTCCGAGTTCGGAAAGACTCAGGACGACAGAATGTTCATTTCGACGGCGATCTCGCTCACGTTCTTCGCGGGCACGATGATCGCCTATACGCCCTTCGTTCTGGCGGGGATGCTCCGCGGCGCCGTCGGCTTCAACTGGAGCTATAGGATCTGCTTCATCGCGATCGCCGTCGTCGCGTGCGTATGTATGATGATACCGACCTTTCTTCTCAACGAAAAGGAGTTCGTCGATACGGAACCGACGCAGACGGATATGTTCAAGTCGCTCAAATCGACGTTTAAGAACCGCGAGTTCCGCGTATTCGCTGGCTCCGACATAATGTACTGGATCGGACTCACCCTCTTCCAGACGGGACTTCCTTTCTTCGTGAACGTCTCGATGGGTCTAGACAAGTCGAATACGATGATCTTTATGGGCGGAATGACCGTTCTCTCGGCGGTGTTTTATCCGTTCGTTTCCGCACTCGTCCGCAAGTTCGGCAAGAAGCGTCTCGTCATTGCGGGCTTCCTCGGACTCGCGCTCGCTTACGCGGTGCTCTTCCTCGTCCCGCTCTTCGGAGAGGGCTCGATGATACCCGGTATCCTCGTCTGCGTCGTCGCGGCGTTCCCGATGGCGCTCCTCGGCGTCATCCCGCAGTCGATAATCGCTGACGTTGCCGAGGCTGACAGCATCGAGACCGGCGAGAACCGCGAGGGGATGTTCTTCGCCGGGCGCACCTTCGCGATGAAGTGGGGTCAGGCGATAGCGATGCTCACTTTCCCCTCGATGGCGATAATCGGATCGTTGGTCCGGCAGGACAACACGCAAAACGAGATCGTTCCGACTCAGCTCGGACTCAAGATCGTCGCGGGAGTCGCGATATTCTTCTGCGTGATGGGCGCCGTGATACTCGCTTTCTACAAGGAAAAGAAGATCATGAAGACGATCTCCGACAAAAAGACCGCGGAAGAGAACGAGACGGAAGAGTAAAGTCGTGAACTGCAATTACAAACTGACGTATATCGCGGACGGGAAAGAGTTTTCTCTCACCGCACCGAGCGACTCAAACGGCGACGTCGATCTCATCGTTTCGGACGACGGTGAGAGAAGGACGGTCAAGGTAAGAGCGAAACGGGATATCGCGCTTGCGGGGTATTCGGAGACCGATCACGACTTTTTCACCTCCGACCCCTCGCGCGGCACCGACCCGAAGGGCGACTTGTATTTCATCAACGGGTACCAGTCGTGGACGGACACGAGGGAGTACTACGCCGACGCACGCGAGCGCGACGTCGCCTCGCTCCCCGCGGCGCTCGTGCGCAGCTTTTCGCTCGACCGCTACGGAGATGCGACGTTCTACGACTACGACAAGCGCGTGCTCCACGGCTACGACGTCTTCTACGTCAAAGGGAAGACCGGCGCGTTCGTCGCTAGCCTCAATGCGGAAAACGCCTACCTCATCGTCGAGGTGGTCAGAAGGATAGGCGCGGTCACGTTCCTTTCCGATGTGCGCGGAGCAAAGCTCGCCGCAGGCGACACCTTAACCGTCTGCGACTATATATACAAGGGCTCCTATGAAGAGGGGATCGAGGCTTTCCGCCGCTATTTCCCCGAAAAGCATGTCAAAAAGATATTCGGATACACGTCCTGGTACAACTATTATCAGGACATAAACGAAGAGATAATCCTTCGCGACCTCGCCGCGCTCGACGAGAGGTTCAACCTTTTTCAGATCGACGACGGTTTTGAGACTTTCGTCGGCGATTGGCTCGACGTTGACGCGAAAAAGTTCCCGAGAGGGCTTTCTCCCGTCGCAGACGCGATCCACGACGCGGGATACATGGCGGGCATCTGGCTCGCTCCGTTCGTCGCGGAGGAGAAGAGCCGCCTCTTCGCAGAGCACCGCGACTGGTTCAAGACCGGCCCCGACGGCGAACCGGTGAAGTGCGGCTCCAACTGGAGCGGATTCTTCGCGCTCGACCTCGAACGCGACGAGGTAAAAGACTATATACGCCGCTGCCTTACGCACTATTCGGACATGGGCTTTGATTTTTTCAAGCTCGACTTTCTCTACGCCGCGAGCCTTCCCGACTACGACGGCAAGACGAGAAGTCAGTCCGCGGAGTACGCGTACTCGTTCCTTCGCGAGGTGCTCGGGGAAAAACTGATCCTCGGGTGCGGCGCGACGACGTCGAACGCCGCGGGGAAATTCGATTACCTCAGAGTCGGTCCCGACGTCTCGCTGAAGTTCGACGACGTGTGGTATATGCGCTTCATGCACAGGGAGCGCATCTCGACGAAGGTCACGATTCAGAACACGATATACCGCTCGTTCATGGACGCCTCGTTCTTCGGGAACGACCCCGACGTCTTCCTGCTTCGCGACGACAACATTTCTCTGTCGCCCGAGCAAAGACGCGCGCTCGTCACGCTCAACGCGCTCTTCGGCAGCGTCATGATGACATCCGACAACATAGCGGAGTACGATGTCGCAAAAAGAGAGCTTCTGTCGCGCTCGCTCGAACTGTTTGAGAGTGCGAAGGTCAAGAGCTTTTCGAGGTTCGACGACACTGTGACGATCGTTTACGAGACGTCGGACGGCGAACACACGATCAAATACGATACCGAGAAAGGTGTGCTTATATGAAAGACAGAACAAGCGTCGTTTTCGGAAACGAGATGGATAAAAAGACGATAAAGAAAGCGGAAAAGAGCAAGGCGAAATACGTGAAGAAATACGGCGACGACAGTGCCGCCGACTACAAGATATCCTTCGCGCCGATCGACACTCTCTCCCACATGGGAGTACAGAATATCGTCTTCGGCGAGGAGAACGGCGAGTTTGCGGAAAAGCCGCTCATCGTCGGCAATATCCGCATGGGCTTCGGGCACTACAGGATATCGATCGCGATGGCGTCCTGCGCCCGCGCGCTCGGCTTCACGCCGTATTGGCTCGACCTCGCGTCGTTCGACGCCACGGGATCGAAGATGATCCGCGAGCAGAACGACATGTATTCTCTCGCGTCGCGCATCTCGCAGAAATCAAAGCTCTTCAACAAATTCGTATGGGAGCCGCTCAACAGCGAGGGCTTCAAAAAGATCACGTACAACGCGAAGGATCAGAAGAACAGCGAGCTGCTCGTCCCGATCTTCAAAAACATCCCGAAGGATGTCCCCTACATAGCGACTCACGTCTGGCCGAGCCAGGGTGCGATCCACGCGGGGATGACAAACGTCGTCAACGCAATCCCCGACAACTGGCCGATGGGGCTCCACCTTTCGGAGGGAGCTCACCACGCGGTGCAGACGCCGTTTGCGTACCTCGGCTACAAGACGCTCGACGGCTTTGCGAAGAAGCCCCTTGCGGGCATCCCCGAAGCGGACCTTCACGCCGTCGGATGCTTCGTCGACCATGAGCTTCTCGTCAACCTCGGGGAGGACAACCGCCTCAGGCGCGAGAGGATATCGAACGGCGAGCCGCTTCGTCTTCTTATGAACGTCGGCGGCGCGGGAGCCGGCGGCAAGATGTTCGAGGCGATGATCGACCACCTGATGCCTTACGTCGAGGCGAAAAAGGTCGCGCTCTTCCTCAACACGGGCGACCACGAATCGGTGTTCGATCACTTTGCGTCTCACATAGGAGAGCGCGGCGATCTGAAGCTTTTCAAAAATGATTACGAAGGACTTCTCTCGTTCGTCAAGGATATCAGGCGCGGCAGTGCGGAGGGCATAACTCTCATCTGCAACGACGACATTTTCCGCGCGGTCTATTCAACGAACCTTTTGATGCTCGTGTCAGACCTTCTCGTCACGAAGCCGAGCGAGCTTGCGTACTACCCGATCCCGAAGCTCTACATGAAGCACATCGGCGGTCACGAGGTGTACGGCGCGATCCACGGCAGAGAGTACGGCGACTCGACTGACGAGTACCCGACCGAAAAGGGTGTCTGCCGCGCGCTCGACAGACTGATAGACGACCGCGAGATAATATCGCACATGTGCGACAGGATAGACGAACTGAAAGATGCGGGCTACTACGACGGCGCGTACCGCTGCGTAAAACTCGCCGCGGGGATCGAAGAATAATCTACCACAAGACTTCAAATGATATAATCGGAGGCACACCGATGGAAAAGAAAAAATACGTTATCGCGATGGACCAGGGGACGACGAGCTCCCGCGCCGTTCTTTTCAACAAGAGCGGCGAGGCCGTCAGCATGGTGCAGAAGGAGTTCCGTCAGATCTTCCCCGAGCCGGGCTGGGTCGAGCACGACCCGATGGAGATCTGGTCGACTCAGATGGGCGTTACGATGGAGGCGATACAGAAACTCGACGCGTCGACTGACGAGATCGCGTCCATCGGCATCACGAACCAGCGCGAGACGACTGTCGTCTGGGACGCCGAAACGGGGCGCCCCGTCTACAACGCGATAGTGTGGCAGTGCCGCCGCACGTCCGACATGATAGAAAAGATGAAAGCGGACGGCTGGACGGAGAAAGTGCGCGGGAAGACGGGGCTTGTGCTCGACGCATACTTTTCCGCAAGCAAGATCGCGTGGATACTTAACAACGTCCCAGGCGCAAGAAAGAGGGCGGAAGACGGAAAGCTGCGTTTCGGAACAATCGATTCATGGCTCATCTGGAACCTCACCGACGGGCGTGTCCACGCGACGGACTACACGAACGCTTCCCGCACGATGCTCTTCGACATCCACCGTCTCTGCTGGGACGACGAGATACTTGAATACTTCGACATCCCGAAGAGCATGCTCCCCGAGGTGCTTCCCTCGAGCGGCATCTTCGGTTACACGAGCAAGTTCGGCGGCAAAATACCGATATCCGGCGCCGCGGGAGATCAGCAGTCGGCGCTCTTCGGTCAGTGCGGCTTCGAGGCGGGTGACGTCAAGAGCACGTACGGCACGGGCGGCTTTATGCTGATGAACACGGGCGCGGAGGCGGTCAGCTCGAAAAACGGTCTTCTGACTACTATCGCCGCGGGAAGCGGCGCTTCCGTACAGTACGCACTCGAGGGAAGCGTTTTCGTCGCGGGAGCGGCGATACAGTGGCTGCGCGACGAGATGAGGATGATCAGGACTTCACCGCAGTCGGAGGAGTACTGCCGCGCGGTCGACGACACCGACGGCGTCTACGTCGTGCCCGCGTTTTCGGGCATGGGAGCGCCGTACTGGAAGCAGTATGCGAGAGGCACCATCGTCGGTTTGACGAGAGGTGTCTCCAAGGATCACTTTATAAGGGCGACCGTCGAGTCGCTCGCATATCAGACGAACGACCTGATCGGCGCGATGAAGGAGGATTCGCACCTTGACATCGCCTCCCTCAAGGTCGACGGCGGCGCGAGCGCGAACGACTTTTTGATGCAGTTCCAGTCCGACGTCTCGGACCTTGTGATCGAGCGTCCGAAGTGCGTCGAAACGACGGCGCTCGGCGCCGCGTACCTCGCAGGGCTTGCCGTCGGGTACTGGAAGGACCTTGACGAAGTCAGAACGAACTGGCAGCGCGAGAGGGTTTTCACTCCCGCGATATCCGAGGAGAAGAGGAAAAAGCTTCTTCGAGGATGGCGCCGCGCAGTGAAGTGTGCGATCTTTTGGGCAAACGAGGAAAATGAGGATGAATGAGTTATTTGACGTATGCGTGATAGGCGCCGGCGTCGTAGGGTGCGCCGTCGCGAGGGAGCTTTCGAAATACCGTCTCTCGGTATGCGTCCTTGAAAAGGAAGAGGACGTCTGCTCCGGCACGAGCAAGGCGAACAGCGGCATCGTTCACTCGGGCTACGACGCGCTTCCCGGCACGGTGAAGGCGAAAATGAACGTGCGCGGCGCGGCGTTGATAAATGAGCTGTCGAAGACGCTGGACTTTCATTTCCGTCGGAACGGGTCGATGGTTTTATGCTTCGACGAAGCGGACAAGCCTCGCCTCGAAGAGCTCTACGAGCGCGGCGTTAAAAACGGCGTCGCAGAACTTCGCATGATTTCGGGCGACGAGGCAAGAGAAATCGAACCCGCGCTCTCGGAAAAGGTCGTCGCGGCGCTCCTCGCGCCGACGGCGGGGATCGTATGTCCGTTCGGAATGACGATCGCCTTCGCCGAGAACGCGGCGGAAAACGGGGCGGAGTTCAGGTTTTTAACCGAAGTTACGAATATTAGAAAAACGAAAAGCGGTTACTCGATCGAGACGGACCGCGGAACATTTGAGTCAAAATATATAGTCAACGCGGCGGGCGTTTTCGCGGACCGATTCCACAACATGGTCAGCACAGATAAGATAAACATCACTCCGAGAAAGGGCGAGTACGTCCTCTTTGACAAGGAGGTCGGCTCTCTCGTCGGACACACGCTATTCCAACTTCCCGGCAAGAAGGGAAAAGGAGTCCTCGTCGCGCCGACGGTGCACGGGAATCTTCTTGCGGGTCCGAACGCCGTAGATATCGACGACAAGTGCGACACTTCGACGAGTGCTGACGGCACGGGCGACGTCAAGGAACGGGCGCTTGTAAGCGTTCCGTCGCTCCCTTACGGGAGCGTGATCACCGGCTTTTCGGGTCTTCGCGCCCACGAGGACGGAGACGACTTCATAATAGGTGAAGCGAGGGGCGCCGACGGATTCTTCGACGCCGCGGGCATCGAGTCGCCGGGACTTACCGCCGCCCCCGCGATAGGAGAATATCTGGCAGGTCTTATTGCGAAGAAGAGCGGCGCCGCCGTGAAAGACGACTTCGTCGCAGAGCGGCGCGCGATCGTCGAGGTCGCAAAACTCCCGCCTGAGGAGCGCTCGAAGCTTATCGCGAAAAACCCCGCTTACGGCAGGATCGTGTGCAGGTGTGAGGCGATCTCCGAGGGTGAGATCGTCGATGCGATAAGGCGCCGACCGGGGGCTGTCAGCCTCGACGGAGTGAAGCGCCGCGTCAGACAGGGGATGGGACGCTGTCAGGCGGGATTCTGTACCCCGATGGCGATAGAGATACTCTCTCGCGAGCTCGGCATCCCGATGACCGAGGTCGCGAAGAACAGACCCGGCTCGGAACAGATAAAGGGGTGACGTATGGAATATCATGACATCATAATAGTCGGAGGAGGTCCCGCGGGACTTGCGGCGGCGCTGTCCGCGCGAGAGGCGGGAGTATCCGACGTGCTGATAATCGAGCGAGACTGCAGGCTCGGCGGCATCCTCAACCAGTGCATCCACAACGGCTTCGGGCTACACACCTTCAAGGAGGAGCTGACCGGTCCCGAGTACGCGGCAAGATACGTCGATCGTGTGATCGAAGAAAAAATACCGTACAAGCTGAATACGATAGTAGCGGACATCTCGCCGGAGCGCGAGCTTTTATACGTCAATTCCGACGAGGGCGCGGTCCCTGTGAAATCCGGTGCGATAGTCCTCGCCATGGGATGCCGTGAGAGGGCGCGCGGTGCGCTCGGACTTCCCGGCTACCGCCCCGCGGGCATCTTTACCGCGGGAACGGCACAGCGCCTCATCAACATCGAAGGATATCTCGTCGGACGCGAGGTCGTCATCCTCGGGTCGGGCGACATCGGGTTGATAATGGCGCGGCGCATGACGCTCGAGGGGGCGACGGTCAAAGTCGTCGCCGAGCTGATGCCGTATTCGGGAGGTCTAAAAAGGAACATCGTTCAATGCCTCGACGACTACGGCATACCGCTTAAGCTCTCCCACACCGTGACGATGATCCACGGCAAGGAGCGCGTGACGGGCGTTACGATCTCAGAGGTCGGACCCGACAGGCGCCCGATACCGGGCACGGAGGAGTATTACTCATGCGACACGCTTCTTCTCTCCTGCGGGCTTCTTCCCGAGAACGAGCTCTCGAAATCCGCGGGAGTGTCTCTGAACCGCGTCACGGGAGGACCGGACGTCAACGACAGGCTCGAGACGAGCGTGCCGGGCGTCTTCGCCTGCGGCAACGTGCTTCACGTCCACGACCTCGTCGACTACGTCTCCGAGGAAGCGCACCGCGCGGGCAAGAACGCGGCTGAGTTCCTTCGCGGAAAAACAGGTTCGGGGAAGTGTGCGAAATTCGTCGCGAAAGGCGGTGTTCGTTACACCGTCCCTCAGACGCTCGACGTCAGAAACATGGACGAGAAAGTCGTAGTCCGTTTCAGAGTCGGCGACGTGTACCGCGGGAAGAGCATCGCCGTGTACTACGACGGAAAACTTATAAGAAAGCAGAAAAAACGCATCATGGCTCCGGGGGAGATGGAGGAGCTGACCCTCACAAAGGAAAGCTTCAAAGACTTTCCCGACGCTTGCGAGATCGTGATCGCCGTGGAGGACGAATGATATGGAAGTGCGAGAACTGACTTGTATACAGTGTCCCATGGGGTGCGCTCTGACAGTGACGAGAGACGGCGACAAAGTCTCAGTCACGGGAAACGCATGCCCGCGCGGCGCTGCGTACGGCGAAAAAGAGGTCACCCATCCGACGAGGACCGTCACGTCGACCGTCGCAGTCGACGGAGGCGAGATCGCAAGAGTTTCCGTGAAAACGGCGGGGGACGTCCCGAAGGAAAAGATATTCGATATAATGAAAGAGATCCG
>Ga0079305_1002527_pt1 | contig 15517 bp, 14 predicted proteins | sample LMS_cellobiose_e_FD_79183 | JGI IMG/M metagenome (GOLD analysis project Ga0079305, IMG submission 79183) | Rumen-fistulated moose microbial communities from Alaska, USA - LMS_cellobiose_enrichment | ecosystem: Host-associated > Mammals > Digestive system > Stomach > Rumen fluid ... | reverse complement strand
GAATAAGAGAATGCCCTCGGCGATCGGATGCAGTCCAGACCGCTGGGGGCACCTCGCGTTAAGGCACAGGAGTTTCGTTGAATCACTGAAAAATTATTGTTCTAACTTGACACAAGCGGAGGGGATGGTGCTCGGCGTGGGCGCAAAGATGTTTCTCATCGCAGGGCCGGTGATCGTGTACGGCCTTGCGGCCAGCGCGGTATACGGGGCTTTGCTGATGCTGTTCGGAGGCGCATGAAAACGGCGCCGCAAGGCGGCCGGCGGGCATAAAAAAACCGCCCGGCGCCGCCTGTTGAGGCGGTGTCGGGCGGCTCTTTTTCCTTGAATGCGCGGCAGCGCTCAGCCGTTGGCGGTCACGCCGCCCTCCACGACGAGGCTCTCCTCATAATCGAGACCGTAGGTATCGACCAGCGTGGCCTCATAGTCCTTGTGGAAGAAGTTCTCGTCGGCGAGGGATTTGATCTCCTCGTTGATCCAGTTGAGCAGCGTCTCGTTGCCCTTGGTGACCGCGGGGGCGATGGTATCCTGGCTGCCCAGCGAGGGGATGCCGACCGTGTAGCCCGGGTTCTGCAGGGCGAAGGCGATCACTTCCGTATTGTCGTTCGCCCACGCGACGCCGTTGCCGTTCTCCATCGCGTTCTTCGCGTTGGCATAGGTATCGTACTTCTGCAGCTTGATCTCTGGGTTGTTGGCGATCAGATAGGTTTCCGCCGTCGTGCCGGAGATCACGATGACCTCATCGTCTTCGCCGATCTCGCTGAGATCGGTGATGACGCGGCTGTCGGGGGAGACGACGCCGAGGGCGACGTTCATGTACGGCAGCGCGAAATCGACCTTTTCGGCGCGCTCGGCCGTTACGGTGAAGTTTGCGAGGATGATATCGACCTTACCGGTCTCGAGATATTCCACGCGGTTCGCGGCCTCGGTGGAGACATAGTTGATCTCTACGCCCAGATCCTGTCCGATGCGCTCGGCGAAATAAACGTCGTAGCCCTGATACTCGCCGTTTTCATCCACGTAGCCGAAGGGGTTCTTATCCGAGAAGACGCCGATATTGACGGTGCCGGCGGCCTTGATCTCATCGAGCGTGCGGTAGATTTTCCCGTCGGCGGCGGGGGCCTGGCTCTGCGAACCGCCGCAGGCGGCCAGCGCCAACGTCAGGGCCAATGCCAGAATCAATGCGAAAACCTTTTGTGTGCGTTTCATGTTTTTTCCTCCGTTTGCTGTTTGTTTTTAATGGATTGAAATGTGAACGTATTCAAAAATTTCTGCGCGCGTTCCGTTTTCGGGTGATCAAAAAACTCGTTCGGCGGAGCCTGCTCCACGATTTTGCCGCCGTCGATAAAAATCACGCGGTCCGCCACGGCGCGGGCAAACTGCATTTCGTGCGTCACGATCAGCATCGTGCGCCCCTGAGCGGCAAGGGCAAGCAGCACGTCGAGCACCTCGCGCACCATCTCGGGATCGAGCGCCGCCGTCACCTCGTCGAAAAGCAGCACCTCGGGATGCATGCACAGCGCCCGCACAATGGCGACGCGCTGCTTCTGCCCGCCGGAGAGCTGGCGGGGATAATCGCCGGCGCGGTCGGCAAGCCCGACGCGCTCCAGCAGCGCCAGCGCTTCCCGCTCCGCTTCGGCCCGCCCGCGCTTTTGCACCTTGATGGGGGAGAGCGTCACGTTATCCAGAATGGTCAGATGCGGAAACAGCTCGTAGCTCTGAAAGACCATGCCGATTTTCTGCCGCAGAGCCGGCAGCTTTTTCGCGTCCCGACCGATCTCCTGCCCATCCAGCCGGATGGAGCCGCTCTGGATCGGCTCGAGCGCGTTGATACATCGCAGCAGCGTGGATTTCCCACAGCCGCTCGGCCCGACGACGACCAGTACCTCGCCCTCGCAGACAGTGAGACTGAGATCCTCCAGCACCGTCGTGCCCTCGTATTCCTTCGTCAGATGCTCGATGGTAAGCAACTCGCGGCCCATGTCTCACTGCCACCTCTTTTCCAGATACTTCGCCAGCAGGCTGATCGGCCAGCAGGCCAGAAAATACAGAATGAACACCGCCAGATACACGCCGAAGGCCGCGTTCGGGCTCGACATGCGGTTGGCCTCGATGATCTGCTGCGCGACCTTGAGCACCTCCACCACGCCGATCATCAGCACAAGGCTTGTCGTTTTGATCATGCGGGTGATGAGATTGATCGACAGCGGGATCAGCCGCCGCACCGTCTGCGGCAGGATGATGTATAGAAACGTCTGCGCCTCATCGAGGCCCAGCGCCGCCGCGGATTCGTACTGGTGGCGCGGGATACTGATGAGCGCGCCGCGGACGAGGTCGCCCATCTCCGCCGTGCCCCAGAGGGTGAAAACGATAATGGAGGAGAGCTCGCCGTTGAGATCCCAGCCGAATGTGCGCGTCGTGCCGAAAAAGACGAGGAACAGCAGCACAAGCTGCGGCATGATGCGGATCAGCTCGAGGTAGCCGCGCGTCAGCGCCTTGACGACGGGATTTTTCCACGTCATCGCGATGCCGAGCAGGATGCCGAGCGGGATGCTGATCGCAACGGAGATCAGGCTGATGCGCAGCGCGACCCACAGGCCGCCCATCAGCCGCGCGAAATTCTTCCCCTTCCAGAGGACGCTAAACCCCAAATCCGGCATAGCGGAGCCTCCTTTCCAAAAGGCTCCCCAGCAGAGAGACCGGCAGCAGGATGAAGAGATAGAACACGACAAGCAGGAAAAGGCTCTCCGTCGTGCTGTAGTAGAGGCCGATGAGGTCCTTGGCGGTAAACATCAGGTCCATCAGGCTCACGGCGCTGAAAACGCTCGTCTCCTTAAGCAGGAAAATGATATTCGCCATAAACGGCGGCACGCTGACCGATACGGCCTGCGGCAGGACGACGTAGCGCAGCGCCTGCCCGTTCGTCATGCCGAGGCTGAGCGCGCTCTCCGTCTGGATCGGCGCAACCGACTCCAGCCCGCTGCGAAACGCCTCCGCCATATAACTGCCGCCCAGAAACGCAAGCCCGGCCACACCGCACGCGGCGGGGCTGGTGCGCACGCCCAGCTTGGGCAGCCCGTAATAAATGAAGAAGAGCTGGATCAGCAGCGGCGTATTGCGGCTGATCTCGATATAGACCGCCGCGATCTGCCGCAGGACCGGAATCCTCCGATAGCGGACGGCCGCGCACACAAATCCGATCAGGATGGCAAACACGATCCCCAGCAGGCCCAGCCGCAGCGTGAGCCACGCCGCCGTGCGATAAAGGGGCATGTAGGATCGGATCACCTCGATGTCCATTGCCGCGCCATCCTTTCAGTGCCGCACCGGAAAGCGGCCCAAATCAAAGCAAAAAGAAAACCGGAGAACCGATCAAGTTCTCCGGCAAAAAGCTACACCCTGCGCAAGCGCGCCTCAAAAAAGGAGAACTCACATGAAAATATGCGCACGACAACACACGCACATTGAGCTCATGCGCGCCGCAGGGATTCTGTTGCGGATGCCGTGCTGCTTCATGGAGCCGTCTCCTTTTTTATAAAGTATAAAAATACTACCACTTGGCCGCCCTCTTTGTCAATAGGAAAACAGGCGCTATTTTTCATGGGAGCCCCTTTCTTTTTGTGCAGGTTGACAGAGCGGCGCGCTCCGCCGGACCGTGGGCGCGTCTTTCGGGCAGAAACCGCCGCCGGATTTTTTGCGCGCCCTCTTGACAAGGGCAGTTAGCCGTGGTAAACTCTGATTGATTTCGGATTAGCTTAGGCTAATTATTTTTTGAGGTCGTTGTTAGCAATCGCTAACAACGCGGTAGGAGGAGTGACAATGGTGCCCTTGACAATGGCAAAAACGGGCGAAACGGTCACCATACGAAAGATCACGGGCCGCGACGAGGTGCGCGCGCATCTCGCGGAGATGGGGTTTGTTCTGAGCTCAAAGGTGACTGTTGTGAGCACGGCGGGCGGAAACCTGATCGTACAGGTCAAGGACTGCCGCGTGGCGCTCGACAAAGCCATGGCGAACCGGATCATGTTTTAAAAGGAGGAAACGGAAAGTGAGAACGCTCAAAGACGTAAAGGTAGGCGAAACCGCCGTTGTGAAGCGGCTGCACGGCGAGGGTCCCGTCAAGCGGCGGATCATGGATATGGGCATCACCAAGGGCGTGGAGGTCCTGGTGCGCAAGGTGGCGCCGCTCGGCGACCCGATGGAGCTCAATATCCGCGGCTACGAGCTCTCCGTTCGCAAGGCCGACGCGGAGATGGTCGAGGTCAACTGATAAAGGGGGAAGAACGATGGAAATCAAAATTGCGCTGGCAGGCAATCCGAACTGCGGCAAGACGACGCTGTTCAACGCGCTGACCGGCTCGCGGCAATACGTCGGCAACTGGCCCGGCGTCACGGTCGAAAAGAAGGAAGGGCGGCTCAAGGGCCGCGACGACGTCGTCATCCAGGACCTGCCCGGCATCTACTCCCTCTCGCCGTATACGCTGGAGGAGGTCGTGGCCCGCGATTATCTGATTAAGGAGCGCCCCGACGCCATCCTCAATATTGTGGACGGCACCAACATCGAGCGCAACCTTTACCTGACGACACAGCTTATCGAGCTGGGCATCCCCGTTGTGGTGGCCGTCAATATGATGGATCTGGTCCGCAAAAACGGCGACCGCATCGATCTCGCGGCGCTGGGGGAGGCCATGGGCTGCGCCTGCGTGGAAATGAGCGCGCTCAAGGGCGAGGGCAGCATGGAAGCGGCGCAGCGCGCCGTCGCGGCGGCGCAGGCCGAACGCGCCGGCGAGGCCCCGCATGTCTTTACCGGCAGCGTGGAGCACGCCCTCGCGCACATCGAGGAATCCATCCAGGATCGGGTGGACGCCCAACAGCTCCGCTGGTACGCCGTCAAGCTCTTTGAGCGCGACGAAAAAGTTCTCGCGGAAATAAAGCTCGACGCGGCGCTGGCCGCCCACCTCGAGGAGCACATTCAGGACTGCGAAAAAGAAATGGACGACGATGCGGAATCCATCGTCACCAACCAGCGCTACCAATACATTTCGGACGTGGTTTCCCGCGCCGTGAAAAAGAAGGCGGAAAAGCACGCGCTCTCCGTCTCCGACAGGATCGACCAGGTTGTGACGAGCCGCGTGCTCGGCCTGCCGATCTTCGCGGTCGTCATGTTCCTGATCTATGCGATCGCCATGGGCGGCTGGAACGTTTCGATCGGCACCAGGGCCACCGATTTCGCCAACGACGTGATCTTCGGCGAATGGGTGCCGGGCATTTTCGATACGGTCCTCGGCGCATTGGGCGTCGCGGAGGGGGGCTGGCTCTACGGCCTCATCCAGGACGGCATCGTGGCGGGCGTCGGCGCGGTATTGGGCTTTGTGCCGCAGATGCTCGTGCTCTTCCTGCTGCTGGCGATTCTGGAGGATATCGGCTATATGTCCCGCGTCGCCTTTGTAATGGACCGCATTTTCCGCCACTTCGGCCTCTCGGGCAAGAGCTTTATCCCCATGCTGGTGGCGACCGGCTGCGGCATCCCGGGCCTGATGGCCTCCCGCACCATCGAGCAGGACAGGGACCGTAAGCTCACCATTATGACCACCACCTTTATGCCCTGCGGCGCGAAGGCTCCCATCATCGGGCTTGTGGCGGGCGCCATCTTCGGCGGCTCCGCGTGGGTGGCCGTTTCGGCCTACTTTATCGGCATGGCCTCCGTCGTGCTCTCGGGCATCATCCTCAAAAAGCTCAAGGCGTTTGCCGGCGAGCCCTCCCCCTTCGTCATGGAGCTGCCGGCCTACCATATCCCCTCCGCGGGCAACGTTCTGCGCGCCACATGGGAGCGCGGCTGGTCGTTCGTCAAGCGCGCCGGCAGCGTAATCGTCGTTTCCTCGATCGTGATCTGGTTCTTCTCGAGCTTCGGCACGGTCAACGGCAGCTTCGGCATGGTGGATCACCTCTGGGAGGACGAAAGCCTTGTGACCGAGGCCTATGTGGCGCAGGTCGCCGAGCGGATGAACATCCCCGAGGACGAGGTCACCGCTATGGATGACTCTATCCTTGCCGGCATCGGCAACGGCGCGAGCGTCGTCTTCCGCCCGCTCGGCTTCGGCAAGTGGCGTCCCACCGTGGCGACCGTCACCGGCCTCGTCGCCAAGGAGGAAGTCGTCGGCACCTTCGGCGTGCTCTACAATTACGACGACGCGGACGGCGAGGAGGAGCTGGAGGAGAACGGCGACCAGATCTGGGGGAAGGTCGCGGCAGACTTCACCGCCATGGGCGCGTTCGCCTTTATGATCTTCAACCTGCTCTGCGCCCCCTGCTTCGCCGCAATGGGCGCGATCAAGCGTGAAATGAACAACGCCAAGTGGACGTTTGCCGCCATCGGCTACATGTGCCTGTGGGCCTATGTGCTGGCGCTGATCGTCTATCAGCTCGGCGGTCTGGCCGCGGGCGAGATCGGCTTCAGTTTCTGGACGATCGCTGCGGTCGCGCTGCTGGTCTGCCTGCTGTGGCTGCTGCTGCGCAAGGGCTATCAGCCGGCCGCGGGCGAGCGGCGGCTGACGAGCGTGCAGGCCGCGGCCTCCTCCGCAAAATAACCGAACAGGAGGCGCGTTGCAATGATGATCGGCTATATCATCGTCATCGCGGCGGTGGCTGCGCTGGCGGCCGTGTGTATCCGCTCCCTGTACCGCTCTCACAAGCAGGGCGGGGCCTGCGCCGGCTGCAGCGGCTGTGCGCATTGCCGGAACGGCTGCCAAGGCTGCGGCGGCGCCGCAAAGAGCGAAAAGCAAACCGACTGAATTTGAAAGGGGAAGGCGCCTCTGCGGCGCCTTCCCCTGATTTTCCGTTTTCGGGTCCGCGGGCGGGAAACCGTTCTCCCTATATTGACAAATGAAACCCCTCTCTGTATGTATGATGGAGGCATCGCACGGCGCGGCCCCGTTGCCCGCATTGCGGCGGCCGTCGCCCTGCACCGATGGAAGGGGCAGATGCTCCTTTCGATCGCGGGCGGCACGCTCTGCTGCATGCTGCTGGTGCAAGCGGTGTTTTGAGCGGCGCATCCCGGCGTTGCTCCCTGATCCTTTCGGCAGTCCGGCGTTCCTTTTCACGGGAAGCGCCGGACCGTTTTTTTCGGCGCGCATAATTTCGTGTTTTCCGCTCAAGATAAACGCAGAACCGCGCTGCGGCCCGCTTGTGTCCGCCGCGGCGAAAGGGAGGCGTTTGAATGGCACATCGCATCGGCGCGGCAACGGCCGCCTGCGACCGGCCGCCCGCAATCGCCGCGTGGGCGACCGCCGTCGGGCGTCACGAGCGCGAGGGCCCGCTCGGCAGACTTTTTGATCTCGCCTGCGACGACGCAACCTTCGGCCGGGCTTCCTGGGAAAAGAGCGAGAGCGAGCTGGTGCGCCGCACCATGGGCCTGCTCCTCGATAAAAGCGGACGGCGCGCCGATGATCTCGACTGCGTCCTCGCCGGCGACCTGCTCAACCAGTGCGTGGCCTCCACCTACGGGCTGCGCTCCTTCGGCATCCCCGTGCTCGGGCTCTACAGCGCATGCTCCACGATCAGCGAGGCCCTGGCGCTGGGCGCGCTGCTGCTCGACGGCGGCGCCGCCGGCTCTGCCGCGGCATGTGCCTCCTCCCACTTCTGCACGGCGGAGCGGCAGTACCGCAGCCCGCTCGAATACGGCTGCGTCCGCCCGCCCACCGCCCAGTGGACGGCAACCGCCTGCGGCGCGTACCTGCTCGCGCACCGGGGCGAGCCGCCGTATGTGCGGGCCGTCACGTTCGGCACGATCGAGGACTTGGGCGTGACCGATCAAAACAACATGGGCGCGGCGATGGCCCCCGCCGCCGCGGAGACGCTGCGGCGCTTTTTCGCCGATACGGCGCTCTGTCCTGCGGATTTTGATGCGATCGTCACCGGCGACCTCGGCGCAGTCGGCAGCGAGCTGCTCTGTTCGCTCGCCGATGCGCAGGGCACTCCCGTGCGGGACCGCCACGCAGACTGCGGGCTTCTGCTGTTTGACCGCGGCCGGCAGGATGTCCACGCCGGCGGCTCGGGCGCCGGCTGCTCCGCGGCGGTGCTCGCGGCGGTCTATCTGCCGCAGATGCGCCGCGGCAGCGTGAATAACCTGCTCTTTCTGGCTACGGGGGCGCTGCTTTCTCCCACCACGGTGCAGCAGGGCGAAACGATCCCCGCGATCTCCCATCTCGTCTGGCTGAGCACGTCGCCTGCCCCGTTCGCGGCGGGAAAGGGGGCGGGCGCATGATCCTCTGGCATTACGCAAAGGCCTTTTTCGTCGGCGGGGCGCTCTGCGCCGTCGGGCAGCTGCTGATCGACCGCACCGGGCTCACGCCCGCGCGCATCCTGGTCGGTTATGTCGTCACAGGCGTCGCGCTCGGCGTCTACGAACCGCTGCTCGACTGGGCGGGCGCGGGCGCGTCGATCCCGCTCACGGGCTTCGGCGCGGCGCTCGCAAAGGGCGTGCGCGAGGCCGTGGCGGCGTCGGGCGCATTCGGCATCCTCACGGGCGGGCTCTCCGCCTCGGCCGCGGGGATCACCACGGCGATTCTGATGGGGCTGCTCGCCTCGCTGCTGTTTTGCTCCGGCGAAAAATAAAAAAACAGCCGCTCCCGTCTTTCCCCGACGGGGGCGGCTTCGCTTTTACCCGATCAGCCGGAACACGCCGAATGTGCCCGCGGCCATGATGCAGCCCGCGGCGACCACGCCCGCGACGATCGGCCAAAAGGCGCGGCGCACCGGCAGATTGAGGATGGCGGCGACGAGGCTGCCCGTCCAGGCGCCCGTGCCCGGCAGGGGGATCGCGACGAGAAAAAACAGCCCGACGAGCAGCGCGCCCGTGATTTCGCCGGCCTTTCGATGGGCGCGGTCAAGGATTTTGCGCGCGAAAGCGCCGACATACGGCCATTTTGCAATCGCGTCGAGCACGCGTTCCGCGAACAGCATGGCCGGCGCAATGATGCAGCAGTTGCCGATCACGCAGACGGCCATCACCCGCCAGAAGGGCAGATTCCAGCTCAGCCCGACCGGCACCGCGGCGCGCAATTCGACGATCGGCACCATTGAGAGGAGGAAGAGAAAGGCATATTGCTTCATGTCATGCGAGTCCCCTTTCCCGGAGCAAGTCCGAAGCGGGTCAACAGGCCCGTAAGCATCCGCAGCGCAGGGCGCAGATTGAAGAGCGCCACAATCGCAAACATCCCGAGCTGGAAAAGGAACCCGGCCGTTTGCGGGAAAAACATCATCCCGAGCTGCACCAGCAGCAGGGCCAGATTGCCCGCGCAGCGCGGCACGCGCATCCGGATCGGTACCACACGGTGCACATCGGCGGCGCGCACAACAAAGGAGAGCAGATAGCTGACAAACGTGGTAAACGCCGCCGCAAGCGGCCCGAACCGCGGCACCAGCAGCAGGTTGAGCACAAGATTGCTGCCCGCGCCGAGCGCGATCGCCAGCGGCACGGTGGCGTTTCTCTTTTCCACCATATAAAAAGTGCCGAGAAATGTGACCAGAGAGGAGAAGACCTCGCCGAGGACGAGGAACGTCGAGTGGCGCCAGCCGTCGTAATACGCCCGCGCGAGATAAAGGCCCGTGATCGGGCGCAGCAGCATCAGAAGGCCGGAGGCCGCAAGGAACAGAAGCGTCATGTAATAGTCGTAGACCTCGGAATAAAACGCCAGCGCATCGTCGCTGTCCTTTTCGCTGACGGCGGAGAGCTGCCACGCCTGATAAAAGATCGCGGAAACGATCGTGAGCAGATTCGGCAGCTTGGCGGCGGCGGCGTAGAGGCCGTTCGCCCCCTCGCCCCAGAACCATGTGACGACATAGCGGTCGGAAACGTTCGTGATCCACCAGAACATCGTCGTCGGAATCAGCGGGACGCAATAGCGCAGCATCTCGCGCCGAAGCCCCGGGTTTTTGCTGCCGAAATCCACATACTGCCGCAGATGCGCAAAGAAAAACAGCAGACAGACCGACAGGATATTGGAGGCGACCGTTGCAAGAACATAGCCCTCGACGCCCCAGTGGAACGCGGAGAGAAACAGAATATTAAAGCCGATCGTCGTCGCCGTGGAGACAAAGCCGTCGAGCACAAAAAGGCGCACCATGCCCGTGGCGCGCACAAACTGCGCCGTGACGGATTTGAGCATGCCGAACAGGACATAGACCGCGATGAGCGCGATATAGGGCGACAGCAGCCGGAAGAAAAGCATGAGCGGCGAGCAGGCCAAAAATACGACGAAACCCGTCAGGACCGTTTTAAGCCCGATCGTAAACACATCGCTTTTTTGCAGGGTGCGCTCCATGCCGAAGCGGATGACCGCCTCGTTGACGGAAAGCATCACAAACGGCATCAGCAGGTTGGCGGTGGAGGTGATGCGGTCGGCGACGGAATACTGCGGCGGCGAAAGGATCTCGGTATAGTAGCGCATCATCAAAAAAACGATGAGCTTGGATGAGAATGAACCGATCGCAAAGATCAGCGTATTGCCCATCAGCTTGCTGTAGCGGTTTGCCAAGCGCGCACCTCCTTTCCCCATTGCTTTCGAGCATATAGTATACCCCATTTTTGCGCCGATGGCAAGGAAGAGCGGCCTTTTCCGCGCGCATGGCCCGCAGCGCCGCGCAGAACGCCGCGTTTCCGCGATGCCCTGCGGCAAATGCCGCGCGCTTGCGCCGCCGCCCCGCAGGCTTTGACAAAAATTCCTCCTTCCCCCGCCGTAAACTGGAGAAAAAACGGATAAAGGAGTGCTTTGCATGGGACAGGCTGCCGCGGCATGGCTGCGCACGGTATGGGATAAGCGACGGGAGGCGGTCGTACAGCTCGCGCATTTTGCGGCGGGCTTTCTGATGAGCGCGTCGCCGGTGCTGGCGTCGGCGCCGCCGTTCGGGCTCGCGTTTGCGGGGGCGGCGCTGCCGTCGCGCGCACTGGCGGCGGGCACGGGCGCAATGGCGGGATATCTGCTGCGCGCGCAGCCGGCGGTCGCGCTGCGCTGGATCGCCTCGGTCGTGCTGCTCACGGGGCTGCGATGGGCGTTTGCCTTTTTGGGCGAGCGGCGTCTTGCGCTGTATACGCCGCTGCTCGCCTCGCTCGCCTGCGGCGTAACGGGGGCGGCGCTCGTTTTTTCGGGCGAGGGAGACGCTTCGGCCTCAACGGCCGTTTGCGACTGCGCGATCACCGCGGCGGCGGGTATCCTTTTTTCACGCGGGCTGCGTGCGCTCGATGACCGGGAGCCTCTCGCCGGAACGGCCGCGATCGGGGTCGGCACGCTGCTGTGCGTTCTGCTCACGGGCGCGGCGGCCGTCGTGGCGGGCGCCTTTTCCCCTGTCTATCTCGCCGTTCTGTGGGCGGTGCTGTGCGCCGCCGTCTGCGGGCGCGGCGCGCTGGGCGTGCTGATCGGCGCCGGCGCCGGCATCTCGGCTTCGCTCGCAGGCGATCCCACGCTGCTTTCCGTCTTTACGGCAGGCTCGCTGGCAGCGGCGGCCTTCGCGCCGCTGGGGCGCGTCTTTGCCGCGCTCTCGATGGCGGGCTGCGGCACGGCGGCTTTTCTCTTTTGCGGGCAAAGCGAGCGGGTGGCGCCCTATCTGATCGTATGCGCCGCGGCGCTGGGGCTGCTGGCGGCAACGCCGCTTTCGGTTCCGCGGGCGCTGGGTTTTTTGGGCGCGGGCGATCCCGCAGCGGGCGAGCCGCTGCGCCGCCTCATGGCGGAGCGGCTGTACCGTGTGCGCACTGCGCTCGATGCGATCGCCTCGACGTCGCGCGCCGTCTCCGACCGGCTGGAAACGCTCGGCGGCGAACCCGCGCAGCGGCTGATCGACGGCGCATGCGAGGGGGTCTGCGGCGGCTGCTCGCGCAAGGCGCAATGCTGGACAGGCTACGGCGACCGCATGGCGGCCTGCGGCGATATTTTTTTCGGAAACGCGGCAGCTTTCCCCTCCCATCTCCCCTGTGCGCGCGAGGAGCTGCTGATCGCGCGCCTGCGGCAGGCGGGCGCACACTGGAACGCCCGCCGCGATCTGCAGATCGAGGCGCGGCAGCTCAAAAGCGTGACGGCGGATCAGTTTGTCGGAATGAGCCTGCTGCTGGGCGATCTCAGCGATGAGCTGGCGTCGCTCACCTGCGCGCAGGAGAGCGAAACCGAGAATGTGCGGCGGGTGCTGTCCTCTCTGGGCGCCGAGCCGCTGGCGGTCTCGTGCTTTCTCGATCCGCGCGGATTGCCGCTGCTGCTTGCGCAGGTGCCCGCGCACTGCGCCGCGCGCCTCGCGCCCGCGCGCGCCGCGGCGGCGCTTTCGGAGGCTGTCGGATGTCCGCTTGCACCCGCGGCTTCCTCTCCCCGTGGAACAACCGTCTCCTTTTGCTGGCGCGCAGCGCCTCTTTTCTCCGCCGAGCTCTGTCGCCGCCAGAGCTGTGCCGACGGCAGCCGTCTCTGCGGGGACTGCGGCGCCGCGTTCCAAAGCGGCGCGGATACGGCCGTGTTGCTCCTCTGCGACGGCATGGGCACCGGCAAAAGCGCCGCCATCGACGCCGCGATGAGCGTTTCCCTCTTCACCGAATTGCTGGAGGCCGGCATCCATTTTGACGCGGCGCTGCGAATCGTCGGCGCCGCGCTGCTTTCCCGCGGGCAAGAGCGCCTCTGCACCGTAGACGCCGCCTTGCTCGATCTCTATACCGGCCGGCTCGACAGCTGCAAGGCCGGCGCCGCCCCCTCGTACCTGCTGCGGAAGGGAAAAGTGCGGCGTATTGTCTCCGACGGACTTCCGATCGGCATCCTCGGGGGCGTCGAAGCCGCGCACACAACACTCGCTCTCGAGGCGGGAGACGTGCTTTTGCTTGTATCCGACGGCCTCACCGACGCCGGCGACGACTGGATCGCGCCGCGCCTCGCCGCCCTCGGCGGCGGGGACCTTGAGGCGCTCTGCGCGGGCATCCTGGAGACCGCCCCGGCGACAGACAGCCGCCGCGCCGACGACCGCACCGTTCTCGCCGCGCGGCTGACGCGCGCAGCCCCTGCCGGCGGCGCTTGACAGCGCCGCCTTTCGTATGGTATCATTTTTGCGCTTTGGTACGCGGAGTTTTCGGCTTTGTCCGGCCTTTGCAAAATCGCCGTGCGGCCGCATGGTTGACCGCAACGGCGACTACGGCAAAAATGGAAGATCCGGGTGTAGCCCAGGGGTAGGGCGCTTGCTTTGGGAGCGTTTGCACTTCCGACGCAGCGCCGACACGGCCAAACCCGGAAAGCCGCATGAACGCTGGGTTTTTGGCGTTTCCTGTTCTCCGCATTTCTCCGTAAAATTGCCGCACGACCACACGTTTGACCATAACGGCTGAATCTTTTGTTTTTTTCGGTATTTGCGGTATCATCACAGCAATTGAATATCCGGGTGTAGCCCAGGGGTAGGGCGCTTGCCTTGGGAGCAAGAGGCCGCGCGTTCGAATCGCGCCACTCGGACCAAAAAGCGGTTTTTACCGCAAAAAAGCCGCAGGGATTGTTTCTCTGCGGCTTTTTGAACAATAGGGTTGCTCATGTATACATTTCGAAAGGATGCATTAACATGAAGTTCTTTATCTGGGATCTGATAGGCTCCTTTGTAAAATGAAAGCACTCAAATATGTCTGGGACGCGGAAGGATGGGAATATTTCATGAGACTTTTTATCGCGATCAACCTTTCGGAACCGATGAAAACTGCCCTCGTTAATGCGCAGAATGAGATGTACGACCGCGGCGTCCGCGGCAACTACACCCCGGAGGAGAACCTGCATCTGACGCTGGCCTTTATCGGCGAAGTTCCGGATGCGGAGCCGGTGCTGGAGGCGCTTTCCTCGGTGTCCTTCGCCCCCTTCGAGCTATGTCTGGAGGGCATGGGCTGCTTCGGCGACCTCCGGTGGGCCGGGATGCGGAAGTCCCTTCCGCTCGCGATGCTGGCTCGCAAGATCCGTCACGCTCTGGCGGAGGGCGGCATCCCCTTTGACCGGAAGCGATTTTCCCCTCATATCACGCTGCTCCGCAGGGCCCGCGGCGATATGCCGGGGATCCGGCTCGACGGAGCGTCCATGACCGTGGACGCCGTCTCGCTCATGCGCTCCGACCGCGGCAAAAGCGGCATGATCTATACGGAGCTTGGAAGGATTCCGGCAGAGAAAGCATGAAATATTCTCGCACGGATCTCCCGTATTTCTTTGTCTATTGCGGCGCAGAAATTGATGTTGCTGTTATAGATCTATTTTTTCAAATATCTCTTTTGGAGTAGGCATAAGTCCTTCTCGGGTCACATGATTTGCACAGCCTTGCTGAATTTGTGTAATATACGGAGGTAAAACTCTGCCAATTGGCATAAAACAACACCCCGTTCATCATCGGTATCGTCTGACAAACGGGGTGTTGTTCAAAATGCTCCGACCGTCCTTTTGGAAATCAGTTCTTGCGGCGCCGACGGAGGAAGAACGCCGCCAGCAGCAGCGCGCCCAATGCCGCCGGTTCCCGGAAAGGATGCTCCGGCGTACCGGTGTTCGGGATATCGACCTCGGTATCCAGCACCACCTGCGAAGCGCCGGCGGGCTCTGCGGGTGCCTGAGCGGTTGCTGCGGGCGCTGCGGATGTCTGCGCATCTTGCGCGGCCTGCGCAGCCTCCGCGGGCGTTTGCGCAGTTTCGCCGGGCAGGTTGGGCGTTACGCCTTTGATCCAATCCTCATAGAGCGTGCCGTCGGAAAATCTGCCGTCGATGATGCGGCCGCTCTTTTGGTTTGTCTGGTCGCCGCCCTTCATCTTGCCGACATAGATCACCTCATCGGGCTCGTTGTTGCCGTCGTCCTCCGTCTCCGGATCGGGCTTCGGCCCGGGCTTGGCCGCCACGGTAAAGTACATCTTCGCGACGCCGTCGGTCGAAACGATCTCAATCAGATGCCTTCCGACGGAAAGCGTCTCAAGGTATTCCGGATCGACCGTCACGATTGTCGAGCCTGCCTGGGCTTCGTAAAATGCCTCGTCGATGAATTCTCCGTCGATCCGCACCCCGATGAACTTATCGAAGGGCGCAGTTGAGGTGAAGGTCATCTCCTGATCGCTGCCCTCGACGTACTTTTTATCGCCTTTCATCCGGTATTCGGCCTCGTCTCCGTCCTCCCAGAGCGCCAGAACAACGGTGTCCTCCGTGATCTTCACAACGTCGCCCTCGTCGTATTCATCTGGATCGATGCCCCATGCGCGGAATTTCTTGCCCTCCGGCGGGGTGAACTCGTTTTCGGGCAGCCTGTAATCTCCGATGATATCGGTGGCCGTCGCCATCACGCCGCGGCCGCCGTTGGGATCGAACGACACGGTGTAACCCGTCGTCTTCGGCTCGGCAGTGAACAGAGGCCTGTAGGTCTTGGTATTCCCCTCGACGGTTCCGTCGTCCCACTTGGAGAACGTGTAGATGTTCTCGTCGTCCGTCTTGGTGGGGACCTTGGCCGTCGTCGGCTCGTCCTCGCCCTCCTTGTAGGTCTTGCGGTCGAGCTCGGAGCCG
>Ga0079305_1002524_pt1 | contig 15517 bp, 8 predicted proteins | sample LMS_cellobiose_e_FD_79183 | JGI IMG/M metagenome (GOLD analysis project Ga0079305, IMG submission 79183) | Rumen-fistulated moose microbial communities from Alaska, USA - LMS_cellobiose_enrichment | ecosystem: Host-associated > Mammals > Digestive system > Stomach > Rumen fluid ... | reverse complement strand
GCCACGACGCCCTCGTCGGTGATCTGCAGATTGATCTTCTTTTCCGGCTCGTCAGCTTTTTTCTTCTTGGGCTTTTTCTGTTCGCCGCTGACAAAGGGATAGACTTTTTTGATATTCTTCAATTGAACCGTAGCCATACCAAATACTCCTCATTGTAAAAATACGGGCAGCCCCGGACCGGGCGGGACAAGGGGACTGCCCTGTCTCAGGAAGAACGGCAGCAAATCAGCCTTTGACGGAACCGGCCATGCCCTCCACATAGTACCGCTGCAGCGAGACGAAGAGGATCACGATGGGGACCGCCACCAGCACGGAGCCGGCCGCAAACTGCGTATAATATGTGTTGATGCGGCGGAAGTCCGTCAGCCATTTCAGGCCGAGGGCCACGGTGTAGGACTCCTGCCGGTCGCCCATCAGCAGGCTGGGGAAGATGTAATCGCCCCAGGGCGCCAGGAAGGCGGTCATCAGCTGATAGATGATGATGGGCTTGCACATGGGGATCATGATCTTGGAAAAGATCGTAAAGCGCGTGGCGCCGTCGATGGTCGCGGCCTCATCCATGGCCTTGGGGACCGTATCCATGAAGCCCTTGCAGATGTAATAGCCCATGGCGGCTCCGGCCACATTCACCAGGATCAGCGCGCCCAGGCTCTGGGAAAGGCCCATGCCCTTGAGGATGTTGTACACAGCGATCATGGACATAAAGCCGGGGAACATGCCGATGACCATCATGGCCTGCATCAGCGTTGTGCGCCCGGAGAAGCGCAGACGGCTGAGACAGTAGGAGGTCATCAAAACCACCAGCGTGCACAGCACGCAGCTGACCGACGCGACGATAAAGGTGTTCAGCCACCACTTACCGAAGGGGATCACGCTATTGGCGCTGAATAGCGCCTTGTAGTTATCCAGCGTGAAGGTCTTGGGGATGAAATAGCCCACATAATAGCCGCCCTCGCCGCGGAAGGAGGTCAGCACGATCCACACGATGGGGAAGAGCCAAATCACGCTCAGAATGGTCAGCACTATGTAGCCGGTGGAGACCTTGGTCGCCCTCATGGCAAAATGCAGGCTCACAAAGGAGGCCAGGAGCAGCAGCCAGAAGCCCACGCCGAAGTTTTTAACCATGAAGCTGCCGGGAAAGACGCCGTTGGCGTCAAAGCAGCCCTTGCTGGCAAAGAGCTGGCAGGTAACGGCCAGGGTCAGTATCGCGCCGAGCGCCGCCCAGAGGCGCACGCCCTTCACGCTGGGGCGGAAGAGCAGGAACACGCCGCAGGCCACCTGCAGCACGGCGAGAAGGGCCGCGCAGACGTACAGGAAGCCTCCCGACCCGCCGGCCAAAAAGCGGGCGGCCAGGGAAAAGCCCGTGACGGACTGCCCGCCCACGGAGGCGAAGGGCAGCAGCATGCAGAGCAGAATCACCGCATAGCCGCCCAGCGCTATGGTCTGTTCCCTGCGATGCAGGCCGATGATTTCTTTTTTCAACATCACTGCAGCGCCTCCTCATTTCTGGTAACGCCGGCCCGCGCATAGGTGATCAGCGAGAAGGTTGCGGAGATAATGAAGATCAAAATGCCTATGGTCGCGGCCAGGTTAAAGTCGTTGGAGTCCTTGGTCAGCTTGTAGAGCCAGGTGACCAGAAGGTCTGTCTTTCCGGCGCCCTTATAGTATTCCAGCGTCTGCGGCGCGCCGCCGGTCAGGAAGTAGATGACGCCGAAGTTGTTGATATTGGAGATGAAGTTGGTGATCAGATAGGGCGTTGTCACCTGCAGCATGTAGGGGAAGGTGATCTTGACAAACTGCTGTACGGGGTTGGCGCCGTCGATGGAGGCGCTCTCATACAGCTCCGGCGGGATATTCATCAGGATGCCGGAGACCATCAGCATGGTCGCCGGGATGCCGATCCACAGGTTTACCACGATGACTGTTCCCCGCGCCCAGCCCGCGTTGGTCAAGAATGGGAGAGGACTGGAGGTAAAGCCCCAGTTTTGCAGCAGAACGTTTACGATTCCGTTCTGTCCCAGCATGGTGGACACCACCAGCAGAGATACGAAGGCCGGCACCGCCATGGCCAGCACGAAGATCGTCCGCCACATTTTCTTGAGCTTTATCCCCTTGGAGTTGATGAGGATGGCCAGAAAGATGCCCCCGAAGTAGCAGGAAAAGCAGGCCACCACGGCCCAGATCAGCGTCCAGCCCAGGATGGGCAGGAAGGTGGAGCCCAGCTTGCTGCCGGTGTTGAGGATCGCCTTGAAGTTTGTCAGGCCGACCCAGTTGAACAGATGTCCGGGGGGCTGATGGTCGGAGTCATAATTGGTAAAGGCCATCAGGATCATGTAGATCAGCGGCACCACGGTGAAAATCAGAATGCCGATGAGAGGGAGAAACAGAAACAGGCGGACCAGGTTCTGGTCAAAGAGGCTGACAACATCATCCGCAACGCCATAGACCTTCTGGCCGTTCACCTTGCGGAGTCTGGCCAGCTCGCCGGAGCGGATGGAGGTGACCCAGACCACAAGCGCCATGGCGATGACCGTCAGCGCAACGACGCCGTAGAGCAGCATCAGCATGGAGTTGTCGCCCTGCTGCACCACATAAATGCCGATGCTCTCGTCATAGTACATCCCCTGCTCGTTGGTGCCGAGGGTGATCATGTTGGCAATGTTCATTATGCCGGAGTTAAAAAGATAATAGAAGAATGCGACCTCAATCCCCAAGTAGACGCAGCCCTTGACGATCTGGCCGCGCACGATGTTGCTCAGACCCCAGATCACATAGGACAGCTTGGTGAAGATGTCGCCTTCCACAAAAATTGCGCCGAGACTGCGACGTCTGTTGCGCAGGGTGTTGTTCATATCAATACCTCCGCTCGAAGTGGACTATAACGAAAAAGAGAGCCGCCGCAAGGGCGGCTCTCTTTCGATAACCGTAAGCGTAAAGTCCGGGATCAGCCGACCAGCTTGGTGGTCACGCTCTCCACGACGGCGTCCAGATTCTGCTGGAGGTTGGCCTCCGTGATCTCACCGTGGACGATGCCGGTGCCCAGGGCCTCAACAGGCGTCCAGTACTGGCCGATCTGGGGGATGGAGGGCTGCGCCACGGCAAACTCGGTCTGCGCCAGCAGAGCGGCGGAAGCGGGGTCCTCCGCCAGAGCGGGGTCGCTGGCCAGGGACAGGCAGGTAGGCGTAACGGCGTTCTCCTCGTAGCGGATCTTCTGATTCTCCTCATTGCAGAGCCACTCGGCGAACTGCTGGGCGGCCAGAGGATAAGCGGTGCTGGCCTTGACGGCGTAGCACTTGTAGTCGGCAAAGTTGCTCAGATTGCTCTCCGTGCCGTTGATGACAACGGTGGGCAGGGCGCAGGCGGCGTAATCGTCGCCCAGGGCGGCCTTGATGTCATTGGCGGACCATGTGCCGGAGCACAGGGCGCCCAGGCGGCCGTCGTTCATCATGGCGCCGGCAATGCCGTCCTGGTCCTCAAGATAGTTGGGGTTGTTCACCAGGTCGATGCAGTACTTGCCGGCGGCAAAACCGTTGGCGTTGTTCCAATCCATGGCGGTGGGGTCCTTGCCGTCAGGGCCGAAGACGCTGCAGCCGGCGGCATAGAAGAAGGACTCGATGTACCAGGAGTTGTGGATGGTGAAAGAGAAGTTGTAGATCTTCTCCCCGTTGGCATTGTTGCCCAGGTCCTTGGCGAGCATGGTCTCCAGGCTCTTCACCTCGTCCTCGGTGAAGAGGCTCTTGTTATAGAACATAAAGAAGGAGTTGGGAGAGAAGGGAATGCCGTAGAGCAGGCCGTCCTCGCCGGAGGAGGCGGTGATGGCGCCGTCGCCGTACAGGGCCTTGACAGCGTCGACCTGGTAGCCGATGGGCAGCAGCAGACCTTCGTTGGTGACCTGAACGATGGAGCCGGACGGAACCTGGAACACGTCGGCCGCGGTGTCGGAGTCGGTCTCCAGCAGGTTGACGGACTCGTCGATACCGGTGATGGAGATGTCGAAGGTGATGTCATATTCGGGGTGCGCGGCGGCAAAGGAGTCCGCCATCTGCCGGGTGATCTCCATTTCCTCTTCCGGTACCCAGACCTTCAGGGAAACCTTCTGCACCTCGCCCGCGTTGGAAGAAGCAGGCGCGCTGCTGCCTCCGCCGGTCTCGGCGCCGGCGGTGTTGCCGGCGGGCGCGCTGCCCTGGTTGGAGCTGCCGCAGCCGGCCAGAAGCGCGATGACCATGCACACCGAGAGGAGCAGTGCAAGTGTCTTTTTCATTTTTTCATTCCTCCTGTTATTTGCGTTTCGCTTTAGTTAAGCGGTTAACTTCATAATAATACCTGACCGTGTTTTTGTCAATTCCTTAGTTTCTTTTCTCAATTTATTCCAAAACCGGCGGATGGCTTTTGTGGATGTTGTCTAAATCACGCCTCGAAAAGCTCCTCCGCGGCCATGGCAAGCTCCTCTTTTAAGCCCAAATCGGGCAGCGCGGCGAACCCTTTACCGGCACGGAAGCCCTCTTCGAGGAGCTCCCAGGCCTTCGTTTTGGCGCAATAGGAGATTTGCGCCCGGTTCAGAAGCTGAAAGACGGCGGCCCTCCGGTCCGTTGAGGTCAGCTCCCCGCCAGGGCTCTGAACGGTAAGGGCGAAGCCCTCCCGGCCGGGGGCCAGGGAGACGCGCAGGGTTTTTTTCTCCTCGTCATACTGCCAGGGGAATTCCCCGTCTCCGGCGCAGACGCGCTCCGGGCGCCGGATTCCGCGAATGGATACCTGGATCTCCCTGTGCGGGGGAATGACGGCGCCGTCCCCTTCCACGCGCAGTGCCAGGCTGGACACAGCCCCGTTTTTATACGCGAACCGGCTGATGGCGGCATGCCCCTCCCCGTCGTCCTCGTAAAGCCCGAAGGCCCCGTCCGCGCCGTGCACGACCTGCAGCTCCAGTTTTTCGGGGTTGCCAAGATGGCTGTCCGCCGCGTTGACGGCCAGCGGCACGATCGCGCCCGCCTTTGCCAGCACGGGGATGCTCTCCAGCGGGCGGAACATCCTGCGCGTTTTCCCGCCGCTGTAGGCGATGCCCGTAAACACATCCATCCACTCGCCCTCCGGCAGCCAGACCTGGGTTCCGGCCAGCTGGCTCTCCGCGTCCGCGGGCTCCGTGACGGGAGCGACGATCAGCTCCGTGCCGAAGCGGTATTCGTTGGGGACCGCATAGGCCTCCGGCACGTCGTCCTGATAGTACATGGGCCGCAGGAGCGGGAGCCCCTCCCGGTGGGTCAGCGCGTTCATCGTGTAAAGATACGGGATCAGGCGGTGGCGCAGACGCAGGAAAAAGCCCATGATCCGCTCGGCCCGGCTGTTGTAATTCCACGGCTCCTTCCCCATAAAGGCGTTGGCCGTGCTGTGCAGGCGCATGATCGGCGAGAAGACCCCGAACTGCAGCCAGCGCACCGCCAGCTCGTCATCCCGGCGGCCGCCCTGGTGGCCGCCGATATCGTGGCTCCACCAGGTGTAGCCCGCGTTGCTGGCGTTGGCGGTAAAATAGGGCTGAAAGCGCAGGGACTCCCAGGTGGAGACGCTGTCCCCGGAAAAGCCGATGGGATAGCGATGGCTGCCGAGCCCCGCGTAGCGGGAGAAGATCAGCGGCTGTCTCCCGTCCCGGCCGCTGTCCAGGAAATGCAGATGGTTGAGCATCCAGAGCGGGTCGGTGCCGGCCGCGCCGCCCTGGGTCCCCTGCTGCCAGTCGATCCACCAGAAGTCCACGCCCTGCTCCTCCAGCGGATGGTGCAGGATGCGGAAATAGGCCTCCATAAAGGCGCGGTCGGCGGGATCGAAGGGGATGGGCTCACCCTTCTCCGCGTCCCGGCCCAGCGCCGCCGCCATGGCGGGGTAGGGCTTTTCAAAGGCGCGCACGCCGTCCGCGGGATGGACGTTGAGCGTGGTGTGCAGACCTCTCCCGTGCAGGGCGGAGAGAAAGCGCGCGCTGTCCGGGAAGAGCGCCTCGTTCCAGGTATAGCCCGTCCAGCCGCTCCCGTACTGCTCCGGGATGTCCGTCAGATGCCAGTCCATGTCGATCACGGCCACGGCAAGCGGGATATCTTTCTCCCGAAACGAATCCATCAGATGCAGATAGCTCTCCTCGGTATAGGGATAAAACCGGCTCCACCAGTTGCCGAACACAAAGCGCGGCAGCAGCGGGGGAAAGCCGCTGAGCCGGTAGAAATCCCGCAGACAGCGCTGATACTCGTGGCCGTAGCCGAAGAAATAGAGGTCGAGACCCCCGCCCTGTCGCTTTTTGACCCAGCCGTCCTCCGTCAGCAGCGCGCTGTCGCTGTCGTCCAGCACCGTAAAGCCGCTCCGGGACAGGAGCCCCGGCTCCAGCGCCACGGCGCCGTCGGCGTTGTCCAGCGTGCGGGCCGTTCCCTTCAAATCGTCGATGGGCTCGCCGCAGCGCCAGCGGAAGCTGCCGTCGAGGGCTTCCACCGTCAGCGTGTCGGGGGAAAAAGGCGCTTTTCCGTATTCCACTCTCAGCCGTCCGGTGCTCAGCCGCAGCTTCGTTTCCGTCTCCGTCACGGAATAAGGCGCCGCGGGAAAATCCCTGTTCAGCACCCGCTGGCTGGCCTCGTCCGTGAAGCGCCCGGACGGCTGGTATTCCATGCGGAGCAGACTGTCCGTCAGCACGGTGAAGCGCCAGCGCTCTCCCGCCGTGATCGCCTCCGGCCTTGCCGTCGGATTGCCCCGCAAGCTGTAATTTCCGGCCATGGTTGACTCCTTTCCTGAGAAAAAAAAGCGCCTGCCCTTCGCGGCAAAAAAGAAATGCCCTCAAAGCATCCGGCAGCGGAAGAGATATGCCCGATGGGCGCCCACCAGCAGCCTGCCGCCGCGAAAAGACAGCGGCGTTCCGAACACATCCCGCGAACCCTCCGGCCCTGCCGCGCCGACGGAGGCAAAGGGAAGCTCGATCTCCCTGTCCTCCTCCCCCGCCGACATGACGGCCACAAAGGCCTCGTCCCCGAAAAAGCGGGCAAGGGCGAGGATATAATCCTGCGCATAGAGAAACTTCATGCCGCCCTCGCGCAGCGCCGGGTGTTCCGCGCGAAGCCGCGAGAGCGTGCGGTAGAGACGGTAGCGCTCCGTCTCCTGAAAGGCCTTGCCCCAGGGCATGGGATAGCGAAAGCCCTCGTTGGTATCCAGGGCGCCGTCGATCCCCGCCTCGTCGCCGTAGTATATGGAGGGCGCGCCGATGAGCGCAAATTGCAGGATCACCGCGCCGCGGTACTCCTCCGGGTGAACGCGGGGGTTGTTGTGCAGGCGGGAGACGTCGTGGCTGTCCAGTAGGTTGAACTGGTTTTGCCACAGGGCGAAGGGCAGCTTTGCCAGGTGCTCCAGAATGCGCGCCTCGGCGTCCTGGGCCGTCATCTTGTACGGGACCCGGCGCAGAATCTCGCTGCGCCCCATAAAGAGGTCGCTCTCCCCGACGAACTGCCGCAGCACCCGGCCGCAGCCGTAGTAATTCATGGCCGAATCCCAGGCGTCGCCCTGCAGATAGGGCGCGCAGTCGCCCCAGTCCTCCGCCAGGATATAGGCCTGGGGGTTCTCCTCCCGGATGCTCCTGCGGATTTCCGGCCACAGCTGGCGGGAGAGCTGCACCTCGTTGTTCCTGGCAAAGACGTCCGCCACGTCAAAGCGCCATCCGTCGATGGCATAGGGCGGCTTCAGCCACTTGCGCAGCACGGAATCCTCCCCGCGGTAGATGAGCTCCCGCAGCCGCTCCGAGGTATAGTTGAGCACCGGCAGATCGGCCAGCCCGTACCAGCCGGTATATTCGTTGGAGCCGTCGCGGAAGAAATAAAAGCCGCGCTCCTCCGCCTCCGGGTTGTTATAAGCGCCCTCGCTTTTGGGGAAGAACTGTCCGTCCCGGTTGAACCAGCGGTGCGCCGTGCCCGTGTGATTGATGGAGATATCCAGAATCAGCCTCATGCCGTTTTCATGGAGCGCTCCCGATAACTCGGCAAGCGCCTCGTCCCCGCCCAGATGGGGGTCCACATGAAAATAGTCGACGCAGTCGTATTTGTGTACGGTCGGCGAGCGGAAAATCGGATTGAGATAGACGGCGGTGACGCCCAGCTCCTTTAAATAGGGGATCTTTTGCCGCACGCCCTCCAGATCGCCGCCGTAAAAGTCCATGCAATGACCCTCCGCGTACGGCAGCGGCTCCGCCTCCCAGTCCATCCGGATCGGGCTGTGCCCCTGGAAGCTATACTCCCCGGTCCGCACATCGTTGCCCGCGTCGCCGTTATAAAAGCGGTCGGGGTAGATTTGATAGAACACCGCGTTCTTGACCCAGCCCGGCTGCGCATAGTCGGCCAGCAGGACGAAATCAAAGCTCTGGTCCGGGATGTAGGTGGTGATCTCCCTCTGGGTGTAAAAATAGACGATTTCGTCGCAGACCAGGTAAAAATGGTACTGCATCCGTCTCTCCGTGATCGGAAGCTCCGCCGCGTACCAGGCGAGTCCGCGCTCGACCCTTCGCCGTTCGGCCTCGATCAGGCGCTCGGCGCCGTTGGGGACCGTGCGGAGAAAGACGTGCCGCACCGGGGCGTCCGCATAGACGCGCAGCCAGACCGTCACCGTGTCAAAGAGCTTCGGGAACGGCTCGCTGACGAAGTCCGCCGTACCGTCGCTGTATACGCTCTCCAGCCACTTTTCCCTCATCGAATCAAATCCCTCTGACCGTCTGCCGCTCGACCACGGACACATCCAGCACTTCGTTCACCGCGTATTTTTCCTTGGTCCGGATCATCCGGAACAGGTGCTTGACCGTCAGCGACGCTTTTTCCTCCAAATTCTGGGAGATCGTGGTGATGGCCGGGGTCGTGAAGCGGCACAGGCGCAAATCGTCAAAGCCGATGAGCGAGATATCCTCCGGCACGCGCAGCCCGCTCTGCTGCAGACCCACGCACAGGCCCAGAGCCAGCGTATCCGACATGGCGGCCACCGCCGTATATCCCCGATTGGACAGGGCGATGGCCTTTCCTATCTCCACCCCCGCCTCGCTGCTGGTCAGGGCAAAAAAGATATCCTCCGGCGAGAGCGCCAGCGAGCGCTCCTTCATGGCGTCGCAAAAGCCGCGGTAGCGCTCATGGATGACGCCGGGGCTGTTCACATCCGGGCCGACAAAGGCGATCTTCCGGTGCCCCTTTTCCAGCAGGCAGCGCGCGGACAGCAAGCCGCCCTTGTAATCGTCGATCCCCACGTTGGCAATGGCCCTGCCCTCGGCATAGGTATCCGTGTATACGCTCGGAATGCTCCCCAGCAGGCCTTCGATCTCCTCCACCTCGTCGGGAAAGGCGCCCAGGAGCACCACGCCGTCCACATTCCAGCTGCTGGCCAGCTGCGCGATCTCATGGCAGCGGTCCACGCACCGCACCATCAGATAATAGCCCTCGCGTCTCACCGCGTACTCAAACAGCGACAGCATGTGGGTGGTGTAGGGGTCCATGCTCTGGAGACTTCCCATGTTCGGCACGATCAGCCCAATGATCTTGCTCTCCTTGGAGGCCAGACTCCTGGCCGCGGCATTGGGGCTGTAATTCATCTCCTTGATGATCCTCTGCACCCGCTCAATGGTTTCCTGCGAGACCTTGTGATAGTTCCCGTTGATGACGTTGGAGACCGTGGCCGTGCTGACGCCCGCTCTCTGTGCAATCGTTTTCAGATTCATGCCTGGCCGCCTTCCTGTTCGGGTGTTACCCTTCGGTTGGTTTAATACTGCAAAAACGGTTCAGCGCGCGATGACCCAGAATTCCCAGGGCTGCAGCGTTATCTGCCCTTCCAGCGCCCCGGCGTCAACGGCGCGCCCGTCCAGAGTCAGCGTCTCCGCGCCCTGGCCGTAGAGGAGCACCGTCTCGCCCCCGTCCAACAGCTCCGGCAGCACCGCCGGCTGTTCCCGCTTGGAGAGGTTGTAAAGGCAGATCACCGTGTCGCCGTCCTTCTCCCGGCTGAAGGCCAGGACGCTTTTGTTCCCCAAATCGATATAGCGGATCTCCCCGCCGTAGTTGCCGCAATGGAGGGCGGGGTGCTCGGCGCGGATTTGGGCCAGCCGCGTCAGCAGCGGGCGGTAGGACACGTCCGAGCTCTCCCAGTCCACCGCGTCCTTCTCCATAAAGGCCAGGGCGTGATCCAGCCCGATCTCGTCTCCCGTGTAGATGAGCGGCGCGCCGGGGATCGTATAGATCAGGCTGAAGAGCGCGCTCAGCGCGTCATAGCCAAAGGCGCTGACAATGGTGTTCTCATAGGAGTTCTTGTCGTGATTGTCCAGAAAATTCAGCGTATACGTGCCGTCCGGGAAGTTGTCGGGGATATAGAGCTTGATGGTGCTCGCGTTCTTCGCGCCCTTTGCCACGGCGATCAGCGTGTCATAGAGACCCCAGTTGTAGTTGAAATCAAAGGCGGAATTCAAAAGCTCCTTGATGTGGTTGTCCTCGGCCAGCATGTAGACCGGCTTGACCGTTTCCAGCTCCGCCCTGGCCGCCTCCCAGAAGGAGAGCGGCACGCCGTTGGCGTAATCGCAGCGGAAGCCGTCGATGTCGTACTCCTCGACCCAGTACTTCATGCACTCGATCATCTCCGCGCGCATGTCCGGGTTGTCAAAGTTCAAATCCGCCACGTCCGGCCAGCCCATGTTGGCCGGAGAGATGATATTGCCGTTTTCATCCTGCGTGTACCAGTCGGGATGGTCCTTGATCCAGGGGCAGTCCCAGCCGGTGTGGTTTGCCACCCAGTCCATCATCACGTGAAAGCCCATGCTGTGCGCCTGGTCCACCAGCCGGGCAAAATCCTCCGCCGTGCCGAATTCCGGGTTGACAGCGCGGTAATCCGTCACCGAGTAATAGGAGCCCAGCCGCCCCGATCTCTTGGTCTCCGAAATCGGATGGATCGGCATGAACCAGAGCACCGTAACGCCCATTTCCTTCAGCTCCGGCAGATGCCCGGCAAAGGCCGCAAAGGTCCCTTCGGGCGTGTATTGCCGGACGTTGACCTCGTAGAGCACCGCGTTTCGCGTCCATTCCGGCTGAAGCCTGGGCGCGTCTTCCTCCTCCGCCGCTCCGGCCGGCGCCGCGGACGGCGTTTCCGTCTGCGGCTGATTGCCCGCCGCGCCGGCGCCGCAGCCCGTCAGCAGCGTCGCCGCGGCAAGAAGGAAAGCCATCGTCTGAAAAAAGCGACTTTTCATTTTTTCCGCCTCTCCGGTTCCAGATAGTTAACCGCTTAACCTATCTTAGCAAAGCCGCTCCCCCTTGTCAAGGCGCAGACCCCCTCCGCTCCGATTTTCGGCAGGGTGACAAAAATACGGAAGCATTTTTCTCCACTTATGCCCAAAGAAGCGCCCGGAAAACCCGGACGCTTCTTTCTCGCCTGCGTATATGCGCTGCTTTGGCAGATTCCCGACCGGCGGCGATCGCTGTCCCCGCCGCTCTATCTCAAGACGGATTTCAGCGTGCTCATGAGCACATTGACGTCCACGGGCTTGGCGATGTGGGCCTGCATGCCGGCCTCCCTGGCCGCCTCCACGTCCTCCTTGAAGGCGTTGGCCGTCATGGCGAGGATCGGGATGCCGGCAAGCCCCGGATTGTCCATGGCGCGGATCGCGCGCGTCGCCGCGTAGCCGTCCATCACGGGCATCTGGATATCCATGAGGATGGCGTCATAATAGCCCGGCTCCGAGGCCGCCACCCGCTCCACGGCCAGCTTTCCGTTCTCCGCGGTCTCCACCGTGACGCCGGCCTGGGCAAGGATCATCTCGGCGATCTCCATGTTGATTTTGTTGTCCTCCACCAGCAGCACCCGCTTGGTCGAAAGGTCGACCTCGCGGCCCTCGCCGTCGGCCTCCCCGCCGGCGCTGACGGCCATACGCTCCTCTTCGGGGATGTCCTTCTCCTCCGCCAGCTTGAATTTCAGGCGGATGATGATCTCCGTGCCGCTGCCGGGGGCGGTCATGACCTCGATGGTCCCGCCCATGAGGTCGACGATGCTCTTGGTGATGGACATGCCCAGCCCGGTGCCCTCAATGCCGCTGACGGTGGAGGTGCGCTCGCGCTCAAAGGCGTCGAATATCCGGTCGGCAAACTCCTTCGACATGCCGATGCCGTTGTCCCGCACGCGCATCTCATAGGAGCCGTAGCCGTTCTCGCCGTTCCCCACCTCCCACACCGAGGCGGTGACCGTGCCGCCCTCAGGGGTGAATTTATAGGCGTTGCTCAGCACGTTCAGCAATACCCGGTTCAGATTTTTCCTGTCGCACCGGACATAGCGGTGCTGCACCTGCCCGGTGTGGACGGAGAAATCCATGTCCTTGCGCTTCATCTGCTCGGAGAACAGATCCCGCATGCCGTTGAACACCGCGCCCAGGTCTGTCGGCACAAATTCCAACTGAACCTTGCCGCTCTCGATGCGGCTCATCTCCAGAATGTCGTTGATCAGGGCGAGCAGATGCTGGCTGGAGCCGTTGATCTTGTCCAGATAGCCCTGCACGGCGGCGATATCCGTCTCCTTCTGCGCCAGGTCGGTGTAGCCGATGATGGCGTTCATGGGCGTGTGGATATCGTGGGACATATTGAAAAGGAACTGGCTCTTGGCAAGGCTGCTCTCCACCGCGATGCCGCCGCCGGTGAGGGAGGCCTTTATCTCCTCCGCCGTGCCGCCGGCCATGAGCCGCTTCGCCATCCACATGAGCGCGGCATACAAAAGCAGCGCGAACAGGGCCACCCCGGAGGCGGACATGCCGCTGTACTCGGTGAGCGTACCGCGCGAGACCGTCCGCCAGTAGAACACAAAGCCCAGCAGACACCAGAGGGACAGCAGCAAAAAGGCCTCGCTGCCCATGGCCTCCATGGCGGAGAGCCGGGGCACAAGCTGCACGACTGCGAACAGGACGGAGATGACCGTGCCGACCGCGCCCGTGATTTGAACACGCCTGTTCCCCTCGGTCCTGGCGAGCTTATACGCGGCCGCGGAGCTGTAGCCAAAGCCCACGATGGCCCCGAAGGAGGTCAAATCCACAAACCGGTTGAGCGTGTTGCGTCCCAGCAGGGAGAGGAGGATGGACAGCGCCATGGACGCATAGGCAAACCCCGCCGCCAGGATCGACAGCACGATGAGCCCGCCGGTTTTTTTCATGGGGAAGCGGAAATGGGCTGTGTCAAAGGACGTGACCTCAAACCCCGCGAAGGCCCAGGGGGCCAGGATCACCAGGCTGAAAACGGCGTAGCCGCGGCTCACGGTCCCGGCGCCGAAGGACGTCAGCGCCCCGTCTGCCAGCGCGGAGGCGGCGCAGAAGACCGCCGTGACGACAACGCCCGCAAGGAGCACGACGGCGAGGACCGTGAGTATCTTTTGCAGGGCGGGCTTCGCCGCCACAAAGAGCGCGCCCACCCCAGCCGACCATTCAGCCGAAGGCCATGCCCCATACATCCAGCGCCGAGAGATACCGGGCCAGAGGTTTTGTCGGATTGTTCTGCTCCATACTTTTATACCTGAATCAAATTTTCCAGCGTCTCAAACAGCGCCTCCGGCTCCACCGGCTTGCTCAGATGGGCGTTGAGCCCCGCCTGCATACTGCGCTGCACATCCTCGTCAAAGGCGTTGGCCGTCAGGGCGATGATGGGGACGGCCTTGGCGTCGGGCCGGTCCATGGCGCGGATCTGCCGCGTGGCCTCCAGCCCGTCCATGACCGGCATGCGCATATCCATCAGGACCGCGTCGTAATAGCCGCTCTCATTGGCTTGGAACTTGTCCACCGCGATCCGCCCGTTTTCGGCCAGCTCCACTTCCATTTCCCGCATAGACAGAATCATCATCATGATCTCGGCGTTGACCGGCATGTCCTCCGCCAGAAGGATGCGCCGGCCCTTGAGATCGGCGGTCTCCTTTTCCAGAGCGGCGTTTTTCTTTCGGAACGCCTCCCGGAACTCGTCCATGACCGTGCCGGCAAAGAGGGGCTTGGCTACAAAGGTGTCCACGCCGGCCTCCTTCGCCTCGTCGGCGATATCCTCCCAGCTGTAGGAGGTCAGGATGATGATGGGCGTCTCGCTGCCCACGGCGGCGCGGATCTGCCGCGTGGTCTCCACGCCGTCCAGATCGGGCATTTTCCAATCCACCAGAATGAGGTTATACGGCTCCCGCCGGGCGTGACGCAGCTTTACCATCTCCAGCCCCTCCAGCCCGGACAGAGCCGCTTCGCACCCCACGCCCACCTGCCCCAGGATGATCTGGGCGTGCTCGCAGGCGACGGGGTCGTCGTCGATGACCAGCACGCACATCTCGTGCGGATGGGGCATGCCGTCCTCCTCGATCACGGCGGCGGTCGCCTTGCGCTCGGAATCGAGCAGCGTGACCGTGACGACAAAGGTCGTGCCCCTGCCCTTCTCGCTCTCCACCTCGATATTGCCGTTCATGAGCTCCACGATGCTCTTGGTGATGGGCATGCCCAGCCCGGTGCTGCCGTACTTGTTGGTAGAGGAGGTATCCTCCTGGGAGAAGGGGTCGAAGAGCCGGGGCAGGTACTCCCTGCTCATGCCGATGCCCGTGTCGCTGATGGTGAAGCGGAGGGTGGATTTCCCGTCAAAGCGGGCAGTCTCCTCCACGAAGAAGGACACCGTGCCGCCCTCCGGCGTGAACTTGACCGCGTTGCCGAGGATATTGATCATCACCTGGCGCAGCTTCATGTCGTCGCCGACGTAATAATCGTCCACGTGCCCCTTGATGCGGCAGTCATAGGTCAGCCCCTTGTCCCGGCACTGGCCGCTGATCATGGTGTTCACCTGCTCCAGCGCCTTGGCGAAGGAGAATTCCTCGCTCTTGATGACCATGCGTCCGGATTCGATGCGGCTCATATCCAGAATGTCGTTGATGATGCCCAGCAGATGGTGGGCGGAGGTGCCGATCTTCTCCAGATATTCCTTCACCCTGTCGCTGGCCGTGGGCTCGTTCATGGCGATGTTGTTCAGACCGATGATGGCGTTCATGGGCGTGCGGATCTCGTGGCTCATGTTGGACAGGAACGCGGTCTTGGCCTTGTTGGCGTCCTCCGCCGCGGCCAGCGCGTCCTGCAGGGCGTGGTTGCGCGCCATCGTCTCGCGCATCTCGGCGTCGATAACGGTAAAGCCCATGCCCACGGCGTGCACGATGTGGTCGTCCCGGTCGTTGGGTTGCCGCACGCCCGCCATGCGGAGCATCTCATAATAATCCCGGCCCCCGCGGTGGGCCAGATACCGATAGGCCATGATGTTCTCCGTCGCCAGCACGGCGCGGACGTTGTCCGGCTCGATAAAGCGCAGGAATCCGGCCTGGAATTCGGGATCGACATAGAGCTGGCAGTACTCCCGGAAGCTCTCGTGGTAGGGGAAATGCACGCCCTCCGGCGTCTGATTGGGGTCCTCCGGGTCCGCTCGGTAGCAGACCGCCTCGTCCGCGTCGATATCCACGTGGTAAACGCTGCGGTAGTCCGAGGCCATGGCGGTGATCATGCTGTCCAGCTCTT
>Ga0079305_1002523_pt1 | contig 15519 bp, 9 predicted proteins | sample LMS_cellobiose_e_FD_79183 | JGI IMG/M metagenome (GOLD analysis project Ga0079305, IMG submission 79183) | Rumen-fistulated moose microbial communities from Alaska, USA - LMS_cellobiose_enrichment | ecosystem: Host-associated > Mammals > Digestive system > Stomach > Rumen fluid ... | reverse complement strand
CTGGGTGACGGGGATAAACGCGGCGTCCTGGCGCAACGGCTCGCGCGCGCGGATTATAAAAACTGGGATTTCCTGTTTTTATATGACTGTGACACCGACAACACGTTTACGAAACTGATTTTCCCACAAATCGCCTCATTACCGGTTCCCTTCCCGGTCACGGAACAGGCCGCGACGAACATCAGCTGTTTTGAAATGGGAATCAACTCCTCGGCCGGGGAAGAAGACGACGTCATTCGGATTACCGTCCGGAACAAGTCGGAGACAGGGGCCGCAGATGTCAAAAAATCGCTTGGAAGCGGCCTGCTCCAAATGAATGAGGAACTGTCCAAAACAACGGTTTCGGAGCAGTCTCCCAATACGGGTCAGATTTTGGAAAACATGAAAAATCTGCTCAAATCACTGGATATGGAAATTCAAAAGAGCGACCTTGTTGTTTCTTTAAAAGGGACAAAGGAAATTTCTGACGCTCTTCTTTCTTATGTCCTGACAGTCAACCAGTATTCAAAAAACACCTCCATCGCCTACAATTACAATGAAATTGAAGATAAATTGTTTCAGTTGGGACAGTACATGACGGAATACAACCGACGAAACGGAACGTATCCGCCTGTCGCGATTACCGACGCCGATGGAAATCCGCTTTTGAGCTGGCGGGTTGCCCTGCTTCCGGCAATGGGGCAGGATGGCGACGCCCTGTATAAGCAATTCAAACTGGACGAACCCTGGAACAGCGATACCAATCTTGCCCTGCTTGATAAAATGCCCGCGATTTACGCATCGCCGTTCGACACGGTTGACACAAATAAAACGACCTTTCAGATTTTCAATTCCGCAAATGTCCCCTTCGGGCAGACTCCTGGTCAGGGAATAAAAATTCAGAATATTCCGAATCCGTTCCAGACGTTCCTTGTTGTCTCCACCCGACCGGAAAAAGCAATCGAATGGACCCGGCCGGAAACACTGGAATTTGCCCCGGACAGACTAACCGACGTTTTTGACAACGTTGTCGCCGCCATTACGGTCATGGGACAGGTTATTCGAGCTCCTTTTGAAGGTTCTCCGGAACAAATCAATTCTGTTCAGCACTACATTCTCGGCGAAGCTCAGGAGGCTCCGGCCCAGGAAGCTCCGGCTCCGGAAGCTCAGGAGGCTCCGGTCCAGGAAGTACCGGCTCCGGAAACTCAGGAAGCTCTTGATACCGACGGGGATGATCCGGCGTTGTAGTCATGCAGTGTGAAACGGGAACAAAACCGTTATCAGAGCCTGCCGCGGCAGGCTCTTGTTGTATCCCTCCGGTTTTATGCGGAAAGTTAAATCATCACATTTTATCGGACATAGCGTCATCAGGAAAAACGGTTCCAAATAAAAAAGGGAATCTGAAACGGAACAGAAAATAACCGTTGACAAAGGTTGGGTTACATTTTACTTCCCGGAATTCCGGCAATCTGTATAAAAAATTGTGCGGAAGGTGGTATCAGACGCCAAAACAAATGTTAAAGACAACAGGATGGCCGGTTATATTCAAAATGAAAAGGCTTGATGTGGAGGATTGAATCATGAACGAGATTATTAAAGCAATAGAGGAGCGACGGAGCATCCGCGGGTTTAAGTCAGAGATGCCTTCCAAAAAAGATCTGGAACAGATCATTGAGGCAGGGCTTTATGCGGCCAGCGGAATGGGCAAACAGGCGGTTATAACGGTTGCCGTTACGGATCAGAAAATCCGGGACAAACTCTCCCGTGTCAATTGCAGGATTGGCGGTTGGGAGGACGGCTTTGACCCCTTTTACGGCGCCCCGGCAATTTTGATCGTGCTCGCGGACAAAAACTGCCCGACCCGTGTTTATGACGGAAGTCTCGTGATGGGAAACATGATGCTGGCCGCCCACTCTCTCGGACTGGGAAGTATCTGGATTCACAGGGCCAAAGAGGAATTTGAAACGGAAGAGTGGCGAAAGTTCCTCGTTAATATTGGCGTTAAGGGGGAATGGGAAGGAATCGGCCATTGCGCTGTCGGCTACAGGGACGGCGAAACGCCTCAAACCGCCAAACGGAAAGAAAACCGGGTTTTCTGGGCGGAATAAAGAACAACATACGGGTTTTGCAAATTGGCGAGTAATGTCCGGAATGTAAAAAACAATTATAAGTACCGGTCATAAACCAATAAAAACCTGTATCTGTTATTTCTTTCTGATGTTTTGTTTTCCAGCCGGAGTATCAGGTTCTGCTCGACCTTCCCCCTTTCTAAATGCACTCATTAATCGTTTTTTGCGTGCCATATGATCGCCTATTTCCTGGTTTCTGGACATAATAAAAGCCTTCGACTTTTTACGATCGAAAGCCTTTATTATGCTCGAATCTATTATGTTTTTTCTTTAATGAAAACCTCAATAGGTTTCCAGATATTCCGGTTGGTCATGTCATCCGACCAGACGGTATTGCTCAGATACAAATGGGGGCCAATGGCACGGACAAAGCCCCACTTGATTTCCGGGTGATGCGATGCGTATTCTTTAAGCGTCTCAAACTTCCTGGAAGCGTATTTGTCGATATTATTGGATGTACCGTCGGCTTGCATACCGCCCTTTGCCTCGATGATCCAAATCTCACCGTTCTTGGTTTTAATGATGTAGTCAGGATAGAAATTGCTTCTCCTGAAAGCCTTGCGATAAATGAGACTGAAGTATTCGTCGCCTTTATCACCGTTTTTATATACCCATTCCACCGGATCGTATCCTTCGCACCAACGTTCCAATTCAATTTCAGTTACCGTTCTGTTCGGGTTAATCAGAATGTTGTTTCCGTATTTTTCATAAACGTTTTTTGTAAGGAATTTTGTTGCCTGACTTCTCTTGTGCTGTCTGTAATACTGATACGACGGAATGCTCCACGATTCTATTTTGATATCCGTTTCACGAATTTCACCAATTTCATTTTCGCTGACAGTACTGAAAACTTCAATCAGGCGATCACGGTTATTAACCAGAAACGCATTATATTCACGCAGGGTCATATCCAACAGCAGTTTGTTCTCGTTCTCAAACTTCATTTCTTCCTGTGAAAACAAATCCCCTTTATTGTCTGCCGGTCCGAACAGGATACGAAGCGCATTGTTGGAAATGTTTTCGTCAATCCCGATGGCTGCGGCGATTCTGCGCTTTGCATCACGGATAATGAAACCGTCGTCGCGGTTGTTGATCTGATGCTCCCCGCCAAAAATGCTGTTGAGGCGCAACATATCGTGAGTGGTACGGGCAACACCCTCAATAGCGGTGATTTTCAGCTTGGTACCAAAAACATACCCTTTGCTCACCTCCATTTCGCGTCGATCCAACCGTCCGTTGTGATCCAAATCACATTCTTTCAGCATGGCGGCGCGGATTACTCTCACCACGGCTTCGGGATCCACGGCAAAACGGTCGCTGCCTTCCAGCGTTTCTTTTTCGAGTGTAATGTTCGGAGCATTGGACCTTTTGTGATACTGATAAGTGTAGAACGAATCGGATAAACTGCTGGTGAGTCCTTCGGAAAACTGGCTGTCCAATGTGTAGAGGTAGCAGTTATCGAGGATGTCGTTTTCATAGTGCTTACGTTCCGGCATTCTGCGGATTCTGCCCACCGTCTGAATGTTGAAACGCTCGGTGCCGCCCTCGCGCAGTTTCACAAGGATTTTCGCTCTGGGGCAGTCCCAGCCGGTGGCAATTGCCTGTTTGAAAAGCAAGAACGAGTATTGTCCGTCCAGCTTTTTGATTTCCTCGGGATTGTCGGGATGGTCGCCGCTAAACCACGACGTAACCAAGCCCGAACTCTCCGGGTAGCCCATGTCGTCCAAAGCGGCTTTCACGCGCCGGATCCATTCCTCGCTGCCGTTCGGAAACTGAATCAGTACGAGCGGACGTATTTTCAATCCCAGCGCATTATATTCCGCCTGAATCTGCTTGCGCTTTTTGTCGGCAAGTTCCAGAAGCATAAGATCATCGTCAAGGTTATTGTTTTCCTGTATCGCCTGCGAAACGCCCTCGTTGATGGAAATGCCCATGGCGATCAAGCCCTCGCCAATGACCTCATCGTCCTTGACTTCCTCGACAGAATCGCCTTTGCTGATGGGGGTTGCCGAAATCCGCAGTACGTGCACCGGCTGAATGTTGGCGACGTAATCATTTGCCGTATTACGATATTTGTGTTCCTCGTCGATGAGCATGAAAATGTCGATCTTACTGTTATGGCAGGCAAGCACTTTGCTCATCAGATCACGGTGTTCGCCTTCGCGGAGTACAACATTGGACTTTTTGTTGATCTTATCCCAGTTGATGAAAAACACTTTTCCACGCGGATCCGGATCGGAAATAAAGGAATACACGTCGCCATCCTGAATGCCCGACGTCACTGTCTCGAAAGTTTCCTGAGACTGTCGTTCCAGACCGCCCGCACCGGGGCAAAGCCACAAAAACACAGTATTGGGGTTCTCATCAAGGTATTCGTCGATAAACCGGCACACCAACACCGTTTTTCCGGAACCGGTTGCCGCAGAGAGAATCACTTCTTCGTGATCGGCACATTTTTTCAGGAGCCCGTCAGTATGCTTGGTTTGAAAATCTATAATATCGCCTATAAACATTATTCTGCTACCTCCCTCAATTCCTGTCCGAAGAATTCTCTCGGAATATACTTAAATCCTTTTGCCTGAAGCAGTTTCAGTTCCTCTGCGCTGAACACGATACTTTGGTTTACCCAGATGTTTTCGATTTGACCGTAAATTTCAGGATCAAGAACGATCCGCTTAAAATCCGCCTTATTGAGGATCAGCACATGTTTCACGTTGTCGATTTCAATGGCATTCTGTAGTTCGATCATTTCCCGGATGTGCAGACAGAGTGCGTTAGAGAGCAAGTAATCTTCCGGCTTCCGGGGTGTCCAATCACATTTGAAATACTTAACGTTGGCTTTAAAACCATTGGACATCGGGATATCTGTTCCGGTGTATATACCGTTTAATTCAGTTCCGTCAACGCTCTTGCCTTCTATAGAACAAACGGTACGCGGCCATGTAACATATTTTGCAATCCCATGCTCTTCCCATTCGGGGTCACCCTTTTTGATGCCTTTTTTTGAATAAGCTTTTTCTTCATCTGCTGAGATTTCATTGTTTGTAACTATAATACAAGTTCTTTTTCCGCCATCTTCTGCATTTAGTAGATTTACTGCGTGCATTGTCGTTCCTGATCCGGCGAAGAAATCAAGTATCACAGCATCTTTTTTATGGTCACAAGCACGTAGGCACTCTCTAACTAAATAAAGAGATTTTGGAAACGAAAATCTTGTCCCAAGTATTTTGGCAAGCAATTGTGTTCCTGAATTGTTCGCAGTATAAGAGGGATCACTCCATACTGTTTTTCGCGTAAACCATTTTTTATTTCGCTGGATGTTTACAATGCCACCAATTGTTACTGGTGTTAATTCGTCCAAAATTGTTTTAACGGTATCATACGCAAATCTCCATCGCCTTTCCACTCCTTTCCCGTCAATGGGCCATACCCACAGTTTTCCATCATGAATTTCATTTGGAGACTTCGGATGAAAGCTGTCCTCGGGCACATTTCCGGTATCTACAACGCGGTTTTCATCCATATCAACAATAATTGGATAGAAACAGTTGGGAGATCCGGTTCGTTTCGAATTTTCCTTCCCCCAATCACGAAATGGTGTCAATCCATTCGCTTCGTTCCGTTTTTCTTTGGTAATATAGTAACTTCTATTAGGATAAACAAAATAAGCATATTCGTGGCAAAATGAAAAATTAGCACCTTGTATGCCACCGGGGTTATGAATAATTGCAATGCAATCAATGTTATGCTCTGGGAAAAGATCTGTTAATAACAGCCCTAAGGCTTGAAGTTCGTTTTCATCAATTGCGCAAATAAGCGCACCGTCAGTAGATAACAATTTCTTTGCAACAACAAGTCGCTGATTCATCATAGATAACCATTTACTGTGTCTGTAGTTATCATTGCTATCTACATAGTTATTGTTATATTTCCAGTCACGAGCACCCGTATTATACGGTGGATCAATATAAATACAGTCCACTTTACCATTGTGCGTTTTTTCCAGCAGATACAGCGCCTGCAGGTTATCGCCTTCAATAATAAAATTCCACGGCAGAGAAGGATCTTTGCAAAGGCGGCGATCCGGATCAGCGCAGAGCACCGGGATGTTCTCCTGGAGCATCTCGTCCACTTCTTCGGAGTGTTCTTCCCAGACAAGCCCGTATTTTTTATCGCGGAGCTGGTTTTCTATTTCGTTGAAAGCGCGGATGGATTCATCGTCGGAGTGCTGTTGTTTCAACTGTTCCAAAAACGCGATCATCTTGTCACGCTTGATTTTCGATAAATTTGCCATAAAACCACCGTCTCTTTTTAGTTCTTTTTCCCGTTGAGATCCCGTAAGAATCTCTGTTTTTTTGTCCGGTAACGACACTTTTGTTTTTGTCCGGAATCGCGACGTTTCTGATGCCTGAAAACGACCAAGGGGACACCGGATTCCATCTCCGTTCAACTCCCGACCGCAGGCAACCAAGACGAACGGTTTCGCCCCGGTTTTCGACAAATGGTTTACGTCACGCGGCGCAAATTCCGAATCCCACACTGTCATAAAAACGTTACTGAATCACTTTTTGCCATTGTTTTTCAAGTCGAACCGCGGAAACCTTGACGGCGGTTCCCAACTGCTGAGCAAAAAGCGAAACGCGATATTCCTCCAGCATCCAGCGAAAAGTTTCCAGTTCCGGATCGAGAATACCGGCGTCCTGATGTCGTTTCCGCTTTTCTTCATACCGTTCCTGATACTCGGCCAGCTCCATCGCAAAATCATAGTCCGCGTCCGCTCCGCCGCTTTTCCATTTTTCAAGCCGGATCGGAATCGCCTTGAAATAACGGGGAAACTCTTTAAGCCAGTTCCAGGGGGTGGTCAGGTAAAAAAACGGCGGAAGAAGTTGAAAAAGCCCGACTTCCGCATCACGGGCGACTTCGCCAATCGCCCCTTTTCGATGTTTTTCAATAGCCAGTCTCGCCTGTTGAAACTGCTGGGCAAATTGCGTTATCCAATGGGTAACGTCGGAAACGGCGGCCCCGATTTGCGATTTTCCTTTGGCGACCAGCCGATTGAAATCCCCTTCATTTTTCGGGAAAGGACTGTTTTCAGTGTCAAGAGCGCGAGCCGCGATCAGTTCCCCGCAAGCCGTCCGGAAGGAAAAACCGGGAATTTGCGCGGTATACATCTGATACCGTTCCCGATTCGGAAGCCAGTCCGCCTGAGAAAGAAAATCCCGTTTGGCAGACAAATAAAACAGACGGAGAAGTCCGTATCGACTGGTCTTTTGAGCCAGTTCCGGCGAATCAAGCAGACGCAGGGAAACCGTCTCATGAAGCGACTTGACCTGTCCGGCGTTCAATCGGGTCGGGGAATCCTCCTGAAACTCAGGCAGCATCCGCGGATCGCAAAGCGCCGGATAAGCTCGTAATTTAACATCGTTTCGGGTCAGAATGACGGATTCCGGAAGGCTCCCAAAATCCCAGCGGGTCAGGCCGTCACGGTTCCATTTGGGGGAATGGGCCGTCGCCAGTGTTCGACTGACTTCAATCCCGAGTTTTTCCCGGAGTTTCGGTAATTCCCGGCTTTCCGCGATCAGTTTTCCCTTGCCGTCAATGACCTTGATTTTCATCAGCAGCTCCGACGGGAGACGTTCCAGGTCGAAATCAGACGCGGTAACAAGCCGGCCAACCCGTCGGCTGACCTCGCGGGCAACGACCTCTTCCATTCCCCCTTCGCCGTATGGAATGTCACGAACCATTTCTGCCGCCGTATCCGGAATCGGAACAAGTTCCCGACGTATTTCTTTCGGAAGTGTTTTAAGCAAAGCGACAATCTTCTGTTCCATCAGGCCAGGAACAAGCCAGCCGAGCCGTTTTTCCTCCAGCTGACGCAACCCTTCGGCCGGAACAACCGCCGCGAGTCCGTCATCTTCTTCGCCCGGATGAAACCGGTACTCAAGCGAAATGTCTGTCCCCTCAAACGTCGGAATTTTGTCCGGGAACAGTTTTTTTGTCGTTTCGTCAATATCCCCCTGGCAGATGTCAGAAAGCCGCATACAGAGTTTCTGTTTTTCAACCCCGGAAAGCCGTTTATACCATTTTTTCAAGGAAACAGCGTCATAAACGTCCTCCGGAATCCGGTCTTGATAAAATTCACGGATGGCCGACTGACCATGTAAAAAATCATGCCGCCGCAATTTATCCTGAAGTCGTTTCGCTTCCTGACGCAATTCCCGGTTTTTCACAAAAAAATCGAGATCGCAGTCAAATTCCTCCTCAACAAGCGCCTGTTGAATGAACAGATCACGGGCTTCTTTCGGATTGACAGGACCGTAATTGATCCGACGTTTCGGAATAATGGTCAGTCCGTAAAGCGAAACCCGCTCATAAGCATGAACGCAACCGGTTTCCCGAATCCAGTGCGGTTCCCGGAAAGTTCGTTCCAGCAAATGAGCCGCCAGCGATTCAATCCAGTCCGGATTGATTCGGGCAACCGTCCGGAGGTAACGCCGGGAGGTTTCCACCCTTTCGGAGGCGACGAGCCATTCTGTCTTTTTGTGAAACAAACCGCTACCCGGCCAGACGGAAAAACGGGTGTCTCCTGTCACTTTGTAATCGGTTGAGTCGTCCGTTTTTCTGGCGATTCCATAAAGCAAACCGGTCAGAATGGCGCGATGAATCGCGTCATAATTATTTTCCTGACGTGGCCGGAGCCTCATTTTTTCCTGATGAACAATCTGAAGAAGCTGCAGATGAATATCTGACCATTCCCGCATTCGGTTGAAGGAAAGAAAATTTTCACGGCACGCTTTACGCAACTGCGAGGACGACAGTTTGTCCTTGAGCTCCTGCCAGAAATCCCAAATCTTCAGATAAGCGAGAAAGTCGGATTCTTCGTCCAGAAAGGAGAGATGTTTCTGGTCCGCTTTTTCCTGCTGGTCATGTGGACGTTCCCGCGGATCCTGAATTTCCAGTACTGAAGCAATAATCAGCATCTCCCGGAGACAGTTTTCCTCATTTGCGGCAAGGATCATTCGCCCGATCCGGGGATCCACCGGAAGCCGGCTCAATTTTTTACCGAGTTCGGTCAGATTCCGTTCTGAGTCAATCGCTCCCAGCTCAAACAGGGTCCGGTATCCGTCGGCAATAGCGGCAGGACGGGGCGGGTCGATAAAAGGAAAACGCTCAACCGCACCGAGATTCAGTATTTTCGTCTGTAAAATAACCGTTGCGAGGTTCGTCCGCTGGATTTCCGGGGTTGTGTACTCCGGCCGGGCCTTGAAATCGTCTTCGCTGTATAACCGGATACAGATACCGGGGCCAACCCGACCACAGCGTCCGGAACGCTGATTCGCGGATGCTTGCGAGACCGGCTCAATCGGCAGACGCTGCGTTCTGGACCGGGCGGAATACCGGCTGATTCTCGCGGTACCGGGATCCAGAACATAACGAATGCCGGGAACAGTCAACGACGACTCCGCGACATTCGTCGCGATAACAATCCGTCGCCAAGAGCTTTTTTTGAAGATTTTCTGCTGCTCCGCCGCGGAAAGTCGGGCGTAAAGAGGAAGGATTTCCGTTTTTCTCGTCGCGTCGTCCCCGGGAAGGGAATGATGTTTGAGTAATTTGGCGGTTTCAAAAATATCGCGTTCAGTCGGCATGAAAACAAGAATATCGCCGCGGGGAAGACTCGCCAACTCGTCCATCGCCTCAAAAAATGTCCGCTCAAAAGCGTCCTCCTCCGGTTCCGATTGCGTCTGCTTCCTTTTTTTTGTTCCGTTTTTTTCTGATTTTCGGGAATTCCGCAAGTCACGGACGGCGTTTTCTTTCTCGGAAACCGCTCCATATTCGCCCGTATCCTCCTGAAAATCACGGTCCGGCAACCGTTCCCGTTCATCAACAGGATAGTAAAAAATATCGATGGGATAAGTTCGTCCGGAAACTTCGATAATCGGAGCGGGCCCCTTGAGAGTCGCGAAATGGGCGGCAAACCGTTTGGCGTCGATTGTTGCCGACGTGATAATCAATTTCAGATCCCGGCGACGCGATAAAACCCGTTTCATGATACCGAGCAGAAAATCAATATTAAGCGACCGTTCATGCGCCTCGTCGATAATAATCGTGTCGTACTGGTCAAAAAACCGATCATTCTGTGATTCGGCCAGCAGAATACCGTCGGTCATCAGTTTGACCAGCGTATCCGGACCGGTCTGATCCGTAAAACGGACTTTATAGCCGACCTGTTGCCCCAGGGGAACGGAAAGTTCCTCGGCAATTCGGGTTGCGACAGAACGGGCGGCAATCCGTCGCGGTTGCGTGTGCCCAATTGTCCCGTAAATCCCCCGGCCAAGCTCAAGACAGATTTTGGGAAGTTGCGTCGATTTACCGGATCCTGTTTCGCCACAGACGATAACCACCTGGTTTTCTGAAATTAGTTTGGCGATTTCCTGACGTTTCTGATTGATGGGAAGCTCTGGATCGTAATGAATTTCAGGACGGCGTTTCCGGCGTGTTTCCGCTTGCTGAACAGATTTTTCGAGATCCGCGAGCAACTTTTCAGCCTGCTCGTTAAATGACCGCTGGCGGGAATCCGAAATCTTTGATATGTTGGGACCTGGAGTCCTCAACGCCCGCGGCGGCAAAATGTCCGGTTTTTGCCCGGTCTGAGAAATTGCCCCGGACAGGACACCCGGGATCGGGCCGTCCGAAATATCCCTTTGTCCGGGGTCCAATAAAATCAGGGACCGGTATTCTTTTTCAAGGGAGTCGAAACGCCGGCGCAATTTTAACCGATCGGCAATCATCGCCTGACCGATTCTCCGTTTAGCCTGAAGCAAAGTTGAAATTGTTGAAGACACGCCAAGACTTTCCCTGAGCTTTTCCCTGTTTGTGCAGCCGGTTTTCCTTCCGCATTGCCGGCAGCTTCCAGCCCGTTTATAATCACGGCAACCATTCACGGAAAAGCCGAAAACAGAACGCTCCATTAAGCTCAAATGGAACTATTTTCTCAAATGACCGTTGCCAATAACAACGTATTTATAACTGGTCAGTTCGTTGATTCCACATGGTCCGCGGGCATGAAATTTGTCGGTACTGATTCCAATTTCCGCACCGAGTCCAAACTGTCCGCCGTCATTTAACCGGGTACTGGCGTTGACCATAACCGCCGAACTGTCGATTTGAGTTGTGAATTTCCGAATCGTTGTGATGTCCTGAGAAACAATCGACTCGGTGTGTCCGGAACTGTGACGGTTGATATGCTCAATGGCTTCCTCAACCGAATCGACAATTTTCAGCGAGATAACCGGGGCAAGATATTCCGTGTAAAAATCCTTATCTTCCGCCGGTGTCAGATCAGAAATCAGGGCACAGGCCCGGTCGTCCCCCCGGACTTCAATACCGTTGTCCCGTAATTCCGCGACCAGCTCCGGTAACAGCGTTTTTTCAAGAGCGGAATGAACGACCAGTGATTCCGCGGTATTACAGGTTCCAAGCCTCTGGCATTTGGAGTTGATAAGGACCGCTTTGGCTGTTTCCGGGGCGGCGAACCGGTCAATATAAACATGACAGTTTCCGTTAAAATGTTTGATAACCGGCATTTTCGCACCATTGGCGACACGACGTATCAGAGCTTCCCCGCCGCGCGGAATGGTAACATTGATGTATTCCGGCATACTCAGGAACTCATCAATGGCGTTTCTCTCCGTTGTCCCGACCAGTTGAATGGAATTTTCCGGCAGCCCCGATTCTTTTGCCGCGTCCGCGAGCACCCGGCCCAGAATCAGATTGGAATGAATCGCCTCTTTACCGCCCCGTAAAATAACGGCGTTTCCGCTCTTGACACAAATGGCGGCGGCATCCGTCGTGACATTGGGCCGGGATTCATAAATGAAAAAGAGAACACCCAATGGAACCCGCACTTTCTGAACTTCAAGTCCGCTGGGACGAATACTTGACTCGATAATCTTGCCAATCGGGTCAGGAAACGCCGCGATTTCCTTTAACGCAGACGCCATTTCCGACAGTGTTTTTTCTGTCAGGGTCAAACGGTCAATCATCGCGTTGGTGAGTCCGTTTTCACGGGCAGCCGCCAGATCTTTGGCATTTTCCGCCAGAATTTCATCTCGGCGTTCCAGAAGTTTCGTCGCGCAGCAGTCCAGCCAGGCATTTTTAACAGCCCCGGTTACAGCGGCCATTTCACCGGACGCCTTTTTTGCCTTTTGGGCGACTTCCAGACAGTATTCTTTCAGATTCTCCATGGTTGACCTTTCTTATTTCCCGGACCCGGTTTTCCGAATCCCGTCCTGAGGACAGAATCCTTTTTCAAGTCCGTTCTCCGTGATTTTCAAGTCCGTATATCCCAAATTTTTCAAATTGTTCACTGTCAATTTTCAAAACGTTTATCCCGGGATTTCAAAAGCAACTTATCGTGGTTTCCAATTCGATCCGAAGACGGTTTTCAGAACGTTCCACACAACATTTCAGGTCAATTCACCGCGATCGATGAGATTGATCAGCACCGGAATAAGCTGACGGGTCGCCCGGGCACGATGACTGATGGCGCGTTTAACGGAGGGCTCAAGCTCGCCGAACGTCTTGTGATACTCAACGATTTCAACCAGCGGATCATAACCGAAACCGTTGTGTCCCCGACGCTCAATCGTAATCCGGCCGCAACACCGCCCTTCGGTCTTGAACCGGACTTTTCCGTCAGGATCGGAAAGTACCATAAAACAGGTATACCAGGCGTTTCGCTTTTCAAGAGGAACGTCCTTCAGATTTTCCAGAAGCAGATCATTATTTTTTTCATCGGTTGCTTCCGAACCGGAATAACGGGCGGAATAAATCCCCGGAGCTCCGTTAAGAGCCACGACAGAAAGCCCGCTGTCTTCGGCAATCGTCCAACGGTTCAGAAACCTCGCCTGTTCCGTTGCTTTTTTGATCGCGTTCTCCTCAAAGGAATTCCCGTCCTCAACAACGTCAATGTGTTCGGGAAGATCAGCAAGAGTCTGAATAACGATACCTGCCGGGGCAAAAATTTCCGACATCTCCACCCCTTTGTGCCGATTGCCTGAACCAAGAACAATCACCGGATTTACCATCATAATTTTATCCCCAACGAATCAGGCAAACAGCCTGGCTGAAGTTTCGCCATGTTGCTTTTTCCATATAAAACAAATCAATAAATATTAGGACACAAACGGAACTTTTGTCAAGAGGAAAGCGAAATGTCACCAACAATCCTTCATAAAATTTCAGGAGCGCCGCATGATTTTCCGAAAGGTTTACCTCCTCCGGTACCCCCATTCATAACGGCAAACCTGATTACAAATATATCGACTATGATAAATACACAGGCTTTGCGTATTGTTTGAATCACCGGGTGAAAAAAATATAATTTTTTGGAAATTTTTAATAATTGAGGTTGAAAACGTTTGATTTCTTTCTGAATGTAGTATAAAATAGGAAAAGCACTGAGTTCTTTAAGCATTTTACGATTTTTGTATTGAGAATTATCCAATGACTTTTGCTGGTTTCATCAGAAGGACGGTTCTCCCGAATTTTGTTTTTACGTAAGATTGATACAAAAATTCGGAGAAATACAAATTTCCGATGTACGGAGCTGTTTTATCTGCTTAAACAATAAATGGTTGAGCGGTATATAACGTTGTTTCTGAAGAACACTTGTTTTTCAGAATTGGCGTTGTACCTCCTCGACAGGAAAATATAAGGTTTATCCATAAAATTTATTATTTAAGAAGGTGAAATACAATGAACACACACAAAAAAGGTTTTACACTGGTAGAGCTCCTGGTCGTGATTGCGATCATTGGTATTTTGATTGGTTTGTTACTCCCCGCCGTTCAGGCCGCCCGTGAAGCCGCCCGTCGTATGCAGTGTACAAACAACCTGAAACAGATGGGGCTTGCAATCCATAATTATCATGATACCCGAAAGGGAGTGCCTCCGGCATGTTTGATTTGGCATCACATTACCCTGTGGGGAATGATTTATCCTTATGCCGAACAGAATTCGCTGTTTCAGTTGATTCCGGCGAAGGGACAGGCGGTTACCTATTACGGATGGTGGCGGGGTGACAACTGGTACGGTTACAGCCTTACCGCGGAAGATCGGAAGGCGTTGTCGTCCGTTTCGTACATGGTGTGCCCAACCCGTCGAACGATTCCGGCGGAGGCGGTTTATGTGACCGGAAACGGAGAAGCACTTCCGGGACCGCAGACGGATTACGCGATTGTCGCGGCGGTCGACTATGATGTTGACGGTCAGGCGCAATATCCCGGCGTGGCGAGTGACCCACACCATTACGTCCGGGTATGCAACACGAAATCCTGGGAAGTCAAATACAATCAGACCTATCAACAGGGCATGTTCCGGGGTTCTGTCCTTTATGACGATGGTAACTATGCCGACTACGAGCCGCGAGACTCTTTTTCCCGCTGTACGGACGGTTTGAGCAATCAGTTGTTCATTGGGGAAAAGCATATTCCGAGAAATAAATTTGGGCTCTGTAATCAAAATAATCCGAGTAATAATGGTTGGTCGGAAACTTACGACTGCGGTTATTTAAGCCATATTGCCGCAACAGCCTGCGGTTACATTTACCGTTGTGTTTCCAACTACTGGACCGATTCCACAACTCCGGTTTGTCAGTTGCAAAACGGTATTTACGGTCCAAACGACGGTAAAAACGGGGCCGCAATCAACGCCGGTTTTGGAAGCTGGCATCCGGCCGGGGCAAATTTCCTGCTGGGAGACGGTTCTGTTCGTTTTATCAGCCGTACCACCCCGCATAAAATGCTCGCCTATTTGGGGAACGTCAAAGACGGTAACGCGGTTTCACTTCCGTAATCCCTGATTTAATGGGTTAATATGAGATCATTTGGGTTTAATCCCGTTTAAATATCAGTAGTTCTGACCGGTGATTACGCTTTACAGGATAAGCGCAGGTCACAGGTCAAAACATTTGGTATTACAAAAACATTCAAAACAGAACTTGTCCGAATGTTTTTAGCGGGTAGATATAATTTTTGTTCCCTTTCGGGAACAGGTAACACTGTAAATTTAGAGGAAAGACAAATATGAAAACGAAGTCTCTGATTCTTGTGCTGTTTTGTGTTTGCGCAATGGCTCTTGTCGGCTGTAACAGTAAGCCCAAGGTAACCGGAAAAGTTACTTTCCCGGACGGTAAACCGTTGACCGTGGGGTGTGTCAATTTCCAGAGTGAAACAACGATGGCCCGTGGTGATCTTGATGAAAACGGTCAGTACAGCCTCAGTTCCGAGGGTGAAAATGATGGTGTCGAAGCGGGTACCTATCAGGTCTTCATTACCAGTGCGATGAGCTTTGAAGGTGGCGGTGTTACCGAGGATTCAGAAGTTGGTGATACCGGCGCGCTTCCGGAAAT
>Ga0079305_1002522_pt1 | contig 15520 bp, 14 predicted proteins | sample LMS_cellobiose_e_FD_79183 | JGI IMG/M metagenome (GOLD analysis project Ga0079305, IMG submission 79183) | Rumen-fistulated moose microbial communities from Alaska, USA - LMS_cellobiose_enrichment | ecosystem: Host-associated > Mammals > Digestive system > Stomach > Rumen fluid ... | reverse complement strand
TCCGTATTGTCTGCCCCGTCCGCTCCGGCTTCTTCGATTTTCAGGGAAATAATCGGAGCATCCTCCCTTTTCCCCCTTGACATTTCGCGAAAATTTTTCAAAAACGACTTGATTTTTTTGTGTTTTTGCTGTAATTTGCTGATACCTGCCGGGAGGTAGTCCTCGTGCGTGAGGCGTTCATTACCGACAGGCGCCCCGGGGTCGAGGCGCACATCGCCCCGGAAGTTTTCTTCAGAAACAATTTCCGTCAGTTCGAGAGTGTAAAGTCTGCCTCCGCTTTCCTTGTCTATACTCTCCTTTTGCGTAAGAAGAGCGTCTGCGACCATTCCACGAATAACGATAGGCGCAGCAAATCTGCGGATGATCACATCTCCTTTTTTGTTTTTTGTGTCGCCGCGCTCGAGAAGAAGAACAGCATTTTTATACAGGCTGTCGATATTGGCAACGGCCGTCATGTGTTCTGATTCGGAAAAACCGTTTGCCTTGCTCTTTTCGACAGCCGTTTGCGAGGTAAGTTTTCCTCGCTGTTCACGATTGATCTGTGATGGAATCCCCGTATCGCGGTTGACAAGTTGCTGTCCACGCAACGAAAGAAGATTTTCGTCGACTTCCCTTCCGCTCTTGACCGGGAACGCCTCTCTGATTTCCGGATCGGCGTTTTCGATCGCCGCCATCCCGCTCACTCCCATCGCCTCTTGCAGATAGATCCGGTCCTCCGGGGCCACGTCCTCGGTGTCGGTAAGAAGGCTCCGCAGTTTCTCTTCACTGGTCATGTTCTGCCGGACCGCGGCGTTCCGCGCCTGAAACGCCCCGGCGGTCAATGCGATCAATGATTTTTCGGACTTTCGGATCTTTCACTTCGGGCAGGAAACCGCGCGGCGGTGCGACGGGGCGGGATGTGAAGGCATAACTGCGCTGCGGACAGATGCTGACATTCGGACAATAAAAAATCGGCACGGAGAAAATTCCGTGCCGATGGATAACGGATGACGCGGTGTGTCGGGGATCAATCCCAGAAGACCCAGGTCCAGTCGCCGGTCGGCGAGATCTCGATGTCGCGGGTGACGTAGGGAATGAGCATGAGGGCCACCCAGTTGTTGTAGAAGGTCCGGCTCTGGATGCCCTGATGCGTGGCCAGAAGCTGGTCGGTCTTGGTATCGTAGATGACCGCGGTGATGCGGCAGGTGCCGGTGCGCGAGAAACGCTTGAAGATCGAGAGTTCGGGCACGCAGACGTTCAGACTGGTATAGGGCACGGGGATGGGAAATGCCGGGGTGCCGATGTTGAGTTCCGTGTAGTCGGTGGCCAGCACGCCGCAGAGAAGACGGATCCTGATCTGAGCCTGATCGGCTTTTTCGACGATCTTGATGCCGGAGTTGGCCAGGTGGGTCTCGAAGACACCGCAGAGGTACTCCTTGTCGACCTGAGTCGCAAGTTTCGAGTAGTCGAGAACGGCCTTTTTGCCGGCGTAGGCACCGAAGACCATGGAGTGGACGCTGCGTTCCACCGCATGCGAGAGAAGTCCCTGCTCGACGGAGGAGCGCCCGGTGTTGGTCGTGCGCGGATTGATACACCCGGCGGCCAGAATGCAGAGCACCGGCGCCGCCATCTTGAGAAGCGTGATTTTTTTCATAACCGTTCCTTGTTTTTATCTCCGAGGCATTTTCATGCGAAAACGACGCAAAAAAGCACGACAGCCGCACCCCTGCGGCCGTGAAATTGAAAATGACTTTCACCTACTATAGCACATTTTCCCCGCCGTTTCAAATTTTCTGACGGATTTTCTGCCCCTGAAGCGGTCGATTTTCCGCGGCACCGCGGAATTTTTCGAAAAGCTCCTCGGGTGTTTTCCCCTCGAGGGGCAGGGCGGTCCGGGGCGATGAAAAACCTGGAGGTCGCAGAAATTTCTGCGAATGTTCTCTCAGCCTCAAATCGTTCGCAGTTATTGCAGAATGGTTCCTTATTGCAATTTAACGGAAAAGTCCGAACGGTTTTGAGGCTGACCCAAAGGACGGCGTTCCGTTGAATTGCAATTTGCCAGCCTCAAAAGGAACCATGCAGAAGTTTAACGAACCTGTTCGGATCGCACCATTCAGAAGTTTAACGAACTCCCGACCTATGGAAATCGGGAAACCGAGCTCAAACGCCGGATTTCCTCGCGCGCGCATGACGGGGTTGCAAAAATTCCATCTCCTCACGCGGCGTGCCTTTCCCGGCGGTATCCGTGAAGCAGTCCGCCGAGGAACGACACCTCCCGGACCGGGGCGTCCATGTTCTGCTCCAGAGCCCGAAGGGAAACCTGTCCGGTCCGGACAACATGAGAGACAGCATCCGTGTTTCCGGATTTTATGAGCTCGATGAATTCTCTGTTGTCCATTTTTTTACCTCGTTCTGAAAATCCAGTGCTTCAGCCTGCCTTTGGGGCGCTTGGCTTTGCCGCCCATCATTTTGAGAATTTCCGGGATCGGCAGGTATCCTATTCCTTTTGCGAAGGAAAAAGGTGTCTCGCCCGTATTTTTGCATTTTCTGTGGGGATCGGCTCCGTTTTTCAGGAGAAGTTCGAGACAATCCAGGTCGGTGTATCGGGAATTCAGTACTGCGATCAGGGGCAGACAGAGAATTTTCTTCACTCCGCACTCCGTAAATTCCAGATTGCGGTTGAGAAATTTTCTGCACGAAGGAAGCAATTCCCGGACCTTCTCCTCATCGCAGTTCCAGCAGGCATACCAGAAATCCATGGACAGCTCCTCCTCTTCGGTGAGAGAGAGGCTGGCATGAAGCTTCATGGAAAAAATATTGCCGACTATTTCACAGCAACACCAGTGCGGTTCCGCACTGAATCCCCCGTGGTCATCTTCCAGACAAAATCCGCCGTCGTATCGGACCACTGCGGCTTTCCAGCCCATCTCATCCGTCCTCAAAATATCGCCAAGATAGATCAGCTGTCCCCGCATATCCCGTTCTCCTGTGGATTGCTGGATCACGTTTTCCTTCAAGCTCAGCAGTCGTCCGTCTTTCGTCATCAGGGAATCTCCGGCGGAGGAAAGAAAAAGTTCCTCCGTCTCAGGATAAAATGCTCCGGTTTTCAGATTATATACCCGGAACCGGATGTCGTCTTTCGCGTTGGAATTTTCAATTTCCCTCCTGACAAATTTCTCCATGTGTGCGTTCTCCCTGTCTTGGAATCAGCGTGTAAATTCGATTTTCTCTACTTCCAGCCGAAGATGATTCAGTTCTTTCAGTCCGGGGGAAATTTCGTTGGCTTTTTTTTCCGCCGCAGAACAGGAGTAAACTCCCAGCCGGCTTTTCTCCTGAAAACAGATTTGATGCACATAATGGTCAACATCCGTTTCGGTCATTTCAGGGAAGGACTGTTTCAGCCAAGCTGCCAGCGGTTCGGCGGGAGCATCGACAGGAAGCGGCGGATAGAACGGATTGTCTTTCGCTTCGACCTCGTATGGAGCCTCATTCACCAGATATAGTTCCATGACATCGGCGATGCCGCATCTTTCCGCCAGTTCCGGCTGCTCCCGGAGCAGAGCGTCGATGTCGTCCTGTCCGAATTTTTCGAACGGGCAGAAGTTCGCGTACTCCGGATTGTATTTCAGAAGATTCACCCAGTCGGCATTATCGAACTGGAAAAAGTCGCAGTAATCCTTCCAGACGCCGTCCGGGTCAGTTTCTGCAAGGATTTCGCTCCAGTCGTGCCCGGTCAGGCGTTCTGCATAGTTCATTTTCTTGAATTCGGCGATGCGCAGGACGCCCTCGATAATAAAGTTCTGAATGTCGTGTCCGGTGAATTCGTCTTTGCAGAGAGCGTCCTCGCAGGCAAGCATGTGATTCATAATCAGCTCTGACTCTTCCTCGCAGCTGAAGGACCCGTGAATTCCGAGAAAAAGGGGGCGGAATTCCGGGCGGACAAGCAGAATCATGAACCGGTCGCGCCTCGTGCGGTTCCGGAAAAATTCCTCCGTGATTTGTTCCGGGTGTTCCAATACGTTCAGCAGGTCGATTTCTGGCATGGTAATGCTCCTCCTCATTGCAGTTTTTCTTTCAGTTCCGTCAGCATTCTGCCGCTGCGCAATCCAATGATCTCTTCTGCCGTTTTGAGATACTGATCCGCATCCCGGAAGTACGTTTCCGCATCCGCAGGATCTTTCCAGTGGTAATTCATGGGGAAGACGGTTTTGGGCGCATACCCGTTATCGCAGTAGTCTTCCAGCAGCAGAATCCGCCCCAGCGCCTGAAATCCCTTTCTGCCTCTGAATTTATCGAAACAGAAGGCGTTGGCATCTACCAGTTCGTCCAGCAGGGGGTCTTTTTCGCCGCAATCGCACAGCACGTTTTTCAACTGAATCAGAAAACGGTCGAAGAAATCGTGCCACTGATTCGTTCCCCGATAGAAGTTCAGGGTCGTATCCCGCACATAGAGGTTCGGCAGAACTACGAAGTTGCCAACGGTGCTGCAGTATCTGTTCCCGAACTCGCGCACCCGTTCCCGCAGTTCATCGGACGGATGGTATTTTTCCAGTCCGGCATAGAACCCGAGACGGTCCGGAATTTCCCGTCCGAACATGGTATGAAAGGAGTTCATGGTATCGCCCCTGTATTTCCCCGCATTGCCCATCGTATCCATGGAAAGTTCCGGCAGGAAATCTTCCCACAGGACAACGTAGACGGCCCGCATGATTTCCGTGTCGTCGCAGTCGAAATACCGTCCGGGGCAGCCGAACTTGTCATCGCACCTCAGTGTTTTGATGTCGAAGGTCCGGATGTTGTCGAGTTTCCCGTCCAGTTTTTTCCGGATGAAGTCCAGCAGAAGCCGTCTTGCTCTTTCGTCCATTGTCGTGCTCCTTTATTTGTTTTTCCGTAATTATACTCGAAGATATAAGACACCTTTTGTCCTATATCAAAAAGATGTGATTATTTTTGAAAAGATTCAGAATCCCATGCGGTTGGCGATTTTGCCGAGACCGGTGTAGCTGCTTCCGGAGGTTCGGAACGCGACCTCGGCGGACAGTGCCTCGATGATTTCCGCATTGGTGAGTTCGGAATCCTCCGGACGGCATAGACCTCTTCCAGCTTGTGCCACATTTTTTTTGCGACGGGTGATGTTTTTGCCGAGATAGGAAAGACACTCATCGGAATCGTCTTCACCGATTTCCGGAGGATTGCGGTGATTGCGGGACTCCGCAAGTTCTTCCCTTTTCTTTTTCGGCAGAATGCTGTCATAGATCTCGGCAATTTCATCGCTGGTGATGTAGGTCACAAGCGCCCGGTAGAAATCATTGTCCTTGATTTCCCGAAGTCCGACATTTTTAAGGATATTGTGCAGAAACTTGGTCGCGTAGTATGACTTGAACAAATCGACTCCCGCTCCGAAAAGACGCTCCTGTTCGATTTTCGGCATTGACATTTTCTTTTCCATCTTTCAGTTCCCTCTTCAGCGTATGGAATGTTTCGGCTTCTCATATTCCCCGCCCACAAAGCGGGGCATGTAAATACATCGCGGGTCAAAGTAATACGAATATGAATGGCAATACACACGGCGGTCGCAACTATCTTCGATGCTGTTTCCCATGGGATACCAGTCCTGCTCTATCAAATCATCATCCTCCGGTTCGATTTCCCCTTGCAGGATATGAATCAGCAAATTGGCAAGCATCAGCCGTTCCTTGTAATCCAAATCATTCAGTCTGTCCGCATGTTCGCACTCCTGCAGCAGAAAATTCAGGACCACGGGAACGGATGCATAGTGAATCCCCAGCGCAAGCAGCAGGACGATAGTATGCGGGGTCAGGTTCAGCAGCGTGTGACAAAATTTCGCGCATCGTTCCCCTGACAGGCTCCGCAGAACCAGTCCTTCTTTATTTACCAGCCGAAGGATTTGCCGGTCGTTACCGTCCGTAACCGCCCGCATGAGTTCTTCTTCATCCGCCCCGGGTTCCGTTTTCGGCACGCTTTTAACATCTTCCATCAATCCAATCAAGTACTCCAGATGATTCCGTTTCATAAATGACCACGCATTCTGGCACATGAGACCGCATCCGATTACCACAGCCGCCGTGCGGACCGGCAGGTCGTAAAATTCGTCGGTTGCCAGAACATTCGGTCTTGTCAAACCACCCCTGTCTTTCCCGGCCGCATCCGCAATCAGCTGAATAATCAGGCTGTTATCGTTTGCCATAATGGCTTCTTCCAACTCTCCTTCCGGGACGAATTTTTTCTTACTCATGAATTACCTCCATTCGGATGGTCAGCGGTATGCCGGGTTCGGTGACCGCTTTCTGAAAATTCTTCACGATAGCTTCCGCTGTACGAGCGCTGTACACCCCTGCGAACGATTCAGCGCTGTGCGCGATGATGTTGGCATACCGTTCCGCATCCTGCTTTTGATAGAACAGAACGTTTCGCAAAATTTTTTCTATGGCGGGTGACATTTCCGTCGAAATGAACCACGCAAGTTCGGGCGAAACCGTCATCAGCTCCGGTTTGCCGTTGGCAATGAACAGCTTGACGGGCGGATTGTCCTCGTCCCAGGTCAACATTCCTGTGAGCTCCGGACGATGCAGAAGCAGATGTTCCACTTCATCCACTTCATCCAACTCTTTCATCGGATAGATTTCCGCGAAACCGGGCTGCTTGATAAGCAACTCCACCCAAAGCGCGGAATCCGCCTCAAGAAGTTTCTGCTTGTCCGGACAGGATTCAAGCAGGGTGGGCTGTTTCGCAAGCATGTCAAAGTATTTTTTCGTTTTGCCGGCTTCAAAAATTCGCTTCCAGTCTGCCTTGTCCGCGTATTCCGGATGACTGGCGAGGAAATCGAACCAGCTCTCGGCTCGAGCCTCATCGCGAATCATATCCCACGGGGCTTCCGCATCCAGTTCGGGCCAGACATCAAGCAACTGGAGCCAGTCGTCGCCGTCATAATATTCCAGTTCCGCCTTGGCCTTGAAATCTTCCCTGCTGATAACCGCCTGTTCCAGTTGCCGGACCTGCTCGTAATGGGTAAAATTCTCAAAAGGATACTCGTCATAACTCAGCGAACCGTCGAGAATCATATCCGAGGCGCGTCCGTCCGAAAGGTCGCGTGGCCCGATGATTCCGGCCTCCAGCAGTTTGCAGATTTCCTCGTGGTCGAAATCCGAATCCAGGTCATAATCTCCGAGATTTGCTTCACCATTGAGAATCTTTTCCAAAATCGTGCGCTCGTCTTCCATATTGTATCCTCCTTTTTTCATGTTTATCTTTTATTATATGCGTTCTTACCGGACATCTTTTGTCGCATATTCGCAAAAAGCTCGGCGAATCGGTGAATTTTCCGGATAATCTTCCGCAAATTCCTGCGCTGTCATGCCGCACAGATTTTCCCGCAAGTCCAAATCGCACTTGCCGGATGCCAGCAATGTACGGACAGCGCACAGATTCCCATTCTGTACGGCGGCAATCAGCATGGTGTAGTCGTCATCATCCTGTGCATTGACTGTTTCGCGGGAAATCTGCTTCAGGGCGTTTGCGGCAGCTTGTTCGTTGTTTTCGTTTGCGGCTTTCCAGAATTCGGCGATTGCTTTCTTTTCATCCATGACAGGACCTCCTATGGTTTGTAGTGACCATCATACATGCATATATGACGATTTTTTCAAAAAATTGAACTTTTTTGCATCATACCCTAATATATGACACGATGATGGACATCTTTTGTCCGACATCCACTTGAAAAATGAAAAAAGTGGTGATATTTTTCGATAATGTTGATAATGGAGGTGTAAATGCCCGCAAACAAGAATCAAATCCGAAGAATCCAGACCATTCTGAAAATGATGCGCCAGAACCGTTATCCGAATTTCACTTCTTTTATAAAGGAAATGAAGAATCAGGACGCGGCGGGCGCGTATGAACTCTCCAGCAAAACCTTCTCCCGCGATATTGCCGATCTGCGGGACGAATACGGTGCACCAGTCCATTATGATGCGTCCCGTAAAGGTTTTTATCTTACCAACACCGAATGGTATAACGAAGACCTGATGGTGGAGCCTTTCGAGATGAAGGCCGCGCTGCTGGGTGAACGGGTCGCGGACGGCATTTTCCCGGAACCGCTGCGAGGCGAGATCAGCAAGGCGATCAGCGCTCTGCTGATGAAAAACGAAAGCGGTATGGCTGAAGGCGTTGAACTGGAGAATTTTCAGGTCCTGTGTCCGGAGAATCTTCCAAAAGTCCGGCCGGAGATTTTTCTTGCCGCCTACAATGCCTGGGAACAGCGCAAATATCTGAAACTGGTCTATCGTTCCGCCAAAAATCATGTTTCGGAAAAACTTTTTGAACCGCACATCTTCGCGTGGAATGGAGGCTGCTGGTATCTCAAGGGACGGCTGCACCGGGATGACGACCATCATTACGATCCACCGAAAATCCAGGTGCTTGCGCTGCATCGCATTGAGAAAGCGGAAATGCTGGGGGATCAGTTCTGGCCGGAGCCGTCCATTCTGAAAAGTGTCAAGAAGTCGGGGCTTTTTGATTTCGAGAAAATTCCGGAAGTCATTCTGGAGATCCTCCGGCCCTTTGACCAGTCGTTTTCCGCAGCGTTCGCCGACAAGATCACCGAGCGGGGAGACGGCTATATCCGTGTTGTCCTGAAGGATATTCCGAAATACGAGGCGGTCCAGATCGTCTTCTCCACTTGGGGAAATGTACGAGTCATTGCTCCTGACAAGCTGAAAGATAAAGTCTGCCGGATCGCACAAAAGATGCTGGATAACAATCAGTAAAAGGGATCAGTGCAAATGAGTGAAAACACCATTAAAATCGCCGTATGGAATATATACGGCCCGCCTCCGGGCAAACAATTTGAGAAAACGGCACATAAAATCAAGGCTTTTCAGGATGAAGTCCATCCCGATATCGCCTTTTATCTGGAAGCACCGGAGGGAAAGATCGAATCCCTTCCGGGCAGACCGGAGGACAGCAAAACCGCGCCGGAGGAAGCACCGGAGGGAAAGATCGAATCCCTTCCGGGGATTGATCCCCGATGCTGGAAGAAAACTTTCTGGGTCGGGACCGGGCAGCAGGGCAACCCGCGGGGGATACTGGCCGTTCAGTACAATAATGCCCTGAAAATAAAGGACTCCGTAAAAGTCGAAGGCGCGGTCGGGCTCGGACTTGAACTGGCTTACGGCACGGAACGTATTCAGGTCATCGGAGTATGGACCCAGCTTCCGTATTTTGAGTCCTTGAAGAACATTCTGCATGAGTGCAGGAAGGCTGGTTTTTTGAAACCGGACATTCCCTGCATTGTCGTCGGGGATACCAATCTCAATCTTTCCGCCAGAGCCGAAGCTGAGGACGAACTCAAAGAGGAAGATTCGGAGTGTATGGATAATCGGAAAAAAATACTTTCTCTGGCGGGAAATCCTGATGATCCGTCATGCGTTCCGGACGGAGAACATTTCGGACTTGCTCTTTTTCCTGATGCAGATGAGCAGAAAAAGACTCTGTTTCCCGGACTTATGCAGAATACATGGCGGAGCAAGGATGCTGAATCTTTATGGTTCCGCTGCGATCTCATGCTGGTTTCGAGCCGGGTAAAAATCGTTTCCGCTGAACTGGGCCGCCTGACCTGCCTGTACAAGGATGAAAAAAGAAAAGGGTATGAAGAAGTAGTCGGCAGCGATCATCGTCCGATTATTTTTGAAGTTTCCGTTCTGGACTGATTATCCCGGACAATAGATGTCTGGGACCATTGTGTATATTATCCGGTGTAAAACAAATTACGCAGGAGGTGCGCAATGGACTATGAATGGCTGAAATTCCCGCAAGTGGCAGAAATCTTTGACATGGCGGCAGACCTGGCAAAAGACGACGGCAGGGAGTGTGTCTCGGAATGGTATGTCATGCTCTCTCTGCTCCGCTTCGACTCCGTCTGGGACCGGTTCAACAACCATGATGAGTTGAAAAAGAGGCTGTTTCATTCGGCGCAGCAGGAGCAGGAGCGTAGAGTCGATACCGATGCGTTGTTCGTGGACGCCGAACGGCTCCGCGAGTCCGCCGGGGACAATCTTCCCTCTCCATTGCATTTCACCCGTGCGCTGTACCATATTGGTTCGGAAAAACTGAAAGATACCATGAATCGTTTCGGTTACGATGAGCAGCTGGAACCGAATGACCGGCGGGACATCACCGAGAATCAGCACGTTCCCAAAACCGATGCCGAGGCTCTGTCAAGATATACCATAGAACTCGTGGCGCTTGCAAAGAAAAATCCGCTGCTTTCGGTTTCCGGACGGGAAGAGGAGAGCGAGGCGCTGATGCGGGCATTGGTCCGCATGAAGAAATGCTGTCCGGTTCTGGTCGGACAGCCGGGCGTCGGCAAGACGGCGGTGGTGGAAGTCCTTGCCCGACGCATTGCGGAGGGGCGCGTTCCAGACGCGATGAAGGGCCGTAAAATCTATTCTCTCTCCAGTGGTGATTTGATTGCGGGCGCCAGTTACCGTGGTCAGTATGAGGGACGGCTGCGGGCTGTTGTCAATGCGATAAAAAGGCAGAAGGATGCAATCCTCTTTGTTGATGAACTTCATGGACTCCTGACCTCCGGAACGAACACTGGAGATGCTTTGACCGCCGGGAACATTCTGAAACCGGAACTGGCTTCCGGGGAATTGAAATTCATTGGAGCCACAACAGAAGATGAATATCGCAAATTCATTGAAGCGGACGGTGCGCTGGAACGGCGTCTTATGCCGATTCAGGTGAAAGAGCCCAGCCGGAAGGATTGCTTTGAAATGCTGGTCAAGAGCCGTCCGGCATTTGAAAAATATTATCAGGCAAAGTTCCCGGACTCCATCTTTCATGCGGCATTGGAACTGGTCTGTCAGTTCATTCCCCAGCGTCGGCTGCCGGATAAGGTCTTTGATGTGCTTGATGAGGCCGGTGCTGATTTTCTGCTGAACGAGCCGCGAAAAGGCATGGAACTTTCCTTGGAACGCCTGGAAAACGCGGTGGCCCGGATCGCCCGGCTGCCGCATATCCCCCACGGGGCGGCAGGGAGTTTCACTCCGTTGAGAAAATTGGAAGACAATTTGAAACAGGTGATATTCGGCCAGGATGATGCCATCCGCTGTCTCTGCCGGGCCGTGAAACTGGCGGAATCCGGTTTTTCCGTTTCCGCATCCGGAACGCGCGGCGCGTTCTTTTTCAACGGTCCGACCGGTGTCGGCAAAACGGAAATTGCCCGTCAGCTGGCAAAATCTCTTGCCATTCCTCTGGTGAAATTCGACATGTCGGAATATTCCTCCGACACCACCGTCGCCCGTCTCATCGGAGCGGCACCAGGGCTGGTCGGATACGAGGAAGGTGGTTTGCTGGTGAATGCTGTTCGGGAAACCCCGCACTGCGTTCTTCTGCTGGATGAAATCGAAAAGGCGCATCACGCGGTTCACCGTCTGCTCCTCCAGGTAATGGATGCCGGAACTCTGACGGACAGTCATGGCCGGACCGCCGATTTCAAACAGGTCTATCTCATTATGACGGGCAATGTAAACACAACCCGGAATGCGCCGATGGGATTTGGCCGTAGAGAAACGGATGAAACGGACAAACCGGATTTGACGGAGCGTTTTGCTCCGGAATTTCGCGCCCGTCTGACTGATTCCATCCAGTTTGCGCCGCTTTCGGAGGAAATTCTTGGTAAAATCGTGGACGCTAAATTTGAATGTCTGCGGAAGCAAGCCGATGAAAAAGGTTTTTCCATCACGCTGGCGGATTCCGCACGCATCGAACTGGTCCGGCGCGCTGCGGAACGCAACGAAGGAGCCAGACCCATTGGACCTCTGCTGGATGAGTTCGGCGCTGGTCCGCTTGTCGAAAAACTGATTCAAAATGAAACCGGAAAAAACATGAAAATCGAATTTATGAAAGGAGAATTCCGCTATGTTTGATGAAATGAAACAACTCGCAGGAAAAAAACACGAAGGGCAATTCCGAAACGTCCGCAAGGGGGAAGTCGCCATCCCTTATATCAAACATCCCGAAAGCGTTGCAAAGAATCTGCTGGATTGGGGCGAACCGGAAGATTCCGCCGCCATCGGCATCGCCTGGGGGCATGACCTGCTGGAAGATACGGCGACCTCTCTGGGGGAAATCATTGCTGCGTCCAATAACATTATCGCCGCCGGGATCCAGCTGCTTACCCATGAAGACGGGACCGATAAACGACGCTATCTACAGAATGTCGCGCGTTCCGGAAACCGGGAAGTACTTCTGGTCAAGATTTCCGACCGTATCCAGAATTCCCGCGATTTCCTGAAGTTGGAGGGGCCACTCCGGGCGTTCCGCTATCTTCATGATGCCGACTGTATTTTTGAAGCCGTGCAGAACCTTCCGCAGGATACCGTACTTGCCAATGCCGTTGCCGCATGGAAAGAGCTGGATGAAAGTCTGCGGGAAGATGCCCGGCGCGATGCCGTCCGCGGCAGTCTGCTGGGTGGTGCGGTCGGCGATGCTCTTGGCGCTCCGGTGGAGTTCATGAGCAAAACGGATATTCGGAGGAAATACGGAAAAGACGGCGTGAGCGGCTATGTGGAGTTCGCCGACGGAACGGGCTCCATCACCGATGATACGCAGATGACGCTTTTCACGGCGGAAGGGATCCTCCGGGCAAACGTCCGCAGTGAGGAAAAGGGTGTCTGTGACCCGGTGGCCGTTATGCGTCATGCCTATTGGCGCTGGCTGAAAACACAGGGCGGACGCGTCCCGGAAACCGGTTTCAAGGAAGTGCTCACTTCCGGCTGGCTGATTCAGAAGAAACAGTTGTTCGCCCGCCGCGCACCGGGAAATACCTGTCTCTCCGCCCTGGAAGACCGCAGAGCTCCGGAAACAGCCGGGAACGACAGCAAAGGATGCGGCTCCGTCATGCGCATAGCACCCGCCGGACTGTTTTTCGACCCGGAAGCTGCGTATGAATACGGTTGCCGTTTTTCCGCGCTCACCCATGGTCACCGGACCGGCATCACGGCGGGCGGAGCGTTCGCCATGCTGATTGCCGAACTGTTGGCCGGAAAATCTCTGGATGAAGCGCTGGATGTCGTTCTTGAACAGCTTGACAGAAAATCGGATGCCTTGGAAACGGCCGCCGCGCTGCATAAAGCCCGGACCGCAAAGAACATCTCTGAACTCGGCGAAGGCTGGGTGGCGGAGGAGGCGCTGGCCATCGGCGTCTACTGTGCGCTGAAGCATACATGGGATTTCCGTGCGGGTGTGCTGAAAGCGGTCAACATTACCGGCGACAGTGATTCCACAGGGGCGATCACCGGAAATATCCTTGGCGTCATCAACGGCGAAAACGGCATCCCGTCCGAATGGCTTGCTAACCTTCGGGAATACAAAATCGTTTCCCAGGTCGCCGATGACCTCTGGATACGCTTCGAAGAGGATGAAGAAGGTCATGTTACCAACGAATGGTGGGATAAATATCCCGGATTCTGAAACAAATGGAAGTCTTTGTGATGAAAAATGTTACCGATGCAAAAAAGCTGCTGGGCAATTTCGTGAATGAAAGGCTGAACGGAGAACTGGAGAAAATCCGGGATTTCGATTTCTCCACGTTGCGCAATGACTCCGTCTACGGCTGTCGCGGCCGGGAGTTCGACATTGCGGATACACAGATCATGCATGCCGTGTACGTGATTCTGTGGGGAGATCTTCTGCCGGAACTGACGTTCGAAAACTGCGGCAGAAAATATCGCGGAGCTGCGATTTGCCCGAAAAATGGACCAAGACACATCAAAAAACAGCTCCGGAACAGTCTGGGAAATTATCTTGTCCTTCCGGCGCATGCCGTCGCGGAATGGTGGGACATGGCGGGCAAAATTCATTTTGAGGATTTTGCAAGCCGTCTGAGCCGGACTCTGAGCGGAGAAATCGAAAACGATAAAGCAATGAAACAGCTTTTGAAATCCGACGCTTTTTGCTTCGACCGCTTTCAAGGAGAACGGGGCGTCGGTGCAATGTCGAGGATCTGCATGTTCGAGTATTGCGGAGCACGATCTCCTTTTGAATCACCATCACAGGAAAAGTGTCGCTGGGATAAATCCGATCTGGAACTCGTCATTTTCAACCGTACATGGCAGATGTGGGAACTTCTGCGCAGCCGGCTGGATGAAAAAGAACCGCCGATACAGGAAGATCCCGAAGCGGAGGAGCCTGAACACGAACCCACGATGCTGGAAAAGTTTATCGAGGAGACCGGCGACCTCTCCAAAGCGATGGATATGCTTGCACAGTGGACGGATGAAAATGTCCCGGCGGAAGAACAGGGGTGTATCTGCACCAACAATCATTACGAAGCAGAAATGGAATACACAAGAGATGCCTGGCGCTCCAATTTGTATTCCGAGGCCTGGCTGATCAAGATGGAGTTCCTGCCGTTTGGAAAATCGTCCTGCAAATCCGAATTCGTCGGACACGATTATCTGCATTTCATCGATATCGGACTCATCACCGCGGAGGAACTCGATAAACACCTCACCATTGATGATGCCCTGCTTAAGAATGACCGTCAGGCGATACTGCGCCGATTCCCGCAGTTGGCAAAGAAACTGGTCTCCCGCAACCCCGTTTATATTTATGCGGTCAATAACGCTGTCACGCCCCCGCCGCATATCAATACAGCCTTTCCCCGGCTGCAGCCGCTCCCTGCGGATACACCGGACGAACGGACCCTCGATATGCTTGATTCCGTATTCTCGATGGATGACGAGGAACTGATCCGTGTGGAGGATCACATCCGGCACAATGAGAGAACGCTTCTTTTCGTATGCGGAAAGGATGAGGCGGATAGAATCCTTGGAAATCTGCCGCAGATCCCCGAACATCTCCGCATCGAAATCGGCAAATCCTGCAAAAATCCGAACCCCGACCTGCTGTCGCCCCTGTACGACGGTCAGTGGCGGATCTGCGAAGGATGTCCGCATTTTACACGGAGGAACCATCTCGGTCGATGCGACAAGCGCTGGTGCTGCAAATGGGGCGCCTCGAAACCGCGTGAATGGGACCTTGACCGCGACCCCATGGGGTATCACCCGCAGTGTCCGCGGGTCGCACGGCATTTCCGCTTTGAAACGGCTTTTCTCTTCTACACGGAGAGATTTGAGGATAATGTGAACAGCAGAGAAGACCGCGACCGTCTCTTCGCCGAACGGGGACATCTGCTTCGCCGGGATCTCGCAGCTGCAGCCGAAGACGGAGACCTTCCCCGCATCCGGCAACGCTGTACCGAACTGGGCGAAACGTTCGCCGAATTTGCTTCCAAACACGACGTTCTGCCCCGGATGCTGAGTTATTGGGAAGTCAAACCCCGTTTGGTCGACAATGTCCGCATTCTGAATGAAGAAGGCATCCCGATCCCGCCGAAATGGCGCGAGGAACTGCTTGCGCTTTCCGGTGAAGAATGTCTTTGCCAGGAACTTCACCGTCTTCTCTCGGAAACAGAAAAATAACGCGTCCACTGGAGGATTTCCCCAAGATGGCG
>Ga0079305_1002519_pt1 | contig 15549 bp, 10 predicted proteins | sample LMS_cellobiose_e_FD_79183 | JGI IMG/M metagenome (GOLD analysis project Ga0079305, IMG submission 79183) | Rumen-fistulated moose microbial communities from Alaska, USA - LMS_cellobiose_enrichment | ecosystem: Host-associated > Mammals > Digestive system > Stomach > Rumen fluid ... | reverse complement strand
TTGTGCAGGCTTTCGGAACCATGCGAACGCACTGAACTTCTTTCATGCAGGTCTGGGGAACCCAAACTTTACGATAGCACTTGACCGGCGGGCACTGAACCGGAACGCAGGTGAATTTGCGAGGGGCGTTGCACGCACACGGATCAACATTGCAGCACGGATCGCAGCAGGCAACCCGCTTCATCACGACCGGACCAGGTTTCTCGAAACACTGGGTCTGCCAGGAACCTGTCTGATAACAAACCTGTTTGGTATAGGTTTCCGGAACGCAAACGGTGTAAGAAACCGTCCTGCTGCGTGTTTCCATGACCGGCTTGCAAACAGTGTACTGACGCTGACGGGTCTCATAAACCGGCTTGCAAACGGTGTAAGGCACCTGCTTCTGGCAGGTTTCCCATACCGGCTTGCAAACGGTGTACTGACGCTGACGGGTCTCGTAAACCGGCTTGCAAACGGTGTAAGGAACCTGCTTCTGACAGGTTTCCCATACCGGCTTACAAACGGTATACTGACGCTGACGGGTCTCGTAAACCGGCTTGCAAACGGTGTAAGGAACCTGCTTCTGGCAGGTCTGCCAAACCGGCTTGCAAACGGTATACTGACGCTGACGGGTCTCATAAACCGGCTTGCAAACGGTGTAAGGAACCTGTTTCTGGCAGGTTTCCCAAACCGGCTTGCAAACGGTGTACTGACGCTGACGGGTCTCGTAAACCGGCTTGCAAACGGTGTAAGGAACCTGCTTCTGGCGGGTTTCCCAAACCGGCTTGCAAACGGTGTACTGACGCTGACGGGTCTCGTAAACCGGTTCGCAAACAGTGTAAGGAACCTGTTTCTGGCAGGTTTCCCAAACCGGCTTGCAAACGGTCTTGGTGATCGTTTTTTTGCAAGTGCGCCAGACCGGCTTGCAAACGGTGTATTTTACTTCTCGTGTCCGAACTTCAGGAACATATCGGGTACAAAGCACCCGTTTCGGAACGGCCTGCTTTTCAAAAGTGGTTCGGTAACAGGTAATCTGTTCCTGATCAAACACCACTTTACGACAGGTCTTCATTACCGTACAGTACTGTTCTGTAAACTCGCAGGCCGCAGGTCTACACCAACGGAACGAAGTCGCGCCGCACCATGCAGCCTCCGCATTGTTTACGGCACCAGACAACCACATCGTTGCGGTCAACAGTACCAACCCCAATATTTTTTTCATGTCTTTGCCTCCTTTATATCTCCAACGGGCAGACTACTTTCGACGCTCTATAATCGTCATCACAGGTTCGCATTTCTTCCAACAAAGAGTTTATTACCTTTCTGATTCTCTATTTTGAGAAGTTCAGGGAAAACAGATAAACAATTACTCCCCGCACTATCTCTCCAAAACATTTTCAAAAACCGGCAATGCTTCGGAACACTGTAATCTCTTCTTGTGCTATCGGTTGAAAAATAAGAATAAACACCTTGTCTGGATAAATTTTACCACATAAACTGATTTTACCCGGTCCCCGGTAATTTTTTTGAAAATCCCACACAAAAACGACCGTCTTGCAATGATTTCTCAAAAAACACAGGAAATCCGATGCTCTCAGTTCTTCTGCTTCAATTTATCATACACTGCTTATCTTATTCCCTTTTATCACTTTTTTTCATCTTCCTGTTTTACCAGGAATCTGTTGTTCCTCATTTTAACATTATTATTGGTTAAACAGCCGCCGCAGACTGTTCAACAGAAATGTTTGATTCAGGCAAAACAACACCACTTCACAAAATGACAGAAAATCTGATGATTTTACCTGATCTTGCGAAATGCCGGGAAAACTTCTCTTGAATGTACAAGGAGCCACCTTGCCAAACAGAAACAATCCCAAATCCCTTATTGGCCTTAATCATAGGGTTTATCGTCGTTTCGTCTTCCATCCCTTGAGAAAAATTCCCACTTTCTCCCGCTGTATTTAGAATAATATTCCGCATACCTTCTTTATTTTGTGAAGACTTTTCCCCGTTTTAAAAATTTTACCATTTATCATGGAAAACAACGAAAAATAAGGGGACTCTTCAACCGTATTTTCCTCTGGCCACCTTTATTCCGGTACAGAATCAAGAAACATTTATATTGACAAAAGTCTTATGCTCTGAAAGAATAATCGTCATCCGGAGGATCATTTTACCTTATTATATCATAAAATAATCGTTTATGTGTATGTGCAAGTAATAAATAAAATAAAAAAACAGAAAAAAATAAATAATTTATGTCAGCCATAAACGTTTTTATCGATAATAACGATTTTATTGTTTTTTAATAAAAGGTAAACTGGATGCTTCGTGTATTTTAAAGAAACTTTTAGAAAAATTTCGACAGAAAAACACAAAACAGGCTGTTTAATCAGAATAAAAGGTTTTTAAAAAATACAAAAAAGCTTTATCGGAATTTTGATATAACGGAATTCCTTTCAATATTATTTAAGGATAATTTAACGGCTTCAGGAATATCAATAAATTAATGAGGTGATTTTATGGCAGGTTCTCCGTCTGATGTTACGTATTCCGAATTTCCCCTTCAGAAACCGTGTCGAACTAAAATTATCGCGACCGTTGGCCCGGCATGTGAGCAGGAGGAAATGCTTCGTGAGCTTATCCTGGCAGGCGTTGACCTGTTCCGTATCAATTTTGCACATAACAATATCAGCGACGCGGGTGAACTGGTCAGGCGAATCCGGAAAGTTTCCGCGGCACTGGAACAGCCAATCGGTATTCTTGCGGATCTTGCCGGTCCCAAAATGCGATTGGGGGAACTTCCCGGCGGGACGTTTGACTGCCAAAACGGGATGATAATAGAATTTGTCCGGGAGGATGATGCAAAAAGCGGAATCCCGGCACATTCACAACGACCTGTGACCGGCTTATTGAGGATCTCCAGATTGGAAACCGTGTTCTGCTGGCGGACGGGACAATTATTCTTGAGGTTCAGGAGAAAACACCGGAACATCTTTTATGTCGGGTCGTTCAGGGGGGAACGGTTCGGAGTCATCAGGGAGTAAACGTGCCCGGAGCTCCGTTGAGTGTTGACACACTTCAGAAGGCTGACATTGAAAACGCGATCTGGGCCACTGAGGCGGGAATTGATTTTATCGGATTCAGCTTTGTCCGAACGGCCGGGGATGTTATTGATTTAAGAAAGATTTTATGCCGGGCGGCACGGGAAAAACTGGGGGACGCCCGATGGAATGAAATTCCCAAAGAGGAACAAGGGAATTACTATCCGAACATTATTGTCAAAATTGAAAAGCCGGAAGTTTTGGATCATCTGGATGAAATAGTAACCCTTTCCGATGGCGTTATGATTGCACGGGGGGATTTGGGGGTTGAGACGGATATTGCCCGAATCGCGATGGTTCAAAAACAGATTATTGAAACATGCCGCCGCCTGGTCAGGCCGGTTATTGTGGCAACACAAATGCTGGAAAGCATGACCGGAGAAACAATCCCGACACGGGCGGAGGCGACGGATGTGGCCAACGCGATTCTGGACGGCGCCGACGCCTGTATGCTTTCCGGGGAAACAGCGATTGGCCGATACCCGGTTCAGGCGGTAAAAATGATGAATCGGATCGCCGAAGAAACAGAGAAAACGTTTGTAAAACGGATGTCCGGTCCCGATGGGAGGACGTCTGCCCAGGGTTCGGAAAAGGCCCCCCTCCCTCCGGCAGTTCAGGTTTCTCTGGCGGTTTGCGATGTTGCGGGCCGGCTGGCAGACATGATTTCCGCAGCCATGATTCTTGTTTCAACACGAACAGGCCGAACGGCACGAAATCTGTCAAACCAACGGAATTTTGTGATGACCGTTGGAACAACTTCCTGTGAGGCGGTTTTACGCCGCATGTCGCTTTATTGGGGAGTTCTGCCGATCGGGAACACGCCGGCGGATCCGATGGCGATGCTGATCAATATTGTCGAACGGGCACGAAAGGCCGGATACATAAAAAACGGGGAACGGGTTGTTCTGATATCCGGAATCGGAACACTTCAAAATAATCAAAACGCCATTTACGTTCATCAGACAGAGCCGTGACACTCCGGAAATACGGAAATCTTATGCTTGCCCAAAAGTGGAAATTATCCCTGACGGCACAGTCCCGGTTTTTCGGAAGCAACGGGAAGAGTAAAAGAGCAATAAAAATACCGATCATGCGATTTACCGGATTTTTGAATTCCTTTCAACCCGCGAAATCGGTATCCTTCCGGAAAATTTTATCGAAATATTGTAAAAAGAATGGTTTTATAGATAGACTTTTGAACAAGTTCTGATTATCATGAAGAAAGGTTGTATTATCATTTGACTTTAATTGACGCTGATCGGAAAGAAAATTTGAGAAAATGATCCGTTTCGGTGCTCAATAAAAAGTGGTCGGATACCAAACTGACTATAAAGGCGCTTATAAAATATCTTCGGAGGAAAAATAAGAACAATGAAAGTAAGTTATTTTACATTATTGTTGTCGCTCGCGGTTCTGCTTCCGTTGGCAACATCGCAGGCGTTTGCGGAGAACAGTGAAAAACAAACCGGAGATACGGAAACGGTCGAACTGTTTCAAGCCGTGGATGATGGATTGATCGAAGTAAAATTGTCGGCAAGGAGTTCTCACGAGGGAAGCATCAGTGTAACCAACAAGAGCGGCAGACCATTGGTCATTGATATGCCGTCCGCTTTTGCGGGAGTTCCGGTTCTTGCCCAGCCCGGCGGTATGATGATGGGTGCGGGCCCGATGCCTGGAATGGGATTGGGTGCCATGCCCGGCGGTGACCTGATGGGCGGCGGCCGTGGCGGTCGTGGTGGCGGCATGGGCGGTCTCGGTGGAATGATGGGCGGCGGTCGTGGCGGCGGCATGGGCGGCAGCAGCGGCGGTAATCAGTCCGTTGGTGGCGGCATGGGCGGTCGTGGCGGCATGGGCGGCATGGGCGGCATGGGAGGAATGGGCGGCATGGGCGGTCGCGGTGGCGGCGGTCTGATGGCTATTGCCCCGGAAAAAACGGAACGTGAAAAGGTCCGGCTGGTGTGTCTGGAACATGGCAAAAAAGATCCGCGTCCCAATGTCAAATACACCCTTGTACCGATTGACTCCTACACGGACAACAAAACGACCCAGGTTCTCTGCGGAATGCTCGGAAACAATGACATTAGCCAAATGGCTCTTCAGGCGGCCGTCTGGAATCAGGAAAACGGTCTGACTTATGAGGAAATGGCAGCAAAGAAAGTCCGCGAAAACAGTCGGACACTGGAACATGCCTATTTCAACGCTGAAGATCTGGCGATCAGTCAGGAACTTTTGGCTCTCGCCGCGGAACGGGCAGAAGAGCTGCAAAAGGTTGAGGACGCTCAGAAAGAACTTGAAGAAGAACAGAAAGACAATGTTAAAATAGATAATACCGTCGAAAATATGACGGAAGAACTTCTCTGATCGTCTGACCTGCCTGTTACCGGTTCATGTTTATTTGATTACATCCGACCCAATGAAATTTGTTTTCGTTGGGTCTTTTATTTTATTTCCCGTCATTCAAATCAACTTTACCACGAGGGGGACAGACGGGTAACGAAAGTTTCTGTTTCCTGATTTTTTACCGCCTTTTTGGTTTAGGAAACAAAATCGATCACCCGGATGATCCCCGGGTTGACAAAACGTTTTTCAAAGATTTTTGAAAATTTTATATTTAAGAAATTTTAATGAAAATAAGATTTTTTTATAGTTTATCAGCGTGTCTGCTGTTCCTGCTTCAGACAGTGTCTGCGGATCCGGGGGAAGTAACAGCCAATCAGTATCCGTCAGACAAGCCGGAGGTTATCCGTCAGGCGGGTGAAAAACGGACATTGAATATTGGCGGAATCGATTACACTTTTTGCTGGTGTCCGCCGGGAACGTTTTTGATGGGCAGCCCGGAAAACGAAGCGGGAAGAAACAGTAACGAGAAACAGCATGAAGTCACCCTGACTCACGGGTTCTGGCTTTTGGAAACAGAGGTTACTCAGAAAATGTGGGCAAACGTGATGGGAAACAATCCGAGTTATTTTAAAGGAGACCGGTTACCTGTCGAGCAGGTTAACTGGAACGAATGCCGGGAATTTTGCCGGGAATTAAGCCGTTTGTCCGTCAACCGGGAATTCCGTCTGCCATATGAAGCGGAATGGGAATATGCGTGCCGGGCCGGAACAAAAACCCCTTTTCACTTCGGTGGTATGCTCAACGGCGATCAGGCGAACTGTAACGGCGAACATCCCTACGGCACAGAAAACAAGGGAAGAAATATGGAGCAAACCTGCGCGGTAAAATCATATGAGCCAAACGCCTGGGGACTGTATGACATGCACGGAAACGTTTGGGAATGGTGCGACGATCTGTTTGAAGAATATCCGGAAACCAGCGTAACCAATCCTATCGGATCCGCAACGGGTTCTTATCGGGTTATTCGCGGCGGCTCTTGGAATCGGGGCGCCCGGGGCTGCCGTTCCGCTTATCGCGGCGGTCCTTCCTATCCCCGCAGCAATCTTGGTTTCCGGATTATTTTGATCGACGGGGAATAGATCGTTAAAGAAACCGTTCACCTGCTCCCCGGCTGTCCGAGTCCCGCGTTTCACGAGGTGTCCGTTTTTCCCGGTACCGTCATGAAGACGATGGAAAAATTCCGACTTATGGCAACCTGTCCGCGAACCCAATAAAATCAGGATTATATTTATGAGAAAAACGGGGTTATTTCTTCTGAAAACATTGCTGGTCGTTCTGATTTTTGTCTGGCTTTTTTATCGCGCGGCTCAAAACCGTTCCCTGGCCGAGCTCCTTGCCCAACCGAAAAACGTCTGGTTTCTGATATTGGGAGTTCTCTTTAATCTGGCGGCAACCGTTCTGACCATGATTCGCTGGCAATGGCTGGTTAAAGCGCTCGGTATTCCGCTTTCCGTTGGGGAGGCGTTGAAAATTGGATTTATCGGATTCGTTTTCAACTTTTCGCCAATGGGAATTCTGGGCGGCGACCTCGTTAAAGGATACCTGTTAACCCGTAAAAACGCGGATTATTTGAGCCGTAGCGCGGCCAGCGTTATTATTGATCGCGTTATCGGTCTGTACGCAATGTTCCTGCTCGGGTTCGTCATGATTTTTTTGACCGGATTTATCATGAATCCTCACCCGGTGGCAAAATTTTCCTCCGTTGCGGTTATTTCACTGACGATTTGTACAACCGTTTTTCTTTTGTTCGTTATGATACCTGAATCCGACAACAGCTGGCGGCGCCGATTCTGCCGGAAAATTCCGTTTGTCGGCAATCTCTTTGAAAAACTGGCCTCCGCGATATTAGAGTATCAGCACAATAAGCGGATTTTCGGTTTTTCTCTCCTCGTCACTTTCGGCGTTCATCTGTTGTTCTCCCTGTCGCTCTGGTCCATCGCAATGGGACTGTTCCGACAGGCGCCATCCTTCATTGATCATACCGTACTTTATTCGGTTTCCAATATCGGCTCCATGATCCCGCTTTCCGCCGGTCCTATGGAATATTTTCTGGACACTCTTTATCCGCTCTTTACAGTACCGGGAAATGAAAATTATCCGCTTGGTTTCGGCATGATTGTCGGTATTGGATTTCGATTCGCGGCGCTGTTCGTCGCCGGTATCGGAATGCTTTATTACCTCATGTACCGTTCTGACGTCCATTCCGCGATTCAATCAATGAAAAACGGAAAAAAGGAATCCTCCTGACTCCATCCCATATTGTCTGTCAGGACCGTTTCTAACTCAAAAAAGGAAGCTCAGAACAAAACCGATCATACCGCCTCTGCGGCCCAGGAGGTCTCTCACTCCCCGTGAACCTGTCGTTCTGTCAAAATCCTTTCAGGCAGTCTCCTGAAAAAATTTCCGGTTTTCCTCAATTCGCTGAAGGAACCGGTAAAACAGAAAAACCGCTTATCCCGGTTTCTCCCGGAATAAACGGTTTCCCCCAACCAATAGGTCACAGACAATCCCGGACGTTTCAAGCATCATCGCTTTCACAGGGATTGATATTTCGGTATCCTTCCCGGGCAGACTATGCCCGTTCCCGGAAGGCGCGGATCATCATCGGAATAATGTCGTTCAGATCACCTACAATTCCATAATGGGCGATAGAGAAAATCGGCGCGTCCGGGTCACTGTTAATGGCGATAATCTTCGCAGACTCTTCCATTCCGGCGCGATGCTGAACCGCTCCACTGATACCGCAGGCAATATACAGGGCCGGTCGGACCGTCGTTCCGGTCTGGCCGATTTGATACTCATGCCCGATAAACCCTCCGTCGACCGCCGCGCGACTTGCGCCAACCGCCCCGCCAAGCACTCCGGCAAGCTCAAAGAGAAGATTGAAGTTTTCCCGACTGCCAACCCCGGCACCGCCGGCAACAATAATTCGGGCACCTTTCAGATTCAGGGTCCGGGGCTCAACATGCCGTTTAATGATTTCAACCATCATCAGTGCGTCGTCAATAACGAACGACTCCTCAATCACTTTACCGGTCCGGTTCGGATTCGCCCCCTTCATCGGAATGACCCCTTCCCGAACGGTCGCCATCTGAGGCCAATGTTCTGAATTGACAATCGTCGCGATAATATTCCCGCCAAAAGCCGGCCGGATTTGAAGCAGCAGATTTTTATCGACCTCTTTTGTTTTCGTGTTCGGAACATCACTGATTTGAAGGTCGGTACAGTCCGCCGTCATCCCGGAACGGGTCGCGGAGGCGATTCGGGGAGCCAGGTCACGCCCTAAACTGGTCGCTCCATAAAGAACGATCTGCGGCCGGTATTTTTTAATCATTTCCGTCATTACGAACGCATAGGGCGAACTGGTGAAAAACTCAAGTTTCGGATCGTTGATAAGGTAAACATGGTCAACGCCGTAGGCGATAAGCGTTTGTGCCGCGTCTGCGATTTTATAACCGGGCAAAACGGCCCCGACCGGAACGCCAAGCGTATCCGCCAGTTCTCTCGCCTTACCACAAAGCTCAAGAGTTACGTCCTGAAGTTTACCGTTTTCCTGTTCCGCGAAAATCCATACTTCGCCGTTGGGATTCTTTTCCAGCATCTGTCTTTCCTGAATATATGATGAAATTTGCGTCAAATAAAAAGAGGAAACCCCGCGTCGGGGCATCGATAGAAAATTTTCTGTTCGGTTTATCCCAGAATCCGATCTGAAACAAGTTCATGAACCAGTTTTTTAATACCTTCCTGGCTCGGTTCAATCGCGGTAAACCCTTCCTTTTTAAGAACGATCGACTGAATCCGGAAAACACGGGTCGGGGAACCGGGCATGCCGCATCGTTCCAGATCGGCGTTAATATCGTCCAGCGACCATTGTTCCAGCCGATCGGCAGCGTCAATTTCGGTACCCGCCGGAAGCTCTGAAGCAGCCCTTTTATACTTGTTTCTCATCATTTTTTTCAATGACCAGGGCCGCGGTTCATTGGCCGACCCGATCACCGTCAGCAGCGTCGGAAGCTGAACCCGGACAATCTCCCAGCCGTTTCCGATACTTCGTTTCAGCACGGCTTTTTTCCCCTGGACTTCCATAATCTCTTCAAGATAAGTTACCTGAGGAATTCCCAGTTTTTCCGCACATTGCGGCCCCACCTGCGCCGTGTCGCCGTCAATCGCCTGACGACCGCAAAAAACGAAGTCATAATCGCCAACCGTTTTGATCGCCTGCGATAAAATATAGCTCGTCGCCAGCGTATCGCTCGCGGCGGCCCGGCGATCCGTAATCAGAATCGCCCGATCCGCTCCCCGATACAGACAGTCCCGCAAAATTTCCGCCGCCTTCGGAAGTCCCATCGTTATCACGGTTACCGTTCCGCCGTATCGCTGTTTGATTTCCAGCGCAGCCTCCAATGCGTGTAAATCTTCCGGATTAAAAATCGCCGGAAGCGCGGCACGGTTAATCGTACCGTCTTCTTTCATGGCGTTCCCGGTTACGTTCGCGGTATCCGGAACCTGCTTGACCAAAACTATAGAATGATAAGACAACGATCTGACTCCTGTGTTTTTACGACTGTTCACTTATTCCGGCACCCGCCCGAATGTCTGAACATCCATTAAGGTTCGTCCTGTTTATTTTATAATAACCGCAGTTGACTCTGATATGCCGAAACCTTTATTTTTAAAGGTTCCGGCAAATTTCCCTGTCTGAACAAAAACTCATTTTTCAGAGTTGAATGTATTTTGAAGAGTTTCCGTCAATTCGTCAATACCAATATCACAGGAAATAACTTTCCCGTCTTTTCCGATCAGAATCATTGTCGGAATCGAATTGATTCCATAATAGGGGGCAAGCTGTTTCATGTTCCGGTCCCCGGAATTCTTCTGGGAAATCGTCGGCCACGGAATATTTTTCTCCCCAATCATTTTAACAAGAGCGTCGACATCCTGATCAACACTGTAACCAACGACTTCAAATCCCTGGTCATGATACTTTTTGTACAACACTTCCAGTTTCGGATAGAGCATCTGACAAGGAACACACCAGGTCGCCCAGAAATCGACAACGGTCAATTTTCCCTCGATCGATTTCGGATCAAACGGCGTTCCATCCGCCAGAATCCCCTCCAGCTCCATTTTATTTCCGGTCAGTCTGGCAAATCGAAGTATTCCGGCAAGCGATTCCGCGACTTTAACATGTCCCGGGGTTTGCGAATTTTTTAAAGTGTCACAAATCGGGTCAAAAATCTCGTTGACAAGCTGCGGCGTCTGCTGTTCGTCCGCGATCACGGAAACAGGATCCACAAAATCAAGGATCATCTCCGCCTCCTCCGGATTCTCCTGAATCAGCTTCCAGACATCCGCCACCACGGCCTTTATCTCGTCAGCTTTCCCCTTGTTTTGAGCAATTCCGACTGCTTTTCCCTGATAATATGCTCCCTGAAAGGAAAGCAGGATTTTTGCCCCTCTCTCATCCTTCTGGATAACCGGGTCATTTTTGGCGCTGTTCACAAATTTCTGAAGATTTTCCAACGCCGCCGGATTTATCATCGACTGATAGTACAATATCTGACCTTTGAGGGAAATGGCCTGAAGATGCTCCGCGTCGCTGGCCTGCATTCCCAGAACCTTATCGGAGATCCGGAGAACGGTGTCCAGCAGCTTCGTTACCCAAGCAAGATACTCTTCCTGCGTTTTGAATTCCTTACTCGTGCTCATCAGGACTTTCGCCTGCTGCAGAAGCGCTTCGGGAGTTGCGTTTTCAGGAATCACGAACTCATCAACCGAAACCGCTGCCCCGGAGGTCTCCGGTTGCTGTGTCGCCTTTTTGTCCGTATTCTGAGCCATAAGAACATTACTGAATATCAATGTCATCAACAAAAAAGCCGTCATTAAATTTCTGATCATCGCATACCCCAATTCTTTTTGTCCATTTAACCAACGGTCCGCCTGACTCCTTTTTTCACAGACAGACGCCGTTTTTACTGTTATCTGTTTTCGCCGTTCTGCGTCCCGCTTCTCTTAATCATACTTTTTTCGGGCATATTAAAAATCCCCCGGGTTAAAATATTCCTGTTAAAAATATTCCGCGTTCAAACAGTCACCATTCCCCGGAAAATCCTGTCCATTCACAATAAAAGCGGCAACCGGCAAAAAGATTACCGTTTTTTCCGTTATTTCCTGTCGGATCAACGGCATTATAACAAAAAAACGGAAACAGGAAAACGGAATTTTTTCAGAATTTACAGGATTTTATTCCCGTTCTCTCCAAAAATTTCAGGATCGCTCGAAAATCGACCGGCCGACAATTCAATACGTGACCGGAACCGCTCAGAAAATGAATGTTTTTCAGGAATTTTTCTTACCTGTCCGGCCGGTGTTCCAGCAGCGTTGTGACAGACGAGCTTTTTTTCAGTTTCCGGGCCGTCTGAATTAAATCGCGATAATCGTATACTTCAAGCAGCGTCACCGAATCAATCGAACGGGGCGTTCCCCACCGGGGCTGGATCGTTTTCCGATAAACCGGTTTGGCGTTCTTTTTCAATTCGATGTCCAGAAAGGACCAGCCGCTGGGACGATTTTGCACCACATACCAGCGATAAGGATCGCTGGCCCGGAGCGAACGGAAGGCGGATATTGTCCGGGCTTCCGGCAGAAGATCCCCCCACTGTCGATAACGCCGGATGGTTTTGCTGGAAAAAGAGGCAAACAGAACCGCTTCCGGCTTTCCGGTCCGGACACCGTCGGCATCGGTATTCTGATTAAGCCAGTCCAGAACTTCCGTGTCGAGCGAATCCCAATAGTAGGTCGGTTCCATTCCGGCCTGTGTCGCCCCTTGCAAACCGCCAATCAACAGGTTATAACCGGAAAGCCATTGAGGGGAATACCAATAGAGATTCAACACGGAAGCCGCCAGCAGAATCAAAACGGCAAACCGCCCGAACCATCGACGCCAGCAGATTCCCGCCCCAATCCCGGCAATAATCCCCAAAAACGCAAACGACGGAATAAAAAGCCGAATCCCATCATGAACCGGAAGGCCCGGAAATGCCCGAACAATCAGAAGAGCGATAAAATTCAACAAAAGAAAAATAATCGAATTTTCAAACGAATCCAAAAAATTCAACACCAACCGTTCGTTTCCCGCCAGATTGACGTTTTCCTCCGGGGTGTTATTTTCTGCCGGGTTGCCGTTTCCTGCCGGATTCTCAAATTCAACCGGTTGTTTCATACTGCTTGCGCGATCCTTCCGCGTGTCTGTCCGAATCAGGCGGATTACGGGAATCATCGCCAAAAAGAGCAGACCGACAGGAACCGTAATGACGGTCAAAAACAGTGTGTTGTACCAGGGAAGCGGATGATCCAGATTGTATAAATGCCCCAGAAAACAGGTTGCGATATTAAAATGTTCCCGATGAGTGTTCAAATAAAAATAAGTCCGGATTCCCTGAAATGGATCCTGCCAGATCGCCGGATTCAGCAGATAAAATGTCAAAAGGGCCGTTAAACCGATCGCCAGACACAGTCCCGGAAGCCGTCGAATAAAAACACGGTCATTCGCCCTTCGACAGCGAACACCAATATACAGCAGATAAACACTCAAAGGAAGAACTGCGACAAGCCCGCTGAACTTCGCGGAAAAAAGGAGTCCTAACGCCATTCCGGTTAAAATACTCCCCCATATTCCAGTCAATCCGGAAGGAAACAGGCCCCAGACAAGCAGCCAGGCGGAAATCAGCACAGAATCCCCGCCCGCAATCTGAAGATGCGCAAACAAACGCGGTATCAGTAAAATGCAAATCACGGAAAATACCGCCGTCGCATATCCAAAAAGCCGGGTCAACCGATAAAAAACCAGCATGGCAGCCAGCGAAAACAGCAAAATCGGCCCCAGTCGATATCGCGTTTTTGGGGAAAAATCAACCGGCAATCGTCCGGCCAGCATTTTTCCGCCCGCAATGACCAACGTATATCCGGAAGGATGTCCCTCACGATAAACCGTGTGCTCCCAATGCCGTCGAATAGATTCCTTGGAAAAAGGGGAAAACATCTCATCCGCTGTTAATTTTTCATTGACCGTTTCCTCAGAGATGTCCGGCAGACGGGCCGGGCCGCGGGAGAGGGCCTCAGAGGTCAACAGTGTCCCGGTTGACGGCGTTCCCTTTCTGGTTGAGGATAAAGGTTGCCCGTTTCGGGCGAAAAGAAAGGGGGGTAAAGAACGGAACCAGTCGACAATCAGGTCGGTCCGATCCATTGCGTCCCCTTCATCCCAGGTCAGCGGGAGCTGTTCCGACGTCCTGAGCAACAGTAATAAAACGAGAATTCCCGACAAAACGGCCGCAAAACCTGTCCATAATTTTTGATGACCACCTTGTTCCGCCATGTCGGGCTTTCCTCATCAATGTTCTTTGTCGACCTCCGGAACAAACGACTCTTCCTGACCGGAATTCACTCAGCGCGCATTTCCCGGAAGAACCGCCGGCCCCGTTCAATCTGTCCGAAAACGGTGTCCCGGCGAAAATCGCGCCCCGTCTCCGGCCGGAAATTTTCGGAACAGGGATTTCAACCGGAAAGTTCAGGAAAGTCAACCGGGAAAAATCCCTGAAATACAGGGCCTCAGAGATCTGATTTAAACAGCAGCGTCTTGCCGGTCAGACGTTCAAACGCTTCCATGTACTTGGCGCGTGTCCGCAGGACAATATCATTCGGAAGTTCCGGCGGATTGGAATTTTTGTCCCAGCCGGAAACGGTCAGCCAGTCGCGGACAAACTGTTTGTCAAACGACGGTTGTCCCTGTCCCGGCTTGTACTGATCCGCGGCCCAGAATCGCGAGCTGTCCGGCGTCATCACCTCATCGATCAGAATAATTTCGTCATTAAGAATACCGAACTCAAACTTGGTATCCGCGATGATAATTCCGCGTTCCAGAGCGTACTCTGCCCCACGGGTAAAAATATCAATCGCTTTGTCACGTAACTCATTCGCGATCTTTTCCCCGGTAATTTCAATGATCCGCTCAAAGGAAATGTTTTCGTCATGCCCGGATTCCGCTTTGGTCGACGGGGTAAAAATCGGGGATTCCAGTTTGGAACTCTCCTGTAATCCGGCAGGGAGTTTTATTCCGCAAACGGTTCCGGAATGACGATACTCGTTCCAGCCGGAACCAGAAAGATAACCGCGAATAATACATTCAACCGGAACCACCTTTGTCTTTTTACACAGCATGGAACGACCGACAAACTGAGAAAGATCAGTCCCACGCGGGAACGGAATCTCTTTGACATCAGTGGTGATCAGATGATTTTTTACACCCAAAATCCCAAACCAGAATTCGGCCATCTGGTTAAGTACCTTGCCTTTATCCGGAATCGCCGTTGGAAGAACCCAGTCAAACGCGCTGATCCGATCGGTACTGACCAGTAAAATCGAATCGCCAAAATCATAAATATCGCGAACCTTGCCGTGTTTCGCGGTCATTCCGGGAATAGTTGTCTGCTTTACTGTTCTCACTTCCATAATTATTTCCTGCCAGAAAATACTCAAATGACCAAATTTTACAGGACCGGAAAAACCAAAAAACAGGAGAAGCCTCCTGTTTTTCCCCGGCCGTTTTCTTTTTCATCAAAAAGAAACAAAAATTGCCTGTAAAACAGTTTCATGTCCTGTCACCAGAGCTTCAGTTCAAGCTCCAGATTGACTTCCGTCTGCTCACGAACCTGAGCCTGAATAAGACGGATCAGACGTTTCACATCATCACAGGAGCATTCCGGTTCCGCGAGAATAAAATTAGGATTCCGATCACAGATGACCGCACCGCCAATCCGTGTCCCGACAAGTCCCGCCTCCTCAATGAGTTCGGAAACCCTCTGCCCTCTGGGATCCTTGAAAATACACGCCATACCGTAATTCCCCATCGGCTGGGTCTTTTTCCTTGTAATCCAGATCTTCTGTAACCGCCGCGACAGTTCCCGGGTCTCCCCTTTTTCCAAATGCAACCGGGCGGACAGAATAATCGCGTTTTCCAGACTACAGGACCGGTATCCAAACACTATCTCCTGACGGGACAACTCAACCG
>Ga0079305_1002516_pt1 | contig 15566 bp, 21 predicted proteins | sample LMS_cellobiose_e_FD_79183 | JGI IMG/M metagenome (GOLD analysis project Ga0079305, IMG submission 79183) | Rumen-fistulated moose microbial communities from Alaska, USA - LMS_cellobiose_enrichment | ecosystem: Host-associated > Mammals > Digestive system > Stomach > Rumen fluid ... | reverse complement strand
TTTCAAATAGTGAAGTGCGTTTCTTCGATGCCTTCTTCCTGACAACAGAACCCGGCTATGAACCTCTGCTTGATTATCAGCTGTTCCAGCACTTTTATATTTCTTCCAGCCGTCTGCTTCTTTACTGGGATCATTTCAATATCACGATCAATGCCAAACGGCTTTATCAGGAAAGCGTGCCGCTGTCAGAAATTACCGCTGCCGTTGAAGAAGCCATGCGAAAGACCCCGGATGTGCTGATCAACTGGCGCGATCAATCAGATGAATAATCACGCCCCCTGATCAGCGAAGTCTTCAAAATGAAGATGCAAAACGGAAGATACTGCCAAAAGCTCTTCGGCAGACATCTTCCGTTTTTTGTTCATAATTCTGTACAGCACGCTTTCGGGCACACCGCTGCGCTTGGACAGTGCACGTGTGGTTATACCCATTTCCAGTCTCGCGCGGTTCACTATTTCGGCGCAATCGTGCATTTGATTGTGTTCCATAACCCGCCTCCTGAACTCTACGAATTTTAGTGTTCGCATACAGGATACTCTATGTATTTTAGATTGTCAACCCCTTTTGCGAAATTTTTCTATCTTTTTTAGAATTTATTCTTGCTTTTCTCTATTTCTTCTATTATACTGTTCCACGAGGTGATTACCATGAACCGAACCAACATTCGTATTTTATTAGCTGCCCGCCTGCGTGAGTACCGCATCAAGTCCGGCATGACTGCCAAAGAGGTCGGTGAAAAGGTCGGTAAAAGTGAAAAGACCGTGTCCGCCTGGGAGCACGGCCGGGGCCAGCCTGATGCCGATATGCTGTTTGAGCTCTGCAATCTTTATGGCATCAGCTCTTTTGATGTCTTTTACAATCCGGACAGTGTTGATCCCGCCATCGATCCTGAAGAGCACCACCTGCTGACCACCTACCGCTCCCTCAACCCCCGCGGCCGCCAGGCCGTCCTCTCCTACGTGGAGGTCGTCGCCGGCAACCCCGATATGAAAAAGGGCCTCGAAGATCAGGTAATATAATTTATCTGTATCCTTAGCGCATCCCCCGGAATGGCAGGGCATGGTTCCCTTCATTTTTCCAGTTTTATTTATGTAAAGCTGCGAATGATTTACAATTTGGTCAAAAGATTGCTATTGTAATTTGCTTGCCATTTGGTTATACTGAGATTGTAAGCTGAAAGGCTTACTGCTAATCCGCCTATGGCAAGTAGACACCCCATCATCAGGGGATCGCCGAACCCATAGGCTTTTTTGTTTGTCACAAAGGAGGTTGCACACATGGAGTGTGAAAAAGTTGCTATTCTGGTAGATGGTGGATTTTATCAGCGCCGCGCTAAATCCCTATGGGGTGATCGCACAGCAAAAGAGCGCGTCAATGAGCTGGAAAAATACTGCCGTTGGCATCTTCGCCACAAAACGTCCGGCCAAATGGAATACGATAGCTTGTATCGTATATTCTATTACGATTGCCCTCCAGCGGACAATATCGTTTTTCATCCTCTGACCGGCAAGAATATCAATCTCAAAAAGACGCCGCTCTATGTATACATGAGCGCTTTTCAAAAGGAGCTGATTACCCGCCGCAAGGTTGCGCTGCGCCTGGGTAAACTTGCCACCAATGATCTGCGGTATTCTTTAACCCCTGAGGCGCAAAAGCGCCTGCTGGGTGGTTCCATCGCCATATCCCAGCTGACAGAGAATGATTTCAGACTGAATATCGGTCAAAAGGGTGTTGATATGCGCGTTGGCATTGACATAGCTTCTCTGGCTTATAAAAAACAGGTCACTCGCATCATCCTGATCAGCGGAGATAGTGACTTTGTGCCCGCCGCAAAGCTGGCACGCCGTGAAGGGATCGATTTTATATTGGACTCAATGGGGGCCAGCATCAGCCCTGATCTGTCCGAGCACATAGACGGTCTGAGAACAAATGTAAAAAGAGATCCCTTACAGTCAAACAATCAGGATATGCCCGCACTGTGACAATTCCTTGAATAAGAGGTGAATTATATGCCCAGCAAAGGCAAAGACGGTTATTATCACAGCAAGGTCGTTCCTGCTCCCGGCGTAAAGCCGGTCTATTTCCGCGCCCGCACCCTGCGGGAATTCAACCAGAAGCGGGAGGAGATCATTGAAACCTACCGCACCGGCCGCAGCGCCCGCAGCATCACCTTCGCCGATCTGGCCACCGAATGGCTGAACACGGTCAAGCTGCCCAGCGTCAAGCCCTCCACCGCCGCCAATCTGCGCCTGTTCTTCAAAAATCATATCCTGCCCGCCTTCCCGCCCCAGCAGCTGGCCCGCGCTGTCCGGTATAAGGATCTGCAATCCTGCGTGGATCGCCTGGCCGGCTACTCCTCCGGCTACGTCAACCAGGCCATCGGCATGCTCAAGGCCATCTGCCGCTACGGCCTGTCGGAGGAGGCGCTGGACGCCGATTACTCCACCGCCCTGCGCCTGCCCCTGGTCACCAAATCCGCGGGGCGCTCCGCTCTCACCGCCGATCAGGCCGCCGCCCTGCGGGCCTCCTGGCGTCCGGATCCCGTGCACCTGGCCCTGGCGTTCCAGTACTTCTGCGGCCTGCGCTGCGGCGAAAGCCTGGCCGTGCAGTGGGGTGATGTCAATTTCACCTCCGGCAGGCTGCACGTCGTCCGCCAGTTCAATAAAACCACCAGCGCCATCACCGATCTGAAAACCGATAATTCAGACCGCTTCATCGATATGCCCCCGGAGCTCATGCGCCTGCTGGATCCCCTGCGCGGCCTGCCGCATATCTACGTCTGCACCGGCAGCGCCCAGCCCTTCACCTACGGCGCCTTCACCTATCACTTTATCAAGCTGATGGTCGCCCTGGGCTTCGCCCTCCCCAACGAGGCCGCCGCCCGGGCAGAAAAAAAGACCCTGGCGCAGGGCAAGCGCTGGGTCATGTACTACCATCCCAATTACTATTCCGTTGATTTCACGCCGCACAATCTGCGCCATAACTACGCCACCGCGCTCTACCGTGTCGGCATCGATCCCGCCATGGCCATGACCTACCTCGGCCATAGCTCCTATAACACCACCATGAACGTGTACACCGATATCAAAAACATGCTCTCCACCGACGTCACCCTGGATGACTACCTCCCCACCGCCCTCGAAAAAGTTGCAAAAAAGTTGCAAACTCGCCGTTTCTCCCCCTCCAAAAACGCGGAAAACCTTTGATTTTATTAGTGTTTTCAATTTTCTGTTGACAATCTATTACGATTTGTCAACATCCACAGGCACATTTATCCTGTAAATTTCAAGGATTCCTGCATTTCAGGCGTTCCAAAGGCCATACAGGCGGCGCATCCAGCCGTTCACATCCATTCCGTAGACCGCCTCCAGGCAATCCGCCGAGAGCACGTCGTCCATTTCCCCCTGGGCCACCGCTTTTCCCTCGTGCATCAGCAAGGCGTGGGTACCGTAGCAGCGGGCCAGGCTGAGATCATGCACCACGGAAAGCACAGCGTGGCCCGGCTGGCGCAGCCAATCCCCGATCAGGGCGAACAGTTGCTGCTGATAGCGCAGATCCAGGTGGTTTGCCGGCTCATCCAACAACAGCACCTGAGGCCGCTGCGCCAGCACCTGGGCCAAAAAAACGCGCTGCAGCTCGCCGCCGGACAGGGTGAGCACGTTTTGACGGCGCAGCGCCGTCAGGCCCGCGTCGCTCAGCGCCTGCTCCACGGCCTGCTCGTCCTCCGCACTGCCGCCGGAAAACAATCTCCGTCGATGGGCGTAGCGCCCCAAACGGATGATCTCCTCCACGGTAAAGGCGTACTGCACGGTATTATTCTGCTGCAATACCCCCACGGCGCGGGCGAAGGCAGCGGGGGCGATGCGGCGGGCGTCCTGCCCCCGCAGCAGCACCCGCCCGATATAGGGCAGGCTTTGGGCCGCTGCGCCCAGCAGGGTGGATTTGCCCGCCCCGTTGGGGCCGCACAGCATGAGCCACTGACCTTCCCGCAGATGGAGGGATACGCCGTCCACCGCCGTTTTTTCGCCGTAGCGCACGGTGATGTTTTCCAATTTCAGCATGCGCCCCGGCCTGCCTTTCTGCTGCGATAGAAGATGAATATGAAGAACACGGCCCCCACCAGGGAGGTCACCACGCCGATGGGCAACTCGACGGGGCGCAGCAGCATGCGCGCCGTCAGATCAGCCAGCAGCAGGAACACCGCCCCACCCACCATGGCGGCGGGCAGCAGGCGGCGGTGGTTCGGCCCGGTGATCATGCGGGCCATATGAGGCACCACCAGGCCTACAAAACCGATGGTTCCCCCCACCGATACGCAGACCCCGATCAGGGCGGATACGCAAACAAGCACCGTGACTTTGACCCGCTTCACATGCACGCCGATATGCCGGGCGTTCTCCTCCCCCACAGCGAAGGCGTTCAGCTCCCGGATATGGCAGAGCAGCACCGTGCCGAAGATCAGCAGCGCGCCCAGCACCAGCAGCACGTTTTCATAGCTGCTGCCGGAGAGGGAGCCCATCGTCCAGAAGGTAAGGCTGCGCACCTTCTCCCCCGCGAAGGCGATGATCAGGCTCATGAGGCTGCTGGCAAACATGGAAAAGATGACGCCGATCAGTATGATGGTATGGGTGGTCAGCGAGCGATCCAGCGCAAATGCCAGGCCCAGGATCAGCAGCAGGGAGAGGAAGGAAAACAGAATGGCCATCACCACCGTGCCGCCCCAGGGAACGCCGGGCACCCGCACGCCCAGCACAATGGCCAGCATGGCCCCCAGCGCCGCCCCGGAGGAAACGCCCATGGTGCTGCCGTCCGCCAAGGGGTTGCGCAAAAGGCCCTGCATGGACGCGCCGCACAGGGAAAGGGCCATTCCGCACAGCGTTACGCACAGCACCCGGGGCAGGCGAATGGACAGAATGATGGGGCCGGAAACCCCTTCTGGCGCGGGCGCGTGCCGAACAGCGCTCCGCAAGGCCGCGGCAATATCCCGCAGGGGGATAGTGACGCTACCCAAACAGACGCACAGGGCCATCACCGCCAACAGCGTCAGCAGCATCACGCCATAGGCCAGGGGGCCGAAGCTTTCTCGCTTTGCAATCATTTGAATGCCTCAACAGAAACAATGGGGAGGCGGAAAGCCGCCTCCCCGGATCAGCCATTGATCAAGCCGCAGGCACCTCGGCTTCCTCCGCGCCGTACACAAATTCATACAGCGCTTCGGCGGCGTCCGCAAGGCGCGGGGCGGGGCGGGTGAACTGGTCGTTATCCGCCATGAACACATCGCCGTTCTGCACCGCGGCGATGTCCTTCCACGCCTCGCGGGAGGTGATCACCTCGACGGGGCTCTTTCCGTTCATACCGGTGCTGTCGATGGTGGCGATGTAATCGGGATTGGCCGCGATCACGTCCTCCTCGGACACCATGGGCCAGCCCTCCACCTCGGCAAAGATATTTGTCAGGCCGCAGAGCTGGGCGATTTCATCCATGAAGGTGCCCTTGCCCGCAGACCACAGGCCCCAGCCGTATTCCAGGGGGGTGGTTTCAAAATAGATGGTTTTGCCGGTGTTCTCCGCCTTGGCGGCCACGGCGGCCAGGCGCGTCTGCATATCGGCGATCACGTCCTCCGCCTCGGCGGTCTTGCCGGTCAGCCGGCCCAGCAGGGCGATGCAGTCATAGGTATCGGCAATGGTCTGGGCGTCGGTGACGAACACGCGCACGCCGGCATTCTCCAGGGCGGCGATCTGCTCCTCGGTCTGAGCCATCTTGGTCATCACCACCACCTGGGGCTGCAGTGCCAGGATCTCCTCCAGGTTGGTTTCCGCGCCGGAATTCACCACGGGAATGTCATTCACCGTTTCGGGATAGTTGCAGTATTCGCCACGGCCTACCACGGCGCTGCCCGCGTCAATGGCAAACAGAATCTCGCAGTCGGAGGGCATCAGCACCACGATGCGGTCCGCCGGGGCATCCAGCTTTACTTCGCGGCCCGCCATATCGGTCAGGGTCAGGGCGTCGTCCGCCAGCACGGGCAGACAGGCTGCGCACAGCAGGGCGCACAGCAGCAGGGAAACGATTTTCTTGGTCATCCTCAGTGACCTCCTTTTCAAGATCAAACGAACCCTGTCTCCCTCCAAAAAAGGTTTCTTTCCGGCTGGAAATAAATGCCAAAAAGCCCCGCTGCGGCGGAACGGTCTTTTGACGATACCATTGAGTTCAAATATTGCCAGATACGGGATGAATTTTTTATTCTGGCTAAGCTGAATGAAGGGAGGCGTAGCAGCGCTACGTTGACCGGACTTCAAGCAACGCCAGGGCGAAAAAGACACCCGCAGATGGCATATTTTCTGAATGAAAATAGTATCCCCCAGGAGTCAAGACTGGTCGCAGACAGGTCTCCCGACTTGGCCTCCTCCTACTCGGGCGTCTTCCCGCCATATGGCAGTGACCGCGCTTTCGCGCATGCCCTTTCGTCCGCTTCACGGTTACTGGGATAGTGCGGAATTCGCATCCGCTTCCCTGGCGCGGCAAGCCGCGCCGCATGTCTCCATGCATCTGCATCCGGTGTTCATTTGTCGCCTTTATTATAAGGCGGCACGGAAAAGCTGTCAATCGAAATCCAGCGCCAGCTCCACAGGGCAATGATCGGAACCGAAGATCTCGCTGTGGATGGAAGCAGATTGAATCCGGGGACGCAGCGCCTCAGAAACGATAAAATAGTCAATGCGCCAACCCGCGTTGTTCTCCCGGGCGTGGAAGCGGTAGCTCCACCAGGAATAGGCGCCCGTTTCATCGGGATGCAGGGCGCGGAAGGTATCCACAAAACCGCTGGCCAGCAGCGCCGTCATCTTCTCCCGCTCCTGATCGGTAAAGCCCGCGTTCATACGGTTGGTTTTGGGGTTTTTGATGTCGATCTCCTCATGAGCCACGTTCAGATCGCCGCAGAGCACCACGGGCTTGCTTGCCTCCAGGCCCTTCAAATAAGCGCGGAAATCATCCTCCCAGCGCATGCGGTAATCCAGGCGCTTGAGCCCGTCCTGGGAGTTGGGGGTGTAGCAGCACACCAGATAGAAATCATCGAATTCCAGCGTCAGCACCCGGCCTTCGTGGTCGTGCTCCTCCACGCCGATGCCCCGGCGCACGCTGAGGGGTTCCCGGCGGCAGAAAACCGCCGTGCCGGAATAGCCTTTTTTCTCCGCGTAGTTCCAATACTGGTGATAGCCCGTCAGGGGCAGATCGACCTGCCCTTCCTGCAGCTTGGTTTCCTGCAGGCAGAAAATATCGGCGTCCAGGGCGTTAAAGCTGTCCAGAAAACCCTTGCCCAGCACGGCGCGCAGGCCGTTCACATTCCAGGAGATCAGTTTCATGGCTCCTCCTCGCTTTCGTAGATCACGTCGATCAGCGTTTGCACGTTTTCATCGGAATACTCGATTTCCGCCGAATACAGGCGAGCGGTCTCCGCCAGCTCCTCCGGCGCGGCGCACAGGCGGCAGATCATCTGGGCGCTGAGCACCGCAAAGGCGGCATAGCCTGCCAAATCGCCTTGCAAAAAGCCCGCGGACAAATACCGGTACAGGAAATAGACCAGCAGCTGCTCCTTGGCGATCTCATCCAGCGGCGCAGCCTCCAGCGGCGACAAGGCGCGGGTGAGCACCGCCGTCCAGGCCTCGTCCATGCGCTCCAGGCCCAGGTAGACCAGCGCCCATTCCCGCAGAGAGAAATCCGGCAGGGGCAGGCCGCAGGCGTTCAGGATCAGGTGCATGCGCTCCGCCACCGGCAATGCGCGGTTTTGCGCCGCCGCCAGCAGACGATCCCGCCAGGCGAAAAAGGCGGTCTCCTGCTCCGTTTCAGAAGCGTCCTCCCCCGCCGCGATCAGGCGCACGGGTTCCTTGGCGTTCAGCACCAGGGCGCAGGCAGCCTCGCAGCACAGGCCCAGGCCCATTTCCACGCGACCGGAAAAGGCATTGCGGAACCGGGGATGATCGGCGCAGATCTGGCACAAAGCGCCATGCCCCGCTTCCAGAATGATGTCGCACAGGTTTTCATCATTCAGGAAGGGGCAGCGCTCCCGCTCGGTCAGGCGGAAGGAGGCGGTATCCCCCTTGCGGTCGATGCAGCGGGCCAGCCTTTCCCCCAGCGGGCCGGGCATGGCGTCATAACGCCTCAGCGTATCGGGGTCGATATCGATTTCCCAGCCCACGCAGCAATTGCGGCGGCAATCCGCCGCGATGCAGCGGAAGGCGGGATAATAATCGGGATAAATGATTTTCATCGTCTGTGAAAGAAAAACCGCCGCCGGTAAGGGCGACGGTCTTTTGTCAAATCAATTACTGTTCGACGGGATAAATGCAGACCTGCTTCTTGTCGCGGCCCAGGCGCTCAAAGCGCACGATGCCGTTGGCCTTGGCAAACAGGGTGTCATCCTTGCCGATGCCCACGTTGAGGCCGGGATGGATGTGGGTGCCGCGCTGGCGCACCAGGATGTTGCCGGCCAGCACGAACTGACCGTCAGCACGCTTGGGGCCCAGGCGCTTGCTTTCGCTCTCACGGCCGTTGCGGGTGGAGCCCATACCTTTTTTATGAGCGAACAGCTGAAGATTCATTTTCAACATGGTGTTGTTCCTCCGTTCTCACTTCACCGGGGGGTGAACGTAATATGCTTAGGGTAAGAAGCTGCGATATCGCCGATCCCCTGCTGAAACACCCGCAGGATGACCTGGGCGTCGTGGCTCATCTGATCGGGCGAAAGCCGCACCGTCAGGAACCCGTCCTTCTCCTCCGTTTCGGGATGAACGCCCGCAACGGTTTCCAGCGCGTTGGCGCAGGTGATGGAGAGGGCCGATACAGCCGCGCACACGATGTCATACCCGGCCTGGGCATACCCGGCGTGGCCCTTGCAGGCAAAGCCGGAAACGCGGCCTTCCGCGTCGCGCAGCAGGGATACGCGGATCATCAGCCGTTGATGGCGGTGATTTCCACCGCGGTAAAGGGCTGGCGATGGCCGGCCTTGCGGCGGTAGTTCTTCTTGCTCTTATACTTGAACACGACGATCTTCTGGCCCTTGCCCTGCTTGGTTACCTTACCGGTAACGGAAGCGCCGGCCACGGTGGGGTTGCCCACTTCCACATTCTCGCCGCCGAGCATGAGCACGGGGAAGGACACTTCTTCGCCCACTTCATTGTTCAGCTTTTCCACATAGATGACGTCTCCCTGAGAGACACGGTACTGTTTGCCGCCGGTCGCAATAATCGCGTACATTCTGGCAGCACCTCCTCTTTACAAACTCGCCGGAAGCGTAAGGCATGTTTCAGCCCTGAGGCAGCGCGGGCGCGCTTTTGAGAGCCTCTTCCGAGCGGCTACCATAAGATAATATCATAATTGCAAGGGGCTGTCAATCATTTTTCAACGGCTTTTTGCCGGTTTTTTGCGTTTTTCCTTCTCGAAAAAGACTGTCGATCCTGCAATAAACAAAAGAAGGGCGTGGTGATCATTTCAGCCGCGCTCAGGTGCGCTCCTCCATCTCCGCAAGGGCTTTCCCCCATTCCGCCGCCAGCCGCTCCAGCGACCAGGCCGCGTTGGCGGGGCTGGTGGAGGGCAGGCAGCGGCAGGCGATATCCAGACCTCGCCAGTATTTCAGATAGATGCGCTCGGCGGTCTTTCCGTTCAGCAGGATACGGCTTACCGGACATTCCGCCAGCAGGCCGGGCAAATCGTTGGGGACGGCGTTTGCGATGCTGCTGTCGGCGGAGCCCGCGATGTCGCACCGGGCGATCACATCCCACAGGGCGATATGATGGCGCAGCAAAAAGCGCCGTTTCTCCGGCACCATGTCCGGCACAGGCTCGTTATAAACCCGCGCCAGCACCCGCCAGAAGCGGTTTTGCGGATGGCCGTAGTAAAAGGCGTTCTCCCGGGATTTGACCGAGGGGAAGGTGCCCAGCACCAGCACACGGCAGTCTTTGTCCCACACCGGATCAAACGGATGGGTCTGCAATTCTCTCTCCATACTTCACACAAAACAGGCAGCGGCGCATGGGCCGCTGCCTGCCTTTCAGCCGAAGAGCTTTTCCAGCTCCTCGTATTTTTCCTGGGTGATCAGGGCATCCCGATCGGTGCCGTCCAGGCGCACCACATACGTCCAGCGGCCGTAGGGGGTGATATCCCGGATGCGGTTCAGGTTGATGATATAGCTGCGGTGGCAGCGGAAGAACACCTGGGGATCCAGCTTCGCCTCCGTTTCGGACAGGGTGTCCGAGGTGGCGTAGCTTTTGCCATCCGCCGTATAGATCACGGTGGAGCGCTCCTCCCGCTGCACCAGCAGGATATCGGCCATGCTGATAAAGGACACGCCGTCCCGATGCTTGATCATCATGCGGCCCTGGGGCTTGACCCGCTCGGGCAGCGCAGCCGTGACCGCCGCGGGGCGCACGCGCATATACTCCTGACGCTCCTTGATACGGGTCAGGGTTTCGATGACCCGCTCCATTTTGAAGGGCTTGAGCAGGTAATCAAAGGCGTACACCGCAAAGGCGTCGCTGCGGTATTCCTCGTGGGCGGTGGCGAAGATCAGCACGCAGCTGGGATCCTCGTCCTGGATCTGGTTAGCGCAGGCCACGCCGTTCATCACCGGCATATCCACATCCAGGAACACCACCTGGGGGCGCAGCTGGGTGAACAGCTGCATCAGCTCCTGTCCGTCGGCAGCCTCGCCCACCAGCTCGTACCCCTCCACCCGCGAAATCATCTTGCGCAGGATCATGCGCATGCCCGGCTCGTCGTCGGCGATCAATACCCGGATCGGTTCCATTGATTTACTCTCTTTTCTGTCAGTGTATCACGCGGCGGCCGTTTTTGAATTCAGGCCGCTTCAGCACCTCGCTCATGATCACGGCGTTCAGCACGCTGCTCTGGCTGAAGGACAGCTGCAGCGCGGGCTGCGCGGCGGGAACAGAAGCCGTTAGCGCCTGCTGGGCGGGGCGGGGACGGGGAGCCTCCCGTTCATCCGCCGGGCAGGGCAGAGGCTTGCCCTCGTGCTCATGTGCCTCCCGGGGCGGCAGCGCGATGGAGCCTTCCTTTTCCTCCCGGTGGGCAAAGCCCTCTCCGGATTCAGTGAAGGGCATGGCCTCGTCCCCCTCCGCAAAGGCGGCCTTTTCATTCACCGTCTTCACGGCGGGAGCCGCCTTCTTTTCCGGCTGTTTGTGGGGAATGCCCGCGTTGGCGGGGGCACGCTGCACCGTCTGCTGACGGGCGGCTCTGTTCGGCGCGGCGGCCTGCCGCGTGACGCGGCTTGCCCCCGTTTTTTCCCTCTGCTGCTTTTTCGCAGCGCGTGATATGATCGCCCAAACGATCAGAATGATGACCCATGCGAACTCCATACCGGCCCTCCTTTCCGGGCGTTCCCCCGCCCCATTGGGCGGGGCGGGGAAAGCGCGTCGTTATTACTTGGCGGTGTCGGACTGGGGCTTCGCCGCGCTGGCGATGCCATCCCGCATGTTGGTATCGGCGATCACGTTCTTCATCTGGTAATAATCCATCACGCCCAGCTTGCCTTCGCGCAGGGCTTCGGCCATGGCCAGGGGCACTTGCGCCTCGGCCTCCACCACGCGGGAGCGCATCTCCTGCACGGCGGCGATCATTTCCTGCTCGCGGGCCACGGCGATGGCACGGCGCTCCTCGGCCTTCGCCTGAGCGATGCGCCGGTCGGCCTCGGCCTGATCCATCTGCAGCTGCGCGCCGATGTTGCGGCCCACGTCCACGTCCGCGATGTCGATGGACAGGATGCGGAAAGCGGTGCCGCTGTCCAGGCCCTTGTTCAGCACGTTCTGGCTGATCAGGTCAGGGTTCTCCAGCACGGCCTTGTGGGTTTCGGAGGAACCGATGGTGGTGACGATGCCCTCGCCGACGCGGGCGATAATGGTTTCCTCGCCGGCGCCGCCCACCAGGCGGGTCACGTCGGTGCGCACGGTCACACGGGCCTTGACGCGCAGCTCGATGCCGTCCTTGGCCACGGCGGCGATGGGGGGCGTTTCAATGACCTTGGGGGTAACGCTCATCTGCACGGCCTGCAGCACATCGCGGCCGGCCAGGTCAACGGCGCACGCTTCCTCAAAGGTCATATCGATATTCGCCTGCTGGGCGGAAATCATAGCCTTCGCCACGCGCTCGATGTTGCCGCCCGCCAGGAAGTGCTTTTCCAGCTGATCCACAGTGATGTTCAGGCCCGCCTTGCGCACCATGATCAGCGCGTCCACCAGGCGGTGGGGCGAGATGCGGCGCAGGCGCATGCCCACCAGGGTGCTGACCTTGATCTTGACGCCGCTGGACATGGCGCGGATCCACAGGCCCACAGGCACGTAGCGCAGGAAAACGATGATCAGCAGCAGTACCAGGCCTACGACGATAAGCAGCGTTGCAGTAGTAGCATCCATTTTTCTTGCCTCCTTTATTTATCAGCAGCGTTCCACAAGGATCGTGGTGCCATTGATGCGCATGATGCGCACACGGACGCCTTTCTCAATGAATTCATTATCCGCCTGCACGTTCAGGCGGCCGCATTCAAACTCCACGGTGCCCACCGGGCGCAGGGCCGTCAGGGCTGTGCCCTCCTTGCCCACCAGCAGCTGCATTTCCTCCCGCTCGCTCTTGCCGCCGTCGTTCACGGCGTCCTTGAGCACCAGCTCGGAATTGGTCAGCTTGCCGCTGTTCACCGATTTCAGCGAGATGGAAATCACAATGCCCATCAGCGCCAGCACGGCCACCGCCATGCCCAGGCCCACCTTGGCGCCATACTCCAGCCAGGTCATCACGATGCTGGCCAGCAGCAGCACGGCGCCCGATATGCCCGGGATGCCGAAGCCCGGCATGAACACCTCCACCACCAGCAGGATCACGCCCACCAGCGCGCAGATGATGATCGGTATCAGCCATTCCATGGTATACGCTCCCCCTTTCGGTTGTTTTTACGGAAGCATCATAACACAGCTGCGGCCTCCTGAAAACGGGTTTTGCTCGAAACCATCATTTTTGCGTCTGAATTGTCAGGGAATCGCGCAGCGCAAGCACATCCTGCTCGTACACGGCGCGCAGCTCCCGGCGATAGATGACGGCGGCGGGATGATAAAGAGCGAACAGCGGCAGGCCGCTGCCCGCCGTATGCCAGCGGCCGTGCATTTCGCCGATGGCGGCAGCGCCGCCCATCAGCGCCTTTAAGGGCACGTTGCCCAGGGTGACGATCGCCCGGGGAGACACCAGCCCGATCTCCTTCATCAAGAAAGGCGTAAAGAGGGCGATCTCCTCCTTGGAGGGAGCGCGGTTGCGCACCCGGCCGCTCTTGCCGTGGGCGGTGGGGCGGATCTTGACCACGTTGCTGACGTACAGCGTCTCCCGCTGCATGCCCATCAGCTGCAGGAATTCATCCAGGTTTTTGCCCGCCTTTCCCACGAAGGGGCGGCGTTTCAGGGTTTCCTGCTCCCCCGGCGCTTCGCCAATCAGCATGATGGGCGGATGATCGGTATTGCCCTCGCCGAACACCAATATTTTGTCCTCCCCCGGCCACAGGGGACGGAAGAAATCCTCGCACTCCCGCTCAAACGCCTTCATGTCCGCCATCGGGCATCGCCTCCAACGCTTTCATTTTTTCCATGACCAGCTTCAAATCGTGCCAGGCGTCGCGCTTTTTGCTCTCATCCCGCAGCAGGGCCGCCGGATGATAGGTGGGCATGAACCACACGCCCTTGCGCTCCACCCACACGCCGTGCTCCCGGGTGATGCGAAAGTCGGGCCGCAGCAGCGTTTTGGCGGCGGTGGCCCCCAGCAGCACGATCACCCTGGGGCGCACCAACGCCACCTGCTGGCGCAGGTAAGGCAGGCAGGCCGCCGCCTCGTCCGGCTCCGGCGCGCGGTTGTGGGGCGGGCGGCATTTGACGATGTTGCAGATGTACACCTGTTCCCGCTCATAGCCCATGGCGGCGATCATTTTGGTCAGCAGCTGCCCGGCGGCCCCCACGAAGGCCAAACCCTGCATATCCTCGTCCGCGCCGGGGCCCTCGCCGATGAACATCAGCCTGGCATGGATATCGCCCTGCCCGGGCACCTTATTGTGGATCTGCCTGCACAGTCCGCATTTTTCGCAGGCGTAGATTTCATCATACAGCGATTGCCAGGAGATCTGCATACGCTCCGCCCCTTCTGTATACGGTCACTGCTTAAACATGTTGATGAACAGGGAGAAGGTGCTGCCCGCGTCCTGGCGCAGCCAGTTGATCAGGCTGAAAATCAGCAGCACCAGCACCAGGCACACGGCAACACCCGCCGCCACGGCGGCGAAATCCGCCATGCCGATGGTCAGCCGCCACCGATCCTGCCGGCGGAGCCGCTCCTCCTCCTTGCGCGCAAGGTATTCTTCGCGTTTTTGCTCGTCCATATGCCTGCCCTCGCTTTACACGTAATCCATCCAGGGGGAGGCTGCGTCCTCCCGCCCGGTCAGCCGCCCTTGGCCGCACAGGCCCGGGAAACCCTGCTGCCGCAGCGCCTCATACAGCACGATAGCCACGGAATTGCTGAGGTTCAGCGACCGGGCCTCCGCCCGCATGGGAATGCGCACGCACCGGTCGTATACCCGGGAGAGCAGCGATTCCGGCAATCCCTTGGTTTCACAGCCAAACACCAGAAAATCATCGGGCCCGTAGACCGCCTCGTGATAGGCGCGGGGAGCTTTGGTGGTGGCAAAGTGATAGACCGCGCCCGGATATTCCCCCATCAGCGCCTCAAAATCGGGGTGCACGTGCAGCTCCATCAAATGCCAGTAATCCAGCCCGGCCCGCCTGAGGTATTTGTCGCTCAGCTCAAAGCCCAGCGGCTCGATCAGGTGCAGCACGCTGCCGGTAGCGGCGCAGGTGCGGGCGATGTTGCCCGTATTCTGCGGGATCTCCGGCGCGTACAGAACAATGTGCATAAGCGCCTCCAAATTATCAGTTGCAAAAGATGTCCGCCAAGGCTATAATTCTGCTGGAATATCCCCGGAAGGAGCATTGAAGATATGAAGAATTCCCCCATCCTCATCGTGATGGCGGCGGGCATCGGCAGCCGCTTCGGCGGCGTAAAGCAGCTGGCCTCCTTTGGTCAAAGCGGTGAATGCATCATCGATTACTCCCTTTTCGACGCTTACCGCGCCGGGTTCCGCCGTGCGGTGTTCATCGTAAACGAAACCATTCAGCAGGATTTTCAGCAGAAGATCGGCCGCCATTGGGAGGAGCGCATGGAGGTGCGCTACGCTGTGCAGCGGCTGAACATGCTGCCCGAAGGCTGCATCGTGCCCGCCGGGCGGGAAAAACCTTGGGGCACCGGCCACGCCGTGATGTGCTGCCGGGAGCTGATCGACGCGCCATTCTGCGTGATCAATGGCGATGATTTCTACGGGCGGGACGCCTTTCAGCGCATCTACGGCTTTTTGAATCAGCCCCATGACCGGGGTGAATACGCCATGTGCGGCTTTTTGCTGAAAAACACCCTGAGCGAGAACGGCTTCGTATCCCCGGGCGTGTGCACGGCGGCCGCGGACGGGCTGCTGCGGG
>Ga0079305_1002515_pt1 | contig 15566 bp, 15 predicted proteins | sample LMS_cellobiose_e_FD_79183 | JGI IMG/M metagenome (GOLD analysis project Ga0079305, IMG submission 79183) | Rumen-fistulated moose microbial communities from Alaska, USA - LMS_cellobiose_enrichment | ecosystem: Host-associated > Mammals > Digestive system > Stomach > Rumen fluid ... | reverse complement strand
GGGTGCGGGGTTGGGGGCATTGACCCGGTTTCCCGAAGGGAAACGCGCCACCGCCTTTTGCGGCGCGAGGGGAAATGCGGTGGTAAATCCGGCCTCAAGGCCGGTTTACCACAGAAGCCCCCGCAAAGTCAATTTGATCCGCCGGGCTCCGGGGGCCTTCGGCCCCCGCAGACAGCAAAAGCCCCGGGCACTATTGCACCCGGGGCCTTTGGAGCTGCTACCCGGATTCGGACCGGGGACCTCGTCCTTACCAAGGACGCGCTCTACCAACTGAGCCATAGCAGCATCTTGCTGAAAGCGGTTATTATTATAGCAGAGTGCCGCGCGATTGTCAAGGGGAAATTGCGGATTTTTTCAGAAAAAATCGGCGCGCGGCGGAATCCCAAAAGAAGAGCAGGTCTGTAAGCCGGGTTCTGTCGAGAACTGTCATCTATCTGCGCGCCGCGTCGCCGCGGCGCTGGTGCCACCCATGCGCACGGTGATCGGGCCGATCGGGCGCATCTGCGGTGTTGCTTCGGATAGGGTTTACAGCGCTCCCGCGTTGCCGCGGGACCGGGTGAGCTCTTACCTCGCCTTTCCACCCTTACCGGCCAAAGCCGGCGGTATATCTCTGTTGCACTATCCCGGGAGTCGCCTCCGGCGGACGTTATCCGTTATCCTGCCCTGTGAAGCCCGGACTTTCCTCATACCGCGGCCTTTCGGCATAACGGTACGCGACAGTTCAACCTGCTCTTTCATTATTATAGCGCACCGGCGGCGAAAAGTCAAGATTTCCCCGCCGCTTTCGGCGCGGGGATTGCATCCCCGGCCGATCTGTGCTACAATATAACCATCCTACAGGAAAGAGGCACCCTGCCATGACACAGGACAGAAAGCTCTGGCTTGACGCATTAACGAAAATCAGCGGCCCGGTGCTGCGCGCCGCCGCCGCCGGCACGCTCGCGCGCGATCTGCCGCTCAAATACCAGCCCGGCGTGACGGATCGGGCGGAGTACACCTACCTCGAAACGCTCGGCCGCACGCTGGTCGGCATCGCGCCGTGGCTGGAAACGAAAGCCGAGGATCCCGACGAGGAAGCGGCGCGCGCCGAATACGCCGCGCTCGCGCGCGCCTCGATCGCCGCCGGCGTCACGCCCGGCTCGCCCGATCTGATGAATTTCTCCCGCGGCTTCCAGCCGATCGTGGACGCCGCCTTCCTCGCCGAGGCGATCCTGCGCGCGCCGACGGAATTGTGGGAAAAGCTCGACGGCGCGGCCAGACGCTGCCTCGTCGATCGCATGAAGGAGACGCGCACGCGCAAGCCCTATGCCTCGAACTGGCTCCTCTTCGGCGCGATGATCGAAGCCTTTCTCCGCTTCGCCGGCGAGGCGGACTGGGATCCGATGCGCATCGACTACGCGCTGAAGCAGCACATGCAGTGGTACCGCGGCGACGGTCTCTACGGCGACGGCCCGGACGTCCACGTCGATTATTACAACAGCTTCGTGATCCAGCCGATGCTCTGCGACGTGCTGCTCGCCGTCGAAGGGGAGTACAAGGATTGGGACGCGCTGTGGCCGGCGGTCTTCTCGCGCGCCGCGCACTTCGCCTCGCTGCTCGAGCAGCTCGTCGCGCCGGACGGCTCCTTCCCTGTGCTCAGCCGTTCCTCCTGCTATCGTTTCGGCGCCTTCCAGAGCCTCGCGCAGGCCGCGCTGCTCGGCAATCTGGAAAAGTGGCTGACGCCCGGTCAGGCGCGGAGCGCGCTGAGCGCGGTGATCGCGCGCGTGATGGCCTTCCCCGGCATGTTCGACGCGGACGGCTGGCTGAACATCGGCGTCTGCGGCGAGCAGCCGAACATGGGCGAGGGCTATATCTCCACCGGCAGCCTCTACCTCTGCACGGCGGTCTTCCTCCCGCTCGGCCTGCCCGAATCCGCTCCCTTCTGGCAGGAAGCGGCGGCGGACTGGACGCAGAAGAAGATCTGGTCGGCGGCCAACACCTCCTCGCATCACGCGCTGACCGGCATCCCGCGCGAGACGTTCCGGCGGCCGGAATAAGCGGCCCGCCCAATATTTTGCAATTGCAGAAAACCAGCACACGCCGGGGATATTCTGCAATTGTCTTATTTGTCTTCTCATCCTGCCGGCCTGCCGTCGGCGGGCGGATCTGCCATACTGAATCCGAAACAGTTCAGGAGATATGCCATGACGTTTTCTGCAAAAGAATGGATCCCGCGCCGCCGCAGCGTGCGCACCTTCGACGGTCGGCCGCTCACCGAAGAGGACCGGAGGCAGCTGGAGGCGTTTCTCTCCGCCCTGTCGGATCCCTTCGGCGTGCCGGTATCGTTCCGGCTGCTGAACGCAAAGGAACACGGCCTCACCAGCCCCGTGATCGTCGGCGCGGAGGAATACCTCGCCGCCAAGGTGCGGCGGGCGCCGCACTGTGAGATTTCCTTCGGCTACCGCTTTGAGACGGCCTGCCTCTTCGCGTGCTCGCGCGGGATCGGCACGGTCATGCTGGCGGCGTCGCTCAGCCGCGCCGCCTTCGAGCGCGCGATGGACGTACAGTCCGACGAGGTACTGCCGCTGGCCAGCCCCGTCGGCTACCCGGCGGACAAGCGCTCCGTGCGGGAGAATCTGATGCGCCGCGCGCTCAGAGCCGACGATCGCAGGCCGTTTGAGACGCTCTTTTTCGCCGGCTCCTTTGAAAAGGAACTGCGCCGGGAGGACGCCGGCGTCTTCGCCGACGCGCTGGAGGCGGCGCGCCTCGCGCCGTCGGCGGCGAACGGACAGCCGTGGCGCGCGGTCGCCGACGGCGATCTCGTCCATTTTTATGAGGCGAAATCGATGAAGGACAGCCCGCTCGGCGACGTGCAGCTGCTGGACGCCGGCATCGCCCTTTCGCATTTCGATCTGGTGCGCGCCGAGGACGGCGTCGCGGGCGGCTTCCTCTTCGCGGATCCGCAGCTCGACGCGCCGGAGAACGTGCGCTACGTCGTTTCGTTCCAAAAAGCGCGCTGAGGGGCGCGGCCACCGATCCGAAAAAAAACCGGCGGCGGGAGACTTCCCGCCGCCGGTTTTTTTCATGTGCCTCACTGAAACGGCGTCGTCGCCAGAAAGAAGGCGGCGATCTCCTCCGGGGCATAGCGCTCGTTCTCCATCCACCAGCGCACCGTCTCCGCAAAATCGCAGACGGTATGGTGAAGCATATACTCCCGCGGCACGTCACCCGCCGTTCCGCGGAGAAAAAAACTTTGACATTCTTCTCCGTTTGTGCTATAATATAGAATTGTGTTTTGCAGCAACAATTTCTATAGAAAGAAGAATGATCCTCTCATGATCACCCTGCTCTGCCTGTCCGTCGCGCTCGCCGCCGGACTGCTTCTCTCCCGCTTCGTCAAACCGCTCAAGCTGCCCGCCGTCACCGGCTATCTGATCGCCGGCATCCTCATCGGGCCGTATCTTCTCGGCGCGCTCGGCGTGCCCGGCCTCGGCATCCGCTCCGCCGAGGAGCTCTCGCATCTCGGCATCCTCTCCGACGTTGCGCTCGGCTTCATCGCCTTCGCCATCGGCAACGAATTCCGCCTCTCGCAGCTGAAGAAGACCGGCTTTCAGGCGACGGTGGTCGGCATCGTGCAGGCGCTCGTCGCCACGCTGCTGGTGGACGCGACGCTGATCGGCTTCCACTTCCTCTTCCCGGAGCATCTCTCGCTGCCGGCCGCCATCACCCTCGGCGCCGTCGCCTCCGCGACCGCGCCGGCCGCCACGCTGATGGTCGTGCGCCAGTATAAGGCCAAGGGCCCGCTGACCGACATCCTTCTGCCGATCGTCGCGCTCGACGACGCGGTCGGCCTCGTCGTATTCGCCGTCTCCTTCGGCGTCGCCCGCGCGCTGCAGAACGGCGCGATCGATCCCGTCTCCGTGCTGGTCAATCCGCTCATCGAGATCGTCGCGTCGCTGACGCTCGGCACGCTAATGGGCTATCTATTCACGCTGGCCGAGCGCTTCTTCCATTCCAACAGCAAGCGGCTCTGCCTCGCCGTCACCTTCGTGATGCTGACGGTCGGGCTGGCGATGCTCTCCTTCCGCATCGGGCCGGTGACCGTCGGCTTCTCCTCCCTGCTCGTCTGCATGATGCTCGGCACGGTCTTCTGCAACCTCTGCGATTTCTCCGCCGAGATCATGGAGAAAACCGACCGCTGGACGGCGCCGCTGTTCGTGCTCTTCTTCGTTCTCTCCGGCGCGGAGCTGGAGCTGAACGTCTTCTCCGATCCGCTCATCGTCGTGATCGGCGTGCTCTACATCCTGGCGCGCTCGGCGGGCAAGTATATCGGCGCGCGGGAGAGCGCGCGGCTGACGCACTGCTCGGATACGATCGTCAAATACCTCGGCATCACGCTCCTGCCGCAGGCGGGCGTCGCCCTCGGCATGTCGGTGACGGCGCAGCAGCTCGGCGCGGACGGCGCCCTCGTGCGCAACATCACTCTCTTCTCCGTCCTGATCTATGAGCTGGCCGGCCCCGTCATGACCCGCATCGCCCTCACCCGCGCCGGCGATATCACGCCGCGCGTCGTCGACGCTCCCGCACCCGACGCCGACGAGGATGACGAATAACGGGGGGGAGACGATGGGATACGATGGGGCGACCCTTTTGAAAAAAGGGTCGCCCCAAACCCCACCCGAAAACCTTTTGGGGCAAATACAGGACAAGGTGCAGCTGGATTTCCCGATCCGGATTTCCGCTGCACCTTGTTTTGTTTTTTTCAGAAGTTTTCGCGGGGGGGCAGGGACGCCTTTTTCAAAAGGCGCCCCCGCTTGAAAAAAAGGGTCGCCCCAAACCCCACCCGAAAACCTTTGGGGCAAATACAGGACAAGGTGCAGCGGGATTTTCCGATCCGGATTTCCGCCGCACCTTGTTTTGTTTTTTGTTTCAGAAGTTTTCGCGGGGGTACGGGGACGCCTTTTTTCAAAAGGCGCCCCCGCTTGAAAAAAGGGTCGCCCCAAACCCCACCCGAAAACTTTTTGGGGCAAATACAGGACAAGGTGCAGCGGGATTTCCCGATCCGGATTTCCGCTGCACCTTGTTTTGTTTTTTTCAAAAGTTTTCGCGGGGGTTCGGGGACGCCTTTTTCAAAAGGCGCCCCCGCTTGAAAAAAAGAGCCGTCCCAAACTCCGCCCGAAAACCTTTCGGGCAAATACAGGACAAGGCGCAGCGGGATTTTCCGATCCGGATTTCCGCTGCACCTTGTTTTGTTTTTTTGTTTCAGAAGTTTTCGCGGGGGTTCGGGGACGCCTTTTTCAAAAGGCGCCCCCGCGCGTCCCCGGCGCCCCCTCACAGCACCGACTCGACGCCGCGCTTCAGGCGTTCGAGGCCGTCCTCGAGGCGGACGCGCGGGCAGGCGATGTTCATGCGCAGAAAATCCGCGCCGTTGCCGCGGTAGACGCCGCCGGCGGAAAGATACAGTCCGGTTTTCTCGCGCAGGACGCGCGCGAAATTCGCCGCGTCCGGCAGGGCGGACACGTCCAGCCACATGAGATACGTTGCCTCGGAGCGCACCCAGCGCACCGCGGGCACGTTCTCCGCCAGATACCGCGCGGCGAGCTGCTTGTTCTCATAGAGATACGCGCGCAGCGCGTCCAGCCACGGCCCGCCGTGCCGGAAGGCGGCCGCCGCCGCGATGCCGGCGAAGACGTTCGGCTCCGCCACCTCGTCGGTATTCAGCGCGCGCCAGACCTTGTGCCGCAGACGCGGCTCCGGCACCGACACCGCCGCCGTCTGGATCCCGGCCAGGTTGAAGGCCTTCGTCGGCGCCAGGCACGTCACGCTGATCTCCCGGCAAATCTCCGAGACGGAGCCAAACGGCACATACTCCCGTCCCGGATCGGTCAGATCGCAGTGGATCTCGTCGGAGATCACCGTCACGCCGTATCTTTTGCACAGCGCGCCGATCCGCGAGAGCCGCTCCGCGTCCCAGATGCGCCCGACGGGATTGTGCGGGTTGCAGAGGATCATCAGCGACACCTGCGGATCGGACAGCGCCGCCTCCAGCGCCGCAAAATCGACGTCGTACTGCCCGTCCCGGTAGACAAGCGGGCATTCGGCGGGAAAGCGTCCGCTGTTCACGATCGAATTGAAGAAAATGTTGTACACCGGCGTCTGCACGAGCACCCGCTCGCCCGGCGTCGTCAGCTTGCGCACAAGGGAGGAGATCGCCGGCACGACGCCGGTGACGAAGATCAGCGAATCCTTCTCCATGGCATAGTGATGGCGGTCGCGCCACCAGTCCGCGTAGGCGTCCGCCCAGTCGGCAGGCAGATTGGTGTAGCCGTAGATCCCGTGCGCCGCGCGGCGCGCGATCGCCTCGCGGATCTCCGGCGCCGTCTCAAAGTCCATGTCGGCCACCCACATGGGCAGCTCGCCCTCGCCGACGTCCCACTTGAGGGAATCCGTGCCCCGCCGCTCGACGGGCGTGTCAAAATCGTAGCGCATGCCGTACCTCCGCCGTCTGATTCATTCGCCGCGCAGAAGGATCTTCGTGCGCGTCGGATCGATTTTGTCCTTCTCCATGATGAGCTCGCCGATCGTGTCCGCGCGGATCGTGCCGGCGGTCGGATTGATGACGCTCGCCACGCCCCCCGTCAGCTCCACGTCCACCGTCGAATACTCGAACGCCAGCGTCGTGTTGAGCAGCCGGCAGTTCCGCATCACAAGATTGTCTATGTAGCACATGCCCTGCAGGCTCTCGATCGTGCAGTTTTCCAGCGTCAGATTCTTCGCGTTCCAGCCCAGATATTCGCCGGAGATGAAGGTATCGCGCACCGTGACGTTCTCCGAGTTCCAGAAGGCGTCCTTCGAGAGCAGGCGCGAATGCGCAACGGTCACGTTTTCCGCGCCGTCAAAGGAATAATTGCCGTACAGTGTCAGCGCGCGCACGTCCATGTCCGTCGAATTCATGGCGAAGTAGTCGCCCTTCGCCGTCACGCGCTCCAGCTTCACGCCGCTGCAGTGCCACAGCGTCTCCGAGGCGTTTGAGAAGGAGACGTCCGTCAGCGTCAGATTACGGCAGCGCCGGAAATTCTTCGGCGCCTCGAGCGCGCAGTCCGTGACTGTGATGTTCTCCGTATACCAGACGCCGGCGCGCGCCATCTCAAACCAGGTGCTCCCGCGCACGTCGATGTCACGAGCGTACCAGAGCGGATACTTCCACTTGAACATGCAGCCCGTCAGCGCGATGTCGCGGCTCTCCTTGAGCGGCGACTCGCCGTCGTCGAAAATCGTATCAAAAATCCGCAGATGCTGCGCGCCGAACAGCGCGCGCTCGCCGGTGTAAAAACCGCCGCGGATCTCGTTTGCTTCGCCCATCAGATTGTCCTCGCGCGGCGCCGGATTTCCGCCTGTTGCGGAGGACGCGCCGCTGCCACAGATTATTATAAATCATTTCCCTTCGTATTACGATCTCCGCGCATGAATTTTCTGTGAATTTTCTGAAGACGGAGGAATAAATCGCCGGCGCCGCTCTTGCAATCCGCGTGCCGTTCTGGTATAATAAAGAGGACTTTGGAATATACTTCAGACATAATGTATATTCAGCGCGCGCCTGCGGGCGCCGGGTGAGCACCTTACCGTATGCAAGGCTACGCTGCATACGGATTTTTTTGCGGCAGGGAGGATGACAGCATGGGAAGCGGGGCAAGGAGAACGGAATGGAAAGGCGTCGTCATGCTGCTTCTGACGGCGATGATCTGGGGGTCCTCCTTCGTCGCGCAGAGCATAGGCATGGAGGAAATCGAGGCCTTCACCTTCAGCGGCATCCGCTCGCTCCTCGGCGCGGCGGTGCTTGTCCCGATCGTGGCGCTGCGCCTGCGCCGTGCGGCGGTCGCGCCGGACGCTCCGCCGGCGGCCGAGCGGCGCGCGGCCTTTCGGCGCGCGATGCGGAACGGCGCGCTGATCGGCGTCGTCTACTGCCTGGCAAGCAATCTGCAGCAGTTCGCCTTCAACTACGCCGGCGCGGGCAAGATCGCCTTTGTGACGGCGCTCTATATGTTTTTCGTGCCGCTGTTCGGTCTTGCGCTCGGCAAGCGGCTGCCGCTTCTGACGTGGATCTGCGTGGCGGCAGGCTTCGTGGGACTGTATTTTCTCTGCATCGATCCGCACAATCTCACCGCGCTCAACCGCGGGGACGTTCTGACCTTCTTCTGCGCCATCGTCTACGCCGTGCACATTCTGCTGATCGAGCGTTTTGCGCCGCAGAGCGACGGAGTGATGCTCTCCTGCGTGCAGTTTGCGGTCGCCGGGGCGATCTCGTGTGTGCTGATGCTTCTTTTTGAGTCGCCGAGCCTCGCCTCGATCGGGCGGGCGATGCCCTCGCTGCTCTACGCCGGCGTGATGAGCTGCGGCGTGGCGTTCACGTTCCAGATCCTCGGCCAGCGATACACGGAGGCGACGGTCGCCTCGCTGCTGATGTGCACGGAATCGGTTTTCGGCGTGCTCTCCTCGGCGGTGATCCTCGGCGAGCGGCTGCGGCCGCGGGAGATCTTCGGCTGCGTGATCATGTTTGCGGCGATCCTGCTCTCGCAGGCGTCGCAGCCGCTGACAGACGCGCTCCGCGCGCGCAGGCGCGGGTAAGCGCTTTGGATCGCGGCCGAGGGGAGGGATTTCCTGTGGAGAGATCCCTCCCCTCGCGCGTCTCCCCTTCCCCCGGCGGCCTCCCGTTCGTTTCTCTGTTGCACCGGGGCGAATTCTGTGATATAATAAATACAGACATCCCCACATTTCGCGGCGCACAGAAAGGCAGCGTTATGAAAACGATTCTTCTCGTCTTCGGCACCCGGCCGGAGGCCATCAAAATGTGTCCGCTCGTCCGCGAGCTCCGCGCCCGTCCCGGCATCAAAACCGTCGTCTGCGTCACCGGCCAGCACCGCGAGATGCTCGACGCCGTCCTCGACGCCTTCGGCGTCGTGCCGGACTTCGATCTGTCCGTCATGAAACGCGGCCAGACCCTCTACGACATCACCGCGCGCGTCCTCCTCCGCATCCGCGAGGTGCTCGAGGCCGTGCACCCCGACGTCGTTCTCGTCCACGGCGACACCTCCACCACCTTCGCCGCAGCGCTCGGCGCCTTCTACATGCAGATCCCCGTCGGCCACGTCGAGGCCGGCCTGCGCACCTACAATCTCGCCAGTCCCTATCCCGAGGAGTTCAATCGGCAGACCGTCTCCGTTCTGGCCCGCTATCACTTCGCGCCGACGCGCCTCGCGGCGGACAACCTCCTGCGCGAGGGCAAGGATCCGGCGACGATTTTTGTCACCGGCAACACCGTCGTCGACGCCATGCGCCACACCGTGCGCGAGGACTACACCCATCCGGAGCTTGAATGGGTCGGCGGCAACCGCCTCCTCTTTGTCACGGCGCACCGCCGCGAGAACCTCGGCGAACCGATGCACCGCATGTTCCGCGCGATCCGCCGCGTGCTGGACACGCACCCGGACTGCCGGGCGGTCTATCCGATCCATATGAATCCGCTGGTGCGGCAGGCCGCCGACGAGGAGCTGCGCGGCTGCGACCGCATCCACATCATTGAGCCGCTCGGCGTCGTGGACTGCCACAATTTCGAGGCGCGCTGCCACCTCTGCCTGACCGATTCCGGCGGCATTCAGGAGGAATGCCCGGCCTACGGCCGTCCCGTACTGGTCATGCGCGACACGACCGAGCGCCCTGAGGGCGTCGAGGCCGGCGTGCTCCGTCTCGTCGGCACGGACGAGGAAACGATCTTCCGCACCGCGAGCGAGCTGCTGGACAACGACGATGCCTACGCCGCCATGGCGCACGCCGTCAGCCCCTACGGCGACGGCCGCGCCTCGGCGCGCATCGCCGACATTCTCGAGTTCGGAAAGACGGACATCTGAAAAAACAAGGGATTGACGAGGGAATTCATTATGTTGGAGAAGATGGGGGATTTCTTTGACTCTCGATTGGACGGATATGAGGAGCACCAACTGAAAGCCATTGCTTCAGCAGAAGATTTCTATCCTTTTACTGCAGGCTGCCTTCCGCAGTTCCCCGGTTCGAGTATTCTGGATCTTGGCTGCGGTACAGGCCTGGAGCTTGGATACTTTTATGAAAAAGTCCCAACGGCAGAGGTCACGGGCATTGATCTGGCACCTGGTATGCTGGAGACATTGCAGAGGAAATACCCGGAAAAAACGCTGACTTTGATCTTGGGATCGTATTTTGACGTGCCTTTTGGAGAAAATGCTTTCGACGCAGCGGTATCTGTCGAATCTCTCCATCATTTTACAAAAGAGGAAAAGATCCCGCTGTATTCAAAGTTGCGAAAAGCACTGAAGCCGGAAGGATTCTTCATCTTAACGGATTATTTTGCTCTGACCGAAGAAGAAGAACGGTTTTGCCGTGCAGAACTGCTTCGGCTAAAACGTGAGCAGAACATTCTTGACGATGAGTTTTATCATTACGATACTCCTCTGACAATAAAGCATGAAACTGAAGCACTTTCTAACGCCGGATTCTCCAATGTTACGATTCTCAGAAACTGGGGGCAAACGTATACACTGAAGGCAATTCGGTAAATTCCGGTTTGCCGAACAGGCCTTCTGTTGTCCGAAGTTATAACAAGCGTCAAAACCGGCGTGGCCGCTGCGGTCACGCCGGTTTCATATCCTTTTGAGCCGGTGATTGCCGCCTCAAAACAGCTTCTTTATGGAGTACGTCCCGAAGGATCCTCCGTTGTTTTTTCAAAGGGGCGCCGTGAGCGCGTTGAAGAGATACAAAACGCCGAGAAACGCGAAGCTAAGGGCGGAGAAGAAGACCAGATACCGTCCGGTCTTCCCCGGATTGTGCCGCGTGTACTCGCGGAAGGTGATGAGGCTGGCCAGCGACGCGATGAGCGTGCCGGTGCCGCCGATGTTCACGCCGATCAGGAGCGCCGGATAGTTGTCGGTGAACTGCGAGAGCAGGATCGCCGAGGGGACGTTGCTGATGAACTGGCAGCTCAGCGTGCTGACCGCCAGCGTGTTCCACGAGAGCAGCCCGGCGATCCACGCGCGCACCGGCGCGATGCGCGCCATGTTCCCGGCGAAGATGAAGAAAAACACGAACGTCAGAAGCAGCGGATAATCGACGGCCGCCAGCGCGCGCCGGTCAAGCAGCAGCAGCGCCGCCGGGATCACAAGGAGCCCGATCCAGTAGGGGATCACGCGGAAAACCATCACCACGGAGAGCGCGAACAGCGCCAGATAGAGCGCGGTGCGCGCGGCCGGGATGCGGATCTCCTCCGGTGGCACCCGCACGGTCTCGGCGGGAAAAAAGAGGAAGCAGCAGACGGTGAACAGCGCCAGCGACAAAAGGAACGACGGCGCCATGATCGAGAGGAATTCTCCCGTCGGGATCGAGAAGCGGGTGTACAGATACAGATTCTGCGGGTTTCCGAAGGGCGTGAGCATCCCGCCAAGATTGGCGGCGATGTTCTGCAGCACGAACAGCGGCGCCATGTAGCGCTCGCTGCCCGTTTCCGTCAGCACCAGACAGCCGAGCGGCAGAAAGGTGAGCAGCGCCATATCGTTGGCGATGAGCATCGAGCCGACGAAGGTGATATACACGAGCGCCGTCGCGCACAGGCGCAGATTTTTGCAGATCTGCACGACGCGGTGCGCCAGCCAGTAGAAGAAGCGCACGTCCTTCAGCGCGCAGACGACGGCGAGGACGCAGAACAGGCACGAGAGCGTCTTGAAATCAAAATAGCCGAGGTAGGCGGCGTCGGGCGGCACGGCTACGGACGTCGCCGCCGCGGCGAGGATCGCCGCACAGAGCACCGCGTTTTTTTTGAGAAAATCTCCGGCGGCCCGCACGGCGCGGTGCCGCGGCGCGGGCCGGAGCGCATGAACCGTTTCCGTAAAATCGCCTCCGGGGCCGGGGATCGCCGGCCCAAAAGAATATTATACTCATCTGTCAGAAAAAAGCAAGAGGAATTTTCGCCGCCGGGCTATAAAACGAAAAAGCAAACCCCGGAACCGGGCGGTTCCGGGGATGTACCGATTGTGCGTTGGAATCGGTCTGCAGCTTCAACGCACCGTTTACGACATCGGAAAGCTTTTCGGGCCTATTATTCCCTTCGCGTAAATGTCCATAGCAGCCCGGCTGTTCAAATGACCGGCAAGATACTGCACTGTCTTAGGGTCCGCTCCGGCATGGATCAGGTCCCGTATATCGACGACAACCAGGGCTTTATGGTTCATGTCACTTTCCTTCAAGGCGTTCGATGCGCGCAAAAGCTCTTTGGCACCAGGTAAACAGAGAAGAGAAAGCCTGATCAAAATCGTAACCGTCCGGAAGGTCAGCCATTTCCAGAATGATCCGGTCTTCCTCCTCAGCCGCTTCCTTCAGTTCCCTCTTGCGCAGGATAAAACATCCGCTTTCCAGAAAGTGCAGATTCTGTATCAGGTAAAATGTGCTCTTGCAAGTACTGCGAAACCTGGCGGCGTTCCTGTCCCTGTCTGCGTGAATATAGCGGTGGCAGAGTTCGTGATACAGATTTCCCAAACTCAGTTTGACATAATTGATCTCATCTTCCCTCACTGCAGCAGGAAGATACTCTGCCAAAGCGCCGAACAGATCTTTCGTCGTATGGCGCAGCTGGCACACCTCCAGAGGATTCCAGCGATTCATTTCTTCTTTCCCACAGATGAAGCCGCAGGATTTCTCATAGAAGCCGGTTTTTTTCAGAATCCTTCGGTATGTATCCATATCCTGAACGGAGAAGCGATCCAGAATCACCATGATGTCGACATCGCTGTTTTCACGGGCTTCCCCGCGCAGATAGCTTCCCTGCAGCCCCATGTACAGCAATCTTTCTCCGAAGGCTGACTGACAGTTCAGGATCAGAGCATCCAGATACTTGTTCAAATCAAACATTGTTGCTTCACCCCACATGCCGCAATAAAGTGCCGGCTGAATGCTTCGATCTTTCTGACCGCATCCTCTGCTTTTTCAGGCTCCCGATCGCACAGGCGGATCAGCGCGGAGATCGGCGTGGTATACGCAAAAGCAAGCATGCCAGGATTCAGTTTTATGATCCCGACAAACGGGAATTTGTTAATTCCTTTGTTCAAGATATAACAGTGCTTTCTTTGCAGCTCTGTCTACCGCTTTTTGATTCCTGTCTTCAACAGCGGAAGGACGAAGGCCGAAAGAAACACCCCAAACCTCCGCAATCGCTTCCACAGCGACCCCTTTTACAAACACGTCTTGTTCTGTTTTCAGACATTCGATCAGTCGGTCTTTTGTATTTATTTGCAGCGCTTCCCGCTCTCTTGACGCCATCTGCAAAAACGAGGATGCCGACCAGGCACGACACAGAGCGTCTTCATCCGTAAGAAGATGCCTGTTCAGAAGAGCAATCTCATTAGCGGTCCCTATCCATCCGATGACAATAATACTTCTTCGACGGACAAAATGATCTATCGATTCCGCAAGACGCACAGTCTCCTTAAGGACAGTCTCTTTCTCATTCGGACTTAATCCATATGCCGACCTAAACCGATCAGACGCTAAAAGATAAACGGCGTGACTTGCCGCATTCTCATCACAATTGAGCAAGGACAACAGATATTCGCCGCCGGCTCTGCCGTGCTCGGAAAAGGTTGAGTAAAGATGCATTTTTGGCTCTTTGACTGGACGGTTCATTTCGATACAACAGAGTTTAAAATGTGTCTCTATCTCGTCGCTTTTGCCGATAGCAAGGCTGAAATCCAGCGATTCATTAAAAGGAAAACCTTGCTCTTTAAGCCTTTGATATTCACTGATATAGTCCAAGTTTCTCACCTACAAATCCCGATTTGTCGAGGCCTTCGACCCTCAACATAGGCATAGTATAGCATAGGTTTTTGAATTTAGTGTGACAATTCCCGAAAAAGAAGGCGGCTTCTTTCTCTCTGTCATGTCCCATCTTGTTGTCTCAATTATTAACTATTTGGGGCTCCAGAAGGGCTGTTGTCTCAGTATTAACTACTAAATTCTCGTCAGAATTCTACAAAACAAATCAAAAAGATTTGGGCATGAAAAAACCCCGGAAACGTTGAATTTCCAGGGTTTTGCGCATCTCTCTTGGTCTCGGTCAGCGCTTGGAGAACTGCGGCGCACGACGGGCGGCCTTCAGACCGTACTTCTTGCGTTCCTTCATTCTCGGGTCGCGCATCAGGAAGCCGGCCTTCTTGAGCGGAACACGATAGGTCTCGTCCGCGAGCAGCAGCGCGCGGGCGACGCCGTGACGGATGGCGCCGGCCTGGCCGGACATGCCGCCGCCGGCCACGTTGGCGACGATGTCGAACTTGCCCATCGTGCCGGTGACTTCAAACGGCTGATTGATAATCAGCTTCAGCGTCTCGAGGCCGAAATACTGGTCGATATCCTTGCCGTTGATCGTGATGGATCCGGAGCCGGGATACACGCGCACGCGGGCGACGGAGCTTTTTCTTCTGCCCGTGCCGTAAAAATAGGGCTTTGCACTCGTATACATTGTTTTTCTCCCTTTCCTTATTTCACTTCATACGGGGTCGGCTTCTGCGCCTGCTGCTTGTGCTCGGCGCCGGCATAGACCTTGAGGCGGGTGATCGCCTTGTCGCCGATGGAGTTGTGCGGGAGCATTCCCTTGACGGCGTATTCCATCGCCAGCTCCGGCTTGGTCGCCATGAGGGTCTTGTACTGGACCTTCTTGAGACCGCCGATGTAGCCGGAATGACGGTAGTGGTACTTCTTCTCCAGCTTGTTGCCGGTCAGGACGGCCTTCTCGGCGTTGATGATGATGACAAACTCGCCGCAGTCCACGTTGGGCGTGAACTCAGGACGATGCTTGCCGCGCAGGATGGTGGCCGCGGTGACGGCGGTCTTGCCGAGCGGCTTGCCAGCCGCGTCGAGCACGTACCAGGCGCGCTCCACGGTCTCCTTTTTTGCCATGAAAGTGGACATATCGTTCCTCCGATGGTGGATAGATTTTTTCCGATTTACTCAGCGTGCAATAGTATAGCACACGCGGCGGCGCGTGTCAAGGGGATCGGCGAATATTTTTCAGTTTTTTCACGGCGGGCATGTGTTTCTTTGATTTTCTTTGATTTTCTTCGATTTTTGTTTGATCTGCGTTCGGACAGGCGCCCGCTGCGCAGCGGAGTGGGCTCTGCCCCCATCCGGCCGCTGCCGCGGCCGCCTTCCAGACTTCGGTTGGGTGGGGGCCGCGCCGGACGCAGGGGGGCACGTCGCGGTGCAGCAGCACCGCGAAATGCAAACGAACAGATTCGCTGATTCTCCCGTCTGCGTGATGCAACGATTTTCCTTTGCTTCCCCCATCCGGCCGCTGCGCGGCCACCTTCCCCCGCGCGGGGGCGCGGGGGAAGGTTTTTTTTAGATTTCTGCGGGGGCTGTCGCCCCCGCACCCCCGGGCGGATCAAATAAACTTTCGGGGGCTTCTGTGGTAAACCGGCCTTGAGGCCGGATTTACCACCGCATTTCCCCTCGCGCCGCAAAAGGCGGTGGCGCGTTTCCCTTCGGGAAACCGGGTCAATGCCCCCAACCCCGCACCC
>Ga0079305_1002514_pt1 | contig 15572 bp, 14 predicted proteins | sample LMS_cellobiose_e_FD_79183 | JGI IMG/M metagenome (GOLD analysis project Ga0079305, IMG submission 79183) | Rumen-fistulated moose microbial communities from Alaska, USA - LMS_cellobiose_enrichment | ecosystem: Host-associated > Mammals > Digestive system > Stomach > Rumen fluid ... | reverse complement strand
TGGCATGAGGACCTGCGTTTCCGCATCGTGATGCTGCCGGAGCCGGAGGTGATCGGCAGGGCCATGGATTCCCTCGGGCGCTTCCTCGATCGCCACAGGGTCTGATCGGTTGCCGCCCCTCGGCGGATCGGCTGCTGTTTTACAAATTTACAGAAAGGCGCCCCGCCGCCGGCGGGGCGCCTTTTTGCATGCATGCAGCCGATTGAACTGCGATCCCAAGGCTTCCGGAAACGGGAAATGCAGGCGTATCGAGCTTGAAATGACACGAATATTCGATTATAATATACAATATAGCTTATATTTATCCGGCGGCTCGTGGCGAAAGCCTGTCTGCGGGAGCGGCATCCCGCAGGCAAGGCGTTTCCGTAACCGGAAAACGGCGTTTCGCTGTTAAAACGATGGTGCAAGGGAAAGACGAAAGATCAACCGACGACTGTATAGGAGGAAAAAACATGAGTCTTCTGTCGAACATCCAGAAATTCCACGGCGCGCGCGAAGGTCCAAATGAGATCAACACAGAGAAATACGGCATTCCTGCCCGCTCAATCTACACCGAGCTCGATCCCGGCGATCTGCATCAGAAGATTGAAGTCAAGGGCGAGCAGGGACAGACGTTGTATTGGACAAAGTCCTCGATCGTTGCCATTCAGGGCAAGACAGACATTTTCGATGCGTCCGGCGCGCGGGTGGCGCATCTCGAGAAAAAGCCGGTCAGCCTGCACGAAAAGCATTTTATCACAATGGCGGACGGACAAAAGTTCACGCTTTCCAACGAGCTCTTCCATGTTGTCAAGGATATCACCAACATCGAGGGATTGGGCTGGCAGCTTCAGGGCAATATCATCGGGCTGAATTTCATGCTCTTTGACCAGAATGGCGAGCCGATCGCAGCCATCGGCCAGAAGCTGGTCTCGCTGCACAACCGTTACAGCATCGATCTCTACCAGCCGCAGCACGAGAAGGTCGTGGTAGCCATCGTGATCCAGCTGCAGAAGATGCTTACGGCCCGGCGGGAGAACAAAAACTGAAGGAAAGCGGTACAATAACGGGAAACGGGAGGAATTCGTGATGAAGAAATTTGCGGCGGTAATGATGTCGCTTGCCCTTTTGCTTGGCCTCGCCGCCTGCGGCAACGCGGTATCGATCGGCGGGTTTTCGTCCAAGTATTGCAACTCGGACGCCTATGACTCTGCCGTGCAGGAGGTTATGACAGCCTTTAAGGAATATGAGGGATGTACCCTGAAGAAGGTCGGTTACGCCGGCGACAAGGCAGTAAAGGCCGAGGCGGAGGCCCGCGGTCTCGCACCCGAGCAGGTTATGGTGCTGACGTCCACCTTTACCACCGACGGGGGGGATCACGGCACCGTGTTTGAACCCAATCAAACCTATGAAGATTACAAATGGATCCTGACCCGCAGTACGTCCGCCGATCCCTTCTGGACCGTCGCGGATCGCGGGTACGGCTGATCGCGAAACCCTGAAAAGCCGTTGCCGTGGAACGAAAACGGATCACGGACAAAAATACGGTCCATCTGAAAGAAGAAGGAGAAAGAAAGCAATGAAAAAACTGATTTGCGTCGCAATGTGCGCAGCGATGCTGTTTACGCTGGCCGCATGCGGCGGGGGAAACACGGCAAACAGCGCGGGAGGAGCAGCTGCAGCCCCGTCACAGCCGGATCAAGCCGTGGCCGAATGGACCCGGGAGGGTTATTTTCTCGATGAAAACGAAAACATGCTTTCCGTTACCTGGATGGACGACATCGACGAGCCCGGCTGGTACGTTGGCTGCATGCTGGGCGAAGATCTGGTAGAGGATTCCTGGGGCGGAACGCTTTCGCAGGAGGGAAATGCCCTGCACGGCGTTTTGATCTCCTTCGGCGGCAGGGATGATCTTACCGTCACCGTTTCGGAAGAGGGCACAGACGGCCTGCTTCTCGCTGTCGAGGGCGGCGAGACCTATCGCTTTACGCCTCTGGATCTGCCGGATGCAAGTATTTTCATCACCGTCAATACGGAGGGCTGGGGCAATATCGAGTATGCGGAGGGTGAGAGCACGCCGGAGATCGATGAGGAATATCCGTATCAGTCCGCGCAGATCAATCTGGCCGACCCCGCGACGTATACGCTTCTTGCATGGCCGCAGGCGGGCAACGTATTCGTGAAGTGGACGAAGAACGGCGAGGATTTCTCCGCGGAGCCGCAGATCACCGTGCTTCTGGACGAGAGCGCAGATTTTGTCGCCGTGTTTGAGGAGGACCCCGATTGGCAGAACCCCGTGATGAACTTCATCGGCGAGTATCAGTGCGACAGGGCGCATGCCTTCGTCGAATGCTTCGGAAACGAGGATGCGAGGATTACCATTGAGTGGGGCGGCAGCGCCGCGGAATCGGTGCGCTGGGATATCATGGGCCGGCTGGACACCGAGACGCTGACGATCGAGTATTCCGGCTGCATGAAGTCGATCCTTACCTATGATGAAAGCGGTGAAGTCAAGAGCCAGGAGGCGGAGTATGAGGATGGAACCGGCACCATCGTCTTTGGCGATGACGGAACCTTTACATGGCACGAGGACCAGTCCGAGCACGGGGAGGATCTCGTGTTTGTGTGGGCAGCGGGATCCTGATTTTCGGGCGGAAAATGACGGATGGCGCCGGCCCATGCGCGCGGCTTCATGCCGCAGCGCGCTGTCGGCTTCGAGGGCGTGGGTTTACCGTCTGTGGGGCGAAGCGTTCCTTCGAACGGGCGCCGGCGGATGAGAGGCTTGAAGGATGGAGAAGCGGAAAGTATAGGGAAAACACCTGCACCTCCCCGGGTAAAAACGATCAAAACCTGCGTCTTTTTCCGAAAGAGCGGCGCAATTTCGACAGAATTGCGCCGCTCTTCTTTTCGGTGCGGAAAACCACGCGCCGGCCATTTTCAAAGCGCGGGGAAAACCAACCCCGAACAAGCGGATTTACCGCGCGATGCGAGCCGCCGCCGGCAATTTTGCCGACGGGCTTTTTGTTTTCGGAGCAGGGCACGCAGGCATAAAATTTGACAAATACGGATAAAATGAATATAATGAGCGTTACGCCCTGAAAACCGGCGGCGTTTCGATATTCAAAAACGGAGACGCCTTCTGTTTCAACGGTATGAAAAAGGGGAAATTTATGGCTAAACTACGACAATCTGCTGCGGTTCTTGCAGAGGGGTGGCGGCGCTTGGTCGGATATCCCGTTGCGTGGCTCTGCCTGATTGGATTGGTCCTGTCGTCGCTGGCGCTGATCACCTCGCGGCAGGTGCATACGGTTTACATCCACGATAACGGCGCGCTGTCACGCTGTTACACCGTCGCGCAGGATGCGCAGCAGATCCTTGCACAGCGCGGCATCTCGCTCGGCGAATTCGATGAAGTGCGCTTCGACGGTTTTTCCGGCAGAATCGGCCTGTTGGAAGTGCGCCGCGCATTTCCCGTTACGATCCGTGCCGACGGGCAGACGCAGGAAATCATGACGACGGCGATGCCGCTCGCCGATCTGCTGCAGCGGGAGGGGATCCCGCTCGGCGAACTCGATGAGCTTTCCGTTTCCCGTGCCGAGATGCTTACGGACGATGCGGAGGTCACGATTCGCCGTGTGCGGATCGAACCGATCACCGAGACAGAGAAAATCCCCTTCAAAACGACGTACCGCTCCAGCAGTCTGCTGGCAAACGGGCGATCCCGTACGATTTTGGAGGGCGCCCCCGGAGAGATCACGACCACGTACCTCGCGCGTTTCGTCGAGGGAGAGGAGACCGAGCGGGAGTTCGTCGGTACCGAGGTGACGGAAAAAAGCGTTGACGCGGTTGTGCTGGTAGGCTCCGATGAACCGGTATCGCCGCTCGACTTCGGGATCGAGCTCGATGCGAACGGCGTTCCGCTCCATTATACAAATGTGCTGCGCAACCAGATCTGCACCGGCTATTCCGGCCGCGGAAAGCAGGTGCGCGGCGCGAGCAGGCAATGGCTCTCGACAGGTTCCGTCGCCGTGCGGGCGGCGGAGATCCCTTACGGTACGCGGCTTTATATCCGCGCCTCCGACGGCGGGCATTTTGTTTACGGATGCGCCGTCGCTGCGGATACCGGCAGCGCGCTGCTGAACCATCTGATCGATATCGACCTTTTTTATGATACTTATATGGAAAGCTATCTGAACGGGCGCAAAATCTGCGATGTCTATGTTTTGGACTGATGAAAGGTGTATCCTATGAAAAAACTGTTTGCTGTTCTTCTTGCAGCGATGCTTCTGTGTGCCTGCGCAGGCGGAGAGGCATCCTCCGTTCCCTCCGAAACCTCCCTGTCTTCGCAGGAGGCAGAGGAGAAGGCTGAAACAGCCGTTGACAATGACGCGCTTCTTGAGAGGTTTTTTGCCGAGAGCGACGGCGCGATCGCTGACTCTGCATGGGCAAACGGCGAATTTCCGCAGCTTGCCGATCCGCCGGCGGAGGCGCCGCGTATCCGCATGCACACCTCTGCGGGCGATCTTACGCTGGTGCTGTATCCGGAGGCCGCTCCCCTCGCGGCTGAAAATTTCCTCACACACTGCCGCGACGGCTATTACGACGGCTCGCTGTTTCACCGCGTGATCGCCGATTTTATGATTCAGGCCGGCATCCCCGCCGAAGGAAGCGGGAGCAGCATCTGGGGCGCTCCGTTTCGGAATGAGTCGTGCGACAGCCTGCGCCATTTTACCGGCGCTCTGTCGATGGCAAACGCAGGCCCCAATACCAACGGCAGCCAGTTCTTCATCGTGCAGGCGGCCGACACGGTTACGGAAGCGGAGCTTGATTCGCTGATGCTCAACTGGTATTACAATGAGCTCAATACGCGCCTCAATTCGATCGATTCCGCCGCTTACGCCGACGGGGAGTTCGAGACGCTGATCGGTCTGCTCAATTCGCTGATCTCCGATGCGCAGGCAAACGGCCTGCCGCAGGCCTTCGGAGAGCGGTATCTGCCCGCGGCCCGGGCGTATCTGCAGACGGGCGGCTCGCCGTTTCTCGATTACGGCTACACTGTTTTCGGACAGGTGATCGAAGGAATGGACGTCGTCGATGCGATTGCGACGGCGGAAACGACCGAGAATGCCGCCGGTGAAAAGAGCGAGCCTGTCGATCCGGTCATGATCCTCTCGACCGAAGTGCTCTGAAAGCTTAAGAATCCGCTGTGCAGCCGTCCCTTTGGGACGGCTGTTTTTCTTTTCCCGCAGGCCGGCGGGCAGGGCGTTCCCGCATAAACGGGACGGCGGCAGGGCAGACTCACGATGCGATGAGAACCGCCGGAAAGCGAAAAAGATTCCTCGGCGGAAAGGTGGTGCGGCAGATGCGGCGCAGACGGATGCGGCGCGCGTTTTGGGGCGCTTTTTTCGCGGGTACGCTTGTCATGGGCGCGCTCTATGCCGCTGCGCTTTGGCGCCTGTATCCCGTACGGTCTCTGCCCCCGGAGGCGCCGGCTGAGACTGCGGCCGCAGAGCCGCTCACAATCCTGATCGCGCGCCGGATTGAAGCCCCGCGAACGTTTCTTCTGCTGCGCCTCGACGCGCCGCGGGGGAGGATCGCCGTTGCGCTGCTGCCGGCGTCTCTTGCGCTTTGTACGGGCGAAACACTCGGAGAACGCTGGCGGGAAGCAGACGGTCCGGCGGCGGCCTCTGCGCTGGCGGAAACGCTGGAGGTGCCGGTTGACCGATATCTTTCGCTGCCGGATGCGGCGGTCGGCGCGCTGCTTGATACGATTGGCAGCGTCGATCTCGCAATCGGGCAGAAAGCGGGAAACCCTGCGCAGGAGAGGCGGATTTTCGACGGTACGCAGCTTTTGCTGCTGTTCGATGAATGCGATCTGCCCGATAACGGGTACCGCGCGCTGCTCGGTACGGCGGCGCGGGCGATTCTCGAGCAGCGCCTGCCGCTGCTGGGTCCCCGCGCGATCGAGGCGATCTACCGCACGGCGGTTAACAGGGGATTGAGCGACCTCACGGCCGTCGATTACGCGATAAGAAGCGACAGCCTTGTTCGGCTGTGCGCCGCGGCGGAGGTCCTTTGCATAATTCCACCGATGGAAGACACTTTTGGCATTGCAATTACACCGGAAGGACAAAACGAAATCCGGCAGGTGTTTTCTTCGAAAATCTGAAATTGAATAATTTGAATCAGAAATTAGGTGAAATTGTCAAATTGAAGAGCAAGCTGAACAAGAAACAGTTCTGAAATTAGGCCATATCCGACAAAAACTTTTTCAAAAATATACAAAGATTGCCCAAGTGGCCGAAAAAAGTTTCAAAAAGAAAGTCCGCAGAGAATTGAAAGCCGGAGAATTCTTGCAAATTCCCTTGATTCTTTTAGATCGGCGTGATATACTATGTTCACATCAAGGGCGCGATGCGCAGAGCCTCGACGACTGTCGGGAATCCGCCATACGCGGCCATGTGCAGTTTGAAAAGGAGGAAATCATTTATGAAAAGGATATTCGCATTGATTCTTGCCCTTGCGCTGGTGCTGGCGCTTGCAGCCTGCTCCGGCGGCACCTCGCAATCCTCGGCAGAACCCTCGCAAACCGCGGGAAAGACGAAGATTACCCTTGCGACCGGCGGTACCTCCGGTACCTATTACGCGGTCGGCGGCGTTCTCGGCACCGTTCTCGGCCCCAAGCTGACGCTCAGCGACCTCAGCGTTGAGTCCACCGGCGCATCGAAGGCAAACGTCAACATGATCACCGACGGCGAGGCGCAGATGGCGATCCTGCAGTCCGACGTGATCAACTACGCCCACAACGGCACCAACACCTTTGAAGGACAGGTGGAGGACAACGCCCTGTGGATTGCCGGCATCTACAACGAGACCGTGCAGATCCTTGCCAAGCCCGGCATCAACAATGTTGCCGACCTCAAGGGCAAGACAGTCTGCGTCGGAGACGTCGGCTCCGGCACCGAGGTCAACGCCTGGCAGGTGCTCAGCGCCGCCGGCCTGAGCAAGGACGACATCAATGCGGTGAACGGATCCTTCCAGGACGGCGTTGACCAGCTCAAGGATGGCAAGATCGACGCGGCCTTCACGGTCGCCGGCGCTCCCACGACCGCCATCGTTGACTATGCCACCACCAACGAGCTGAACCTCGTCTCCCTGTCCGACAGCGAGCTTGCCGCGATCCGCTCCGAGTATCCGTTCCTGGTTCAGGACAACCTCCCCGCCGGCACCTACACCGGCCAGACCAAGGATATCGTCTGCGTTGCCGTTCAGGCTGCTCTCGTTGCCTCCGAGAATCTGAGTGAAGACGTCGTCTATGAGTTTACCAAGGCCATGTTCGAAAACAAGGACGATCTGGTAGCCGGCCACGCCAAATTCGGCTTCCTGGATGCCGAGATCGCTTCCGTCGGCACCGTGCCTCTGCATCCCGGCGCTGAGAAATACTATAAGGAGATCGGCGTCCTGTAAGAGGCGTGACCGTGCAATACAGAAGGAAACGCACCACTTTGATGGCTGCCGCAATCATACTGATTATTGCGGCAGCCTTTTTCCTGATATCGCGCGCCGGATACTTTCTGACCGTGCGCGAACGCGATACGGGCAAGCTTTTTGCGCGCTATCGCATCGGGGAGGGTGACCGGTTTTCGATTACCTTTATCCATTCTGTCAATAATTATCCGCTGACAGACACCTATGAGATCGAAAAAGGGAACATCTATATTGAAGAGACTGTTTACTGTTCGTTTGGCGCCGGCGTACAGACGGAACTGAATCCCGGAGAAATTCTCGACAAAGTCTACATCGACAGACCCGACTATCAAGGTGGGGCGATGGTGATCCGCAACATTCATCAGTTGCGCAATAACGTGGGTTATATCGTTGGTACGGTATCGGACCATGTGCTGACGGTTGCCGGTCAGGACGTCAGCCTGCGGGATTTGTGCGGAAGGAACACGGCGGTTCGCTTCAACTATGAGTTTTGCCTGTGGTAGCCGTCCGTTTCAAGTCAGGAGAAGAAGGGGGAAAATCCATGTCTGAAGAAGAGATCAGGAAAACAGCACCAGACGTAGACGTTGGCACGATGGCCGACGTTGACGCGATCATGAAAAAATATGACCGCGAATCAAATACCCGTATTTGGGAAGGTGTCCCCAAGCAGATTGTGCGCTGGCTCACGGTTGCTTTCGGCGTGTTCATGATCGTCATGAACATGTTCCTTAAGCTGGATGAACGCGCGCGCCGCCCGATTTTCCTCGGTCTCGTGATCCTTTTGGTGTTTCTTTACTATCCTGCAAAAAAAGGCACGCAGAAGGTCAACCATATGCCATGGTACGATATCGTGCTGGCGGTCCTCGGCGAAATCTGCTACCTGTACTACCCGCTGCACTTGACGGAGATCGTTAACCTCGGTACCCGTATCCAGCGTATGACATGGAATATCGGCAGTCTGGAGATCCCGATCCTGCTCGTGTTCGGTATCGTCGGCACGCTGATCCTCGTTGAGTGCTGCCGCCGCGTGGTCGGCATCCCGATCATCTGTGTGGCCACTGCGTTTGTGGTCTACGCGTTCGCCTTTGCGGGCAAGGATCTTAAGACCGTTGTCTATAACTTGTTTTATACGACGACCGGTATCCTCGGCACGCCGATTGGCGTCTGCTCGACGTATATCGCGCTGTTCGTCATCTTCGGCGCCTTCCTCGAGGCGACCGGCGTTTCAAACTTCTTTATCGATTGCGCAAATACGCTCGCCGGCTGGGCGAGCGGCGGCCCCGCGAAGGTAGCGGTCATCTCCTCGGCGCTGTGCGGCATGGTGTCCGGCTCCTCCGTGGGCAACACCGTGACCACCGGCTCCGTCACGATCCCGATGATGAAGAAGACCGGTTATCCGCCCGAGTTCGCAGGTGCGGTCGAAGCGGCATCCTCCACGGGCGGCCAGATCATGCCGCCGATTATGGGCGCCGCAGCATTTCTGATGGCGGAGATGGTCGGCGTTCCATACAAGGATATCATTATCCGCGCGATCCTGCCGGCGTTTTTGTATTTTCTCGGCATCTTCCTGATGGTACACTTCATGGCGAAAAAGCTGAGGCTCCACGGGATCCCGCGCGACCAGCTGCCCAAGGCGAAAGCGGTTCTGCCGAAGATTTACCTGATCCTCCCGCTGGTCGTTCTGGTGTACATGATCATGGTCGGCTTTACGATGGCGACTGCCGCAGTCTACGCGATCCTGTATTGCCTTGTCGTTTCGATGATCAGCCGCGAGAAGGGCGTTAAGGCGCTGGTTATGGCGCTGCCCCTGATCCCGATGCTCTACATGACGCTGTTTGCCCGCAAATGGGTGGTCGGCAGCTTCATGGGAACAAACGGCTCGAAGCTCTGCGTCGGGATCGCCGTGGCAATCATGCTGGCAAACTACATCATCAGCAAGGAAAACGCCAAGAGTATCCCGATGATTGCAAACGCCTTTGAAAACGGCGGGCGCAATACGCTTTCCGTCGCCGTTGCCTGCGGCATGGCAGGCATTATCGCCGGCGTCGTGACGATGACCGGCCTCGGCCAGATTCTGATCAGCGCGATCGTCAAGGTTGCCGGTGATCGCATCATCATCGCGCTTGTGCTGACGATGCTCTGCTGCATCGTGCTGGGCATGGGCGTGCCGACTACGGCAAACTACATCATCATGGCCACCACCTGCGCGCCGATCCTCGGCCCGGCCGGTATGGGCCTGGAGCTGATGGCAGCGCATATGTTCTGCTTCTACTTCGGTATTGTCGCCGATATCACGCCGCCGGTGGCGCTGGCGGCCTACGCCGGCTCTGCCATCGCAAAGGCGCCGCCCATGAAGACGGCGGCGAACGCGACGCGCCTTGCCATCGCGGCGTTTATCATCCCGTATATCTTTGCCTTTAACCCCGCGATGCTGTTCATCAATACCACGCCGCTGGAGGTCATACTGGTCGTCGTCACATCGGCGCTCGGCATGCTGTCCATCTCCATCGGCATGATCGGCTATTTTATCAAGGAGATGGGCATGCCGCTGCGCATCCTCTGCGTGGCCGGCGGTCTGCTGATGATCTATCCCGGCACACTGACCGATGTCATCGGCGTTGCGATTCTTGTCGTTGTGTTCCTCGCGGAAAAATTCAGCAAAAAGAAGGCCGTGGCCTGATACGTGCAGCGGTTCTCCCGATTCCGCTTTACGCCATAGCGCAGAGCGTGAGCATGCAATCGGAAGTATCCGCGCAGCGTCCGCAGCTCCCGTCAGTTTCTCTTTGTTCACAGATCGTGCTCCGCATCGGGCGGGGCACGATTTTTTATGTCGGCGGCGTAAACGGGCGGCGTTTGGCTTGACGGCGCGAAAATGCCGCGGTATAATAACCAAGTTAAGGATTTTGGAAGATCGGAAAGGTGAAGGAATTTGAAAAGAACCGATTTGAGAAATATTGCGATTATCGCCCATGTTGACCATGGAAAGACGACGCTTGTGGACGGCATGCTCGCGCAGAGCGGCATTTTCCGCGAAAACCAGCAGGTCGAAACCTGCGTGATGGATTCAAACGACCTGGAGCGTGAACGCGGCATTACAATCCTGTCGAAGAACGCTTCCGTCACATATAAAGGCATCAAGATCAACATCGTCGATACGCCCGGACACGCCGATTTCGGCGGCGAGGTCGAGCGCGTGCTCGGCATGGTTTCCGGCGTGCTGCTTCTTGTGGATGCGGCCGAGGGCCCGATGCCCCAGACGCGTTTTGTGCTTTCCAAGGCGCTGGAGATGCAATTGGCGGTTATTGTCGTTGTCAACAAGGTGGATAAGCCGGATGCCCGCGTGCACGAGGTCGTTGATGAGATTCTCGAGCTGATGATGGATCTCGGCGCCTCCGATGAGCAGCTCGATTCCCCGATGGTGTTCTGCTCCGGCCGCGCCGGCACTTCCTCTTATTCGCCCGAGGTACAGGGCAGCGATCTTTCGGCGCTTTTTGATACGATCGTCGATTACATCCCCTGCCCCGAGCTCGATGCCGAGGGCCCGCTGCAGGTGCTCGTTTCCACCGTCGATTATAATGAATACGTCGGGCGTACCGCTGTCGGCCGTATCGAGCGCGGCGTGATGCGCGTCAACCAGACTGTTTCCGTCTGCGATTTCCACAATCCGGATGTGAAGCTCACCGGCAAGATCACCGCGATCTACCAGTTCGACGGCATCGGCCGCACGGCGGTCGAGGAGGCCAAGGCCGGCGATATTGTGATGTTCTCCGGCATCGAAAATATCAATATCGGCAATACGCTCTGTGCGCCTGAGCTCGTCGTACCGATCGAATTTGCCAAGATTTCCGAGCCGACCGTCGAAATGACGTTTTCCGTCAACGACAGCCCGTTGGCCGGCCGCGAGGGTAAGTTTGTCACGTCCCGCCAGCTGCGCGACCGCCTGTTCCGCGAGCTGCTCAAGGATGTTTCCCTGCGTGTCGAGGAAGGCGCGACGACGGACTCCTTCCGCGTGCTCGGCCGCGGCGAAATGCATCTTTCCGTATTGATCGAGACGATGCGCCGCGAGGGGTACGAGTTCATGGTCGGCGCGCCCCGCGCGCTGATGAAGGAAGAGGACGGCGTTCTCATGGAGCCGCTCGAGACCGCGATCCTCGATGTGCCGTCGGGCTCTGTCGGGGCCGTGATCGAAAAGCTCAGCTCCCGCAAGGGCGAGCTTGTGGATATGAAGGCGATCGGCGCGCGCACCAAGATCGAGTTTGTGATCCCCTCGCGCGGACTGTTCGGCTACCGCTCCGAGTTTATGACCGATACGAAGGGCGAAGGGATCATCGGCACCGTCTTTTACGGCTACGGGCCTTATCGCGGCGATATCAACAGCCGCCAGAGCGGCTCGCTGATCGCGCATGAGGACGGCGAGGCGGTCACCTACGGCCTGTTCAACGCACAGGATCGCGGCGAGCTCTTCATTGATCCCGGCACAAAGGTCTACGCAGGCATGGTTGTCGGCGCATCGCCCAAAAATGAGGATATCGTCGTCAATGTCTGCAAGAAGAAGCATGTCAGCAATATGCGCGCTTCCGGCTCCGACGAGGCGCTGCGCCTTGTGCCGCCGCGCAGGCTCTCGCTGGAAGCCTGCATCGAGTTCATCGCGGACGACGAGCTGCTCGAGGTCACGCCCAAGAGCCTGCGCATCAGAAAGCGCATTTTGAGCCACGACCTGCGCATGAAGCAGCTGCACGCCAAAAAATAACGGGCGGGCACATCTATACCGAATGGAGAACGCCCTTCTTATTGCAAAAGCCGCTCGTTTAACGAGCGGCTTTTGCAATAAGAAAAAAAGCGGCCCTCCTCCTGCGAGAAGGGCCGCTTTGCAGCTGTTTGTTCAGATTTCCTGCAGCATCCCCGCCAGATCGATCACCGCCACGCCGCTCTGGATGGCGTAGTCAACGGTCTGCGCCGTGCCGCTCGGCGCACGCAGCAGATACGCGACGCAAATGCCGCTGCGGTCAACCATTTCACGATTTCGTTCGCGCATGCAGGCGCGCGTATAGCGCGTGCGCAGCACGACAAAATCATCCGCGCCGCTGCGGATGCGCTCATAGCGCAGGCGGTCGGGCTCCTCCCAGCCGTCGGCCTGCCGCAGATAGGGGGCGACCACCGTCAGATGCAGGGCAGGGTGCTTTTCGCGAAGGCGCAGAACGGTCTCCGCCGCCAGCGTGTCAAAGCCGAGCGCGCCGCCCGTGATAAAGCGGTTGATCCCCTCGGCCAGCAGATCGAGAACGGTCTTTTCCACCAGTGCGGGGAGCCTTCGCTCATGGATCGGAGCGATGCCGCGGTGCCCGGTAAAGCAGCAGGTGCGGCTGCGTTCTGTTTCCGGCATGGCCTTTTCAGGAAATGGTGCGCATCACGGCGACAACGCGGCCGAGGATGCGGCAGTCATCGACGATGATCGGCTCCATCGCGCTGTTTTCGGGCTGCAGGCGGTAGTGGCCGTCCTCCTTGTAAAAGCGCTTGACGGTCGCTTCGTCCTCCACCAGCGCGACGGCGATCTCGCCGTTGCGCACGGTGGGGGTCTGCCGGACGACGATGAGATCACCGTCGAGAATGGCGGCCTCGATCATGCTCTCGCCCTTGACGCGCAGCGCAAAAAGCTTTGAGGGGTCCTCGCCCCGAAGAGAAACGGGAATATAGTCCTCCACGTCTTCGAATGCGAGAATGGGCTGGCCTGCGGCAACGGTGCCGAGCAGCGGGATCAGCGCGGCGCTGCCCGTGCCGACAAGGCGGATGGTGCGGTTTTCGCGGTCGCCCATCGCGATGTAGTTTTTTGCCTCAAGCGATTTGAGGTAGCGATGCGCGGAGGAAGTCGATTTGATGCCGAGATCGCGGCAGATCTCGCGTACGGTCGGCGGTACGGAGTCTGCGAGGCGGTCCCTGATGTAGGCGAGAATTTCGCGCTCCTTGTCGGTGAGCTTCTGATTCATGTTCGGTCCTCCTTGCGTCGTGAAAAATCGGTTTTACGCGCCGCCGCCGCAGCGGAGCGCGCGGTTTCCCACTCCTTGTTTGCACTATTATAGCATGGTTTTTCTCAGAATGCAAACATATGTTCACAAAATTTCGAAAATTCATAAAAAAGTTTGCGGAATTTACAAATTGCTCTTGCCAAGAAAGGAATTATCCGTTATGATTGTTTCCGTACTAATAACAGGGAGGATCTAACATGATTTTTGAGAAGGTAAGAGCCATCCTTGCCGAGCAGCTTGAGCTGGAGGAGAACACCATTGAGATGAACTCGCTCATCGTGGATGATCTCGGCGCGGATTCGCTGGACATCGTCGATTTGGTCATGAGCCTCGAAGACGAGTTTGATGCGGAAATTCCGGACGAAGCCATCGAGACGATGAAGACGGTCGGCGACGTTGTCCATTTCATCGAAGAAAATCAGAACTGAGCTTGAAATCATCAAGACCCGCCAAAGCCCCGCCAAAGTCGGCCGGGGCTTTTTGATCAAACAGCGATTTTGAAAGGAGTATTTACCGTGAAGAAGCTTTTTACCGTTTTGCTGGCCTGCGCGCTTGTGCTCGCGCTTGGCGCGTGCTCGCAGCAGCAGATGATCACCGCCGAGTCGCTTTACCGCCTTGTGGAAGAAAAGAGTAAGGAAATGGATCGGATCTCCGCCCATGTCGAGATGGAAATGGCCATGACATATGAGGCAGAGGAAGGGGCAGAGACGCAGAACGTTTTCGTCTCCGGCGATGTGATGGGCGAAAACATTAACACCGAGCAGATGCGCATGGCGATGCCGATGACGGTATCCATGCCCGATATCGGGATGACGCTTCCGACCGATGTTTATTTCGCCGACGGTTATTACCTGATGGATATGATGGGGCAGCGGGTCAAGTACGCGCTCCCGCTCGAGCAGGCGATCGAGCAGTTTAAGCAGGAGAATATCCAGTCCATCGATTATGTCACCGATCTGACCATCATGCAGGACAGCGAAACCGGTCTGTATACGCTCGGCTACAAGCTCGATACGGAGCATGCGCTCGAGGTGACCTCTCAATACGGCGGCGGAATTTTTTCCGGTATCGCGAATGATTCGGAAAACATCCAGTGGGGCGAATGCACCGGTACGATCGTTGCGGACGCCGAAGGAAATCCCGCCTCTCAGAGCATGGAGATGAGTTTTACCGTTACGGGTGAGGAATTCCCCATCGCCTGCGTGATGAGTATGACCTACACCTACAATGAGATCGGCGAGGATTTCGTCGTCGAGATCCCGGATCCCGCTTCCTTTGAGGAAGTGGATGCCGAACTGCTCGGCCTTGGCGAATAACCCGATAAACGTTCCGGATGGCCGCAGAGTCCTTTTTGAGGGCTTTGCGGCCGTTTTGTGTCTGCGGCGCCGCCGCCCTTTGCAGGCGCGGTTCGCAGCCCTCTCTTGCCGGCTGCCCGCGAAGATGAGAGGAGTCGGAGTCAAAGACTTGCATTTTTCACGCTCTGCCGATATAATAAAAACGTTATCCGATAGAGGAAGGAGCCTTTTTGAATGGCAGCAAATCAGAAAAAGATGGTGGAGGAGATCACCGCACGGGACGTTGACTTCGCCCAATGGTATACGGATATCGTGCGCAAGGCGGATCTTGCGTCGTATTCCAGCGTGCGCGGCTGTATGGTCGTGCGCCCCTACGGTACCGCGATCTGGGAGAACATCCGCGATATTCTTGATAAAATGTTCAAGGCCGACGGCCACGAGAATGTGATGATGCCGCTGTTTATCCCGGAAAATCTGCTGCAGCGGGAGAAAGATCATGTCGAGGGCTTTGCGCCCGAGGTGGCATGGGTGACGCACGGCGGCAATGAGAAGCTTGCCGAGCGCTTGTGCGTTCGCCCGACCTCTGAAACGCTGTTCTGCGAGCATTGGAAAAATGTACTGCATTCCTATCGCGATCTGCCGATGCTTTACAACCAGTGGTGCTCGGTTATTCGCTGGGAAAAAACAACCCGTCCGTTCCTGCGAACCGCAGAGTTCTGGTGGCAGGAGGGCCATACCCTTCATGAGACCGTCGAGGAGGCCATGCGCGAAACGGAGAACCAGCTCAACG
>Ga0079305_1002513_pt1 | contig 15576 bp, 11 predicted proteins | sample LMS_cellobiose_e_FD_79183 | JGI IMG/M metagenome (GOLD analysis project Ga0079305, IMG submission 79183) | Rumen-fistulated moose microbial communities from Alaska, USA - LMS_cellobiose_enrichment | ecosystem: Host-associated > Mammals > Digestive system > Stomach > Rumen fluid ... | reverse complement strand
TCTCTGGATTTCCGCGTACTCGTCCGGCTGACGCTTCGCGGCCCGGCCCATCCTCCTTATCCAAACGCGGCAGCCGATTCCCGTCTTAATCGTCTTTTCTCCCAAACGGTTTATTCCACGAACCGATTTCGATCAGGTTCCCTTCCGGGTCGGCAATATAGCAAGTTCGCTGTCCCCACGGCTCCGTGGTGGGCGCCATGACCCCGGACGCCCCTTTGCTGACAGCCATCTGATACGCCGCGTCCACTTCCTCAAAGGTATCCACATACAAGGCCAATTCAAAATGGCCGTTGATCCCGCGGGCATACCCGTATTCCCGACCGGTCATTTTTTCAAAATCCTTCCTGCCGTAGAGAAGGAACAGCGTGCCGTCCTTGACCAGATAGACGTTTTCCGTGTTTTCCGCTTCCCTGATTTCAAAGCCCAATACGTCCCGGTAAAACCGGATCATGGCGGGCATGTCCTTGACAAAGATCCCAAAGCCGTCTAATCTCATTTCTTCCTCCTGACGCTGGTTCGATTATTGTTCGCTTATTCCGTAAACCCTGATAAAATGCCGGCTGAACGCTTCAATTTGCTCCATCGCCTCCTTGGTCTTTTCCGGCTCCCGGTCGCACAGATGAATCAGCGCGGAGATGGGTGCGGTGTAGGCGAAGGCCAGCATCCTGGGATCGTCGGGCCGGAAAAGCCCCTTTTCCATCATCCCGGAGAAAAGATGACTGAACATTTCCGTCAGGCCCATCAAAAAATGCTTTGTGGCCAGGCTTCGGGCGCGTGCATCCCGAAACTGCTCAATGGACAGCACCTTTCTGGACTTCACCACCTTTTCATCGTGCACCGTAAAATCTACCATCCGCATGGTCAGCGCGACCAGCCCCTCCAGGGAATCCGGCGCCGGGGGGAGATGCTCCAAAGAACCGAAACGCTCCTCGTAATACGCGATCATCCGATCCAGCAGCGCGTTCCAGATTTCTTCCTTGCTGTCAAAATGGCGGTACAGGGAGGATTTCACCAGCCCCAGCGACGCGGTCAATTCCCGAATGTTCGTGCCCTTATAGCCTTTTTGGGAAAACTGTTCCAGCGCCGCCGCCAGGATCCTTTCTTTCGTGCCCTTCGCCATAAAATCCTCCCATATCATAAAGTGACCTTTCGTTCACATATTATAGTGAACGATAGATCCCGTGTCAAGCGTTTCCTGATTGCTCACCGGTTGTTCCTTTGAACGCCCGTTCCTATGCTGCTTCCGAGGAAGCGTTCCCATCAGCGCATTCCCCCGGCGTTTTTTTCGGCGGAAGCCGCTCCGGGAATGTGCTGAACGCAACGATAAGCCGAAAAAAACGAATGCAGAAAAATGTCTTGTTTTCTGCGTGCTTTTCGATTATAATAAATATGTTCATTCTTCACGCAGCGTTCGGAAGCTTTTGGAAGAACAGAAGCGTTTTTCGTTTCCGGCGCATGATATCGAAACACTTGCCGGGGCGGCGGGAAGCCGTTTCCGAAGCAATGTTAATAAATCAAAAAGGAGAGAAACCCATGAAAAAGTTCCTGGCACTTTTGCTGGCGATGGTAATGGCGCTGCTGCCCGTGCTGAGCCTGGCGGAAGAAACGACTGAAGAGCCCGTGGAAGAAATCACGGCTGAACTGACCGGCGAAGCCGGAAAGTACATCTACAAGGATTCCGTGAGCACCCTGGCCACCAACTGGAATCCCCACACCTATCAGACCACCGATGACGGCTATCCCGCCGACTTCCTGCGCGACGGTCTGTACACTTTCATCTTCAACGACGCGCTGCATCCCCTGGAGGGCAAGGAGCCTTTCTCCGGCTATGTGATCGTGCCCGAAATGGCCGCCAGCGAGCCCGTTGACGTGACCGTGCAGGTGAAGGCCGAGCATCCCGAATTCGGCATTCCCGAATCCGCCGAAAAGGGCTACGCCTACACCATCGACCTGAACCCCGACTGCGTGTGGGAAGACGGCACCCCCATCAACGCCGACACCTATGTGTACTCCATGCAGCGGCTGCTGGATCCCAAACTGCAGAACTACCGCGCCACCGACTATTACGCCGGCGATCTTTCCATCGCGGGCGCGGAAGCCTATGCCAACGCGGGCCAGGTGGTCAAGGTTGACAACGGCGTCAGCAAGGAATACGCCATGGAAAACCTGGTAAAGGGTGAAGACGGCGCTTACACCACCGAAGAAGGCTTCCCGGTGTATCTGGCTGTGAACTTTGCCCTGGATTGGACCAGCGGCAACACCCTGAAGGATTACGTGGACGCTTACGGCGACGCCTATTTCAGCCTGACCAACTGGGAAACCCTGGTGGGCATGATGGACGAAAACGGCCTGATCCCCCTGACCGATGAAAACTATGCCCTCTATGCCGACGTGACCACCGGCAACGCCGCCTGGGGCGAAACCGAAGATGACCTGCCCAACTACTTCGTGGTGGAAAAGACCTATGCCGAAGTGGGCTTTGAAACCGTTGGCCTGTACAAGACCGGCGATTACCAGATCACCCTCGTGCTTGGCAAGAGCCTGAGCGGCTTCTATCTGCTCTATAACCTGACCAGCAACTGGATCGTGAAGGAAGACCTCTACGAAGCCAACCTGAAGCCCACCGGCGACACCTTCACCTCCACCTACAACACCAGCGTGGAAACCACCTCCTCCTACGGCCCCTACAAGCTGGCGAACTACGAAGCCGACAAGAACATGCACTTCGTGCGCAATGAAAACTGGTTCGGCTACAAGGACGGCAAGCACGTTTATGTAGACCCCGAGGACGGCGAAACCTATGCCTTCTACATGAGCGACGAAATCGATACCCAGGTTGTGGCTGAGGCCGCCACCCGGAAGCTGATGTTCCTCAAGGGCCTGCTGATGGGCTATGGCCTGCAGACCGAAGACTTTGCCTCCTACCGCAACAGCGACTATGTGTACTTCACCCCCGGCTCCACCATCTTCTTCCTGATCCTCAACGGATACAAGGACGTGATTGATGAGCGCGAAGCCGCCGAGGACTTTGACGCCACCAAGAACGACATCCAGACCCTGACCAACCTGAACTTCCGCAAGGCCGTTGCCCTGACCTACGATAAAGAGGACTTCGCCGCCACCGTGTCCCCCGCCCGTTCCGGCGGTTACGGCATCATCGGCACCGCTTATCTGTACGATCCGGAGACCGGTTCCCGCTATCGCGACACCGATCAGGCCAAGCAGGCCCTGTGCGACGCTTACAGCGTGAAGGTTGAAAATTTCGCTTCCCTGGACGAGGCTGCCGCTTCCATCACCGGTTACGACCCCGTGACCGCCAAGGAATTCTACAAGGCCGCGTTTGACGAAGCCCTGGCCGCCGGCTACATCACCGACGAAGACGGCGACGGCATCTGCGATCAGACCATCCAGATCGAATACTCCGCTTCCTCCCTCTCCGCGTTCATGGACCGCACCATCGCTTACCTGAACGAGAAGATGGCTGAAGTGACCAAGGACACCCCCTTCGACGGCAAGGTGAACTTCTATCTGTCCGCGCCTTACGGCAACGACTGGAGCAACAAGATCAAAGCCGGCCTTTCCGACACCGTGCTGGGCGGCTGGAGCGGCTCCACCTTCAACCCCTTCGGCCTGACCGATCTGTACGTGAACCCCTCCTACGCCTATGACGCCAAGTGGTTCGACGCCACCAAGGTGGACCTGACCATCAGCATCAACGGCGAAGAGCTGACCACCACCCTGAAGGATTGGAGCGACGCCCTGAACGGCACCACCATCACCATCGGCGAAAAGGAATACAACTTCGGTTCCGACCAGGCGGACGTGGATACCCGCCTGAACATCCTCTCCGCCATCGAAGTGACCGTGCTGGGCACCTACGACTATCTGCCCATGCTGCAGGATGCCGGCGCTGCCCTGCTGAGCCAGCAGATCTTCCACGTGGTGGAGGAATACAACCCCGTCATGGGCCGCGGCGGCATCATGTATGACAAGTACAATTACGATGAAGCCGAATGGAAGGAATTTGTGGATTCTCAGCCCGACGGCACCCTGAGCTATTGATTTCTGATCAATTGATAGCCTGACGTTTTTTGCAGTATCTTGCAGCGGGCCTTCGGGCCCCTGCAAGATACTGCTGTTTCCCGATAAAAGGGGAAACAGGGCGGAGCTTGGAGAATGGAGCCTCCTTCCGGAAAGGCCGCGTGGAATTGTTTTCCACTTTGCGGCTTCCGTAAAGGGCCTGCTCCACTCTCCAAACTCCACGGAATACGGTCGCTTCAGCACGCGGTTGATATCCATACCAGCGGGGAGGATATCATTTTCCGCTGCAAGACATATATTTTTATTTATAATGCTGACGGGAAGAGGGATGGGGAACAATGCTCAAATATACGATGCAAAGAATCCTGCTGATGCTGATGACGCTGCTCATCATCACCTGCATGTGCTTTGTGCTGGTGCGGATGCTGCCGCCGGTGCAGCTGCCGGCGGAGGACCCCCACACCAAGGTGATCCTGGCCCGGCGGGAGGCCATGGGCTACAATAAGCCGTACATGGTGCAGTTCGGCATTTTTCTCAAGGATGTCTTTACCCGCTGGGACTGGGGCATTTCCGATAAACTGTATTTCGGCCAGGACGTGGCGGCCATTTTCATGGATAAGCTGCCCGCCACCATGATCGTGAACATTTATTCCATCCTGCTCTCCATTCCCATCGGCATCGCCTTGGGCATCTGGGCGGCGCTGAAAAAGAATACCTGGATCGACCATACCATCTCCACCCTGACCATGGTGGTCATTTCGGTGCCGTCCTTCGTGTACGCGTTTTTGATCCAATATTTCCTTTCCTATAAATTGGGATGGTTCCCGTTCCTGATGAACGCCGGGCGCAATTACCTGGACTGGAGCATGTTCGTGAGCATGATGCCGCCGGTGCTGAGCCTTTCTTTCGGGGTAATCGCGGGCTTTACCCGCACCACCCGCGCCGAGCTTACCGAAGTGCTTACCAGCGAATTTATGCTCCTGGCCCGCACCAAGGGCTTAACGAAAGGCCAGGCCACCGTGCGGCACGCGCTGAAGAACTGCATGGTGGTGGTGCTGCCCATGATTTTCGGCGAGTTCATCGGCATTATGAGCGGTTCCCTGATCATCGAATCCATTTTTGCCGTGCCCGGCGTTGGCAGCCTGTACATCAATTCCATCAACGGGCGCGACTACAACATGTTCATGCTGCTCACCGTGTTCTACACCGCTGTGGGGCTTGCCGCGGGGATTGTGGTGGATATCAGCTACGGCTTTATTGATCCCCGCATCCGCATGGGCAGCCGCAAATAATCCTGACGGAAGGAGAGAGAAAAGATGGACAGTCAATTTGAACGCATTCCGCAGGAAAAATTCCAATTTGTGCAGAAGGACACGGATCTGCGCGACAAGAAACTGGAAACCAAATCCCGGGGCTATTTCGCCGACGCCATGGTGCGCTTCAAGAAAAACCAATCCTCCGTGGTGGCGGCCTATATCCTGCTGCTGCTGGCGGTTTTCTCTGTCGTATCGCCCATCATTTCCCCCTATGACGTGCGGGAAATGGACAAGCGATACGTGAATACGCCGCCCTATGTGGAAAGCCTGGCCGAAAAGGGATGGAGCATATTCAACGGCGCGGTGGTCCACGACAGCCAGAACGAGGCCAGCATGGACTATTGGAACGGCATCGCCCTGGAAACGGGCCACAATCCACTGCTGAACGTGCTGAGCAAGCAGGTGAAAACCTCCAAGCAGCGCGGCAAAACCGTGGAAACGGCCACCTATAAAATCCAGACCAACAAGTATTATGAAGTGGGCATCGTTTACATGGTGTTCTCCTTCGAGGACTTTGAAAAGATCCAGCAATGGCAGACTGAAACGGGCTTCCAGGTGATTTATCCCTATGTGGAGCCCAAGGATATCATGGGCATTACCAACAACCCCAACGTCTGGTATCAGGTGAAGGACGAAAAGGGTACGCCGGTAAAGGATGAAAACGGAAATTTCATTCCCGCCTATTCCACCAGCAGCGCCAGCGAAGGCGCGCCTTATCACTCCATCCGCATCGCGGGGGACGACGGCAGCTATATTTACAGCGCACGCAAATCCGGCGCGGTGCAGTGCCGCGTGGAATATTACAACTATTATAAATACGTGAACGGCCACGCGCCTCAGTATTACTTCGGCACCAACGAAAAGGGCCAGGATCTGTTCTGCGCCATCGGCATGGGCGCGCGCTTCTCTCTGGTGTTCGCCGTCGTGGTATCCGTGATTCGCTTCGTGCTGGGCACCATCTACGGGGCCATCGAGGGCTATTACGGCGGGGCCACGGACCTGATCATGGAGCGCATTTCCGATATCCTCAGCGGCATTCCCTTCATCGTGGCCACTACCCTGTTCCAACTGCACCTGGCCCAGAAGGTGGGCACGGTGCCCTCCTTCCTGTTCGCTTACATCGCCACAGGCTGGATCGGCATGGCAGCCTTGGTGCGCAAGCAGTTTTACCGCTTCAAGGGCCAGGAATACGTGCTGGCCTCCCGCACCCTGGGCGCCGGCGATTGGCGGCTGATGTTCCGCCACATTTTCCCCAACTCCCTGGGCACCATCATTACCTCCTGCGCCATGATGATCCCCGGCGTGATCGGGTCTGAAACATCGCTGACCTACCTGGGCATCGTGAATCTGTCCGACTTCGTGGGCACCAGCATCGGCGAACTTATGAGCCTGGGCCAGCGCAGCATGACCACCTCTCCCCATGCCATGTTCTGGCCCGCCCTGTTCTTTTCCCTGCTGATGATTTCCTTCAACCTGTTCGGCAACGGCCTACGCGACGCTTTCAACCCCACCACGAGAGGAGAAGACTGATATGGAAAAGAAACTGCAGGTACGCGGCCTAACAATATCATTCCGAACCTCCAACGGCAAGGTGCAGGCGGTGCGCGGCATCGATTTCGACCTGATGAAGGGCGAAACCCTGGCCATCGTGGGCGAAAGCGGCTCCGGCAAGTCCGTTACCTCGAAGGCCATTCTGGGCATTCTGGCGGCCAACGCCCTGATCGAGGGCGGCGAAATCATTTACGACGGCAAGGACCTGCTCAAGATCTCCGAGGACGAGTTCCATAAAATTCGCGGCGACAAGATCGCCATGATCTTCCAAGACCCCATGAGCAGCCTGAACCCCATCGTGAAGATCGGCCGCCAACTGACCGAGGCCATGATCCTGAAGGGCAAAGCCCGCCAGCGGGAAAGCCGCGCGGCCTTCAATGGGTATTTAAAGCTGCTGCGCAAGGCCATGACCGACGGCGCGGAGGAAGCCGGCAAGGCTGACCAGATCAAGCTGAAATGCGCCCAGTTTGACAAATTTGAATACAAGCATCTGGAACTCGAAGCGGCCTATAATAAAGCCCACGACGCCGCGGAGGAAGCCGTGGGCCTGATCGGCGTGATGGTGTTTGAATTGGAAAAAGACGCGGCCAAGGATTTGAAATACCGGGTAAACCGCGTGGCGAATCTGGCCCGTCTGTCGGTGCAGGATTACGTGGTGAAGGATAAGGCGGATGAGCTGACCGCCCTTGCCGGCCGCCTGCCCGGCGATATGAAGCGCGGCAAGCAGGAAAACGACCATTTTGCCGCCCTTCGCCAATCCCTGACCCGGATGAATGAAATTTTGGAGGAAGCCCTGGCGCTGGAGGAACCCAACTTCTTCACCATGGGGTATTACCTCACCTTCTCCGGCCAGCCCCTGCCGCAAAAGCCCGTGCCCGCCCTGAACGCCGAAATGCGCAAGTACCTGGACGACCATTTCATGCTGGACTTCATCGACGACGCCAAGCGCGGCATACAGTATTCCGCCGCCCAGGCGTATGAGAAAAAAGCCGCCTGCGTGCAGGCCCTGAAAGCCGGCCGGGCGGTGTTCACCAAGCCCACCCTGGACCGCAGGGAATGCATGGCTGAGCAGAAAAAGCTCGCCGCGGCGGCCGAATCCTCCATCGACCGGCTGGAGTTTGTCAAGGACAGCTTGGCTTACACCTTCCCCTCCGCCCTGGAATCAGAAATCGATCATTATTTTTCCGCAATCGTCAAAAACGAAAAGGAAGAAAAACGCTTCGCCAAGCAGACCGCCCGGCACGACCGTGCCGCGGCCCGGAAAAAGGGAGCGGACTGGGAGGTGGTTCCCAAGTCCCTGACCGATCTGGAGGCCGTGCGCGGCGCCATCCTGCGTCTGATCGACAATCTGGCCGCGCACTATGAGGATCAGCTTGCCCGGAAAGAGCAAAGGGATTACAGCGCGGAAACCGTGGCCGCCATCGACCATTTGAAGGCCTGCGCTTCCGGCGTGGTCAACAGGGTGACCAAGGCCATGGCGAAGGAAAAGGCCATTAAGCTGATGGAGGAAGTAGGCATCCCCGAACCCCGGAAGCGTTACAATCAATATCCCTTCGAGTTTTCCGGCGGCATGCGCCAGCGCATCGTGATCGCCATCGCCCTGGCGGCCAACCCCGATATCCTCATCTGCGATGAGCCCACCACGGCCCTGGACGTGACCATTCAGGCCCAGATCCTGGAATTGATCAACAAGCTGAAGGAAGAACGCCGCCTGTCCGTCATCTTCATCACCCACGATTTGGGCGTTGTCGCCAACATGGCGGACCGTATCGCCGTGATGTATGCGGGCAAAATCGTGGAATACGGCACGTCGGAGGATGTATTCTATCACTCCGCCCATCCCTACACCTGGGCGCTGCTTTCCTCCATGCCCGATCTGGATACCAACGAAAAGCTGGACGCCATCCCCGGCACGCCGCCCAACATGATCTATCCCCCGGCGGGCGACGCCTTTGCCCCCCGGAACAAGTACGCCATGCAGATCGATTTTGAGCGCCAGCCCCCCATGTTCAAAATCACCGATACCCATTACGCCGCCACCTGGCTGATGCACCCCGACGCCCCCAAGGTGGACCCGCCCAAGATCATCACCAGCCGCATTGCCAGAATGAACCAGAAAAGGGGGAGCAAAGATGCAGAATAATCAAGAAACCCTGCTGCGGGTGGAGCATCTGTGCCAGTACTTCAAATCCGGCCATGCGGATTTCAAGGCAGTGGACGATGTGAGCTTCGATATCAAAAAGGGCGAGGTGTTCGGCCTGGTGGGCGAATCAGGCTGCGGCAAAACCACCACAGGCCGCGCCATCATCAAGCTGTACAACATCACCTCCGGCAATGTGTATTTCAAGAATATCCGCATCGGCGCCGGCATCCGTTCCTATCAGGACGCCATCAAAAACGCCCGCGCGGAATATCGGCAGAAAATCGAGCAGGCTTCCGGCCCGGAAAAGGACAGGCTGAAATCCGAGCTGGACAGCTTCATCGCCGCCCAGAAGAAAGAAATACAAAAGGCCAAATACGATCAGGCCAACTGCAATAAAGAATACCAGCAGGAACAGACGAAAAAGCTGAAAGCCCGCTACGCGGAAAAGCTGGCCGCCGCTTCCGGCGCGAAGAAAGCGGCCCTGCAGAAGGAATACAAAAGCGAACTGAACAAGGCGAAAAAAACCAAGCTCGTAACGCAGATCCAGATGATCTTCCAGGATCCCATCGCCTCTCTGGACCCGCGCATGACCGTGCGGGAAATCATCGCCGAGGGCCTGAAAATCCAGGGCGAAAAGAATGAACAGGTGATCGACGAAAAAGTGTTCAACATGCTGGAAATGGTGGGCCTGGTTCGGGAGCACGCCACCCGCTATCCCCATGAGTTTTCCGGCGGCCAGCGCCAGCGCATCGGCGTGGCCCGCTCCATCATCATGGAGCCGGATCTGATCATCGCCGACGAGCCGGTGTCGGCCCTGGACGTATCCGTGCAGGCGCAGGTGATCAACCTGCTCAACGAGCTTAGGCAGCGCCTGGGCCTGACCATTCTCTTCATCGCTCACGACCTGTCCGTGGTCAAGTATTTTTCGGACCGCATCGGGGTCATGTATTTTGGCAAGCTGGTGGAGCTGGCCCCCTCGGACGAGCTGTTCCTCAATCCCCTGCATCCCTATACCCGGGCCCTCTTGTCCGCCATTCCCCTGCCCGATCCCCTGTACGAAAAGAACCGCAAGCGCATTGTATACAACCCCCTGGCGGAGCACGATTACACCACCGACCAGCCCACCATGCGGGAAATCAAGCCCGGCCACTTCATCCGCTGCAATCAGGCGGAATTTGAAACCTATCAGAAGGAGCTTAAGGCTTGAAGAAAAAGCTGATTCCCTGGCTCGTTGAACTGGGCCTGAGCCTTATGGTATTCCTGACGGTGGCGCTTTCCCGCGGAGTGTTTTCCTCCCAGACCCCGGCGGATGCCTTCTCGGGCCTGTGCGACGCTTTCTTCGTGCCAGGCGTGCTGCTGACCTGCTTCAGCATTCTGTCCTTCTGCGCATCCAACGGGCTCTATGATATATTCAGCTACGGCGTGAAAAGCCTGAAGGTGCTGTTCACCCCCTTCGGCAAGGGCAAGCAGCAGCACTATTACGAATATAAGCAGGAAAAGGAAGGAAAACGCAAAAAGCCCCATCCCCGCACGCTGGTCCTGGGGCTGTGCTACCTGGCCGCCGCCATCGTGTGCCTGATGCTGTTCAACAGCACAGGCGCATAAGATCGCGAAGGATCAGCGAAAGGTCATGCGTGAAAGCTAAGCCCCATATAAGAAAATGATTTTTTCACCATGATTGGTTGATAAATAATGAATTGTTAATGGGTCAAGCAGTTTGAGTTGTGCACAAGTGGATATAACAGCTTGCTTGATTTCATCTTTGAGTCGCGGTGATTCCTCATCAAGCAATACTATTCCTTTTCTGTCAAAGAAAACCTCAGGATCGTCAGGCTCCAGGGAGGAAGGTCTGTTTCCGCTTTTTCGTCAGTGCAGATGATTTCGACTTCCGCAGGCGCCACTTTATCCGGCCTGGCGAAGGAATTGACATGGTTCTTTTCTCCCGTAAGCATCTGCCCATACGCTGTCTGATCAGCCGCGCCTGAAAGCAGGAGGGTCAGCGGCTTCGCTTCGGCAGAAAGATTGACGATCTTCACTTGGAGCTCATCCGACCTTCGGGTGACGACCTGGAACAAATCGCCGTCCGTTTCACTCGCCACCAGTTCCGTGCCGCAGGCATGGGAAAACATTTGCTGCACATAATAGCTGGGGGTCAGATATACGCCGCCGTCGTTAAACCAGATCAGGTCCGGGGTCCAATCCACTTCTCCTTCCCGGCACAGAAGCGGCGCGTAGCAGCTCATCACCACCACGTCGCTGTTCCGCTCGATGCCGGTCAGATAGGCGGCCTCGCACAGGGCGGCATACAGGTTATTGGGCCGGCGGCTTCCCTGCACCGGTTCATGGGCGGCATATTCGCCCAGGAACACCTTTGTAGTGCGGGGATATCTGTCGTAACGGTTCACATGAGAGGGAAACCACGCGCTGTCCATATAATAATGCTCATCCACAAGATCGCCCGCAAACCTGCGGCGGATATTGTTCCAGCTGTCCTGGATCAAGGCGCCCTCAGCAACCGGGCCGGCTGCTACGATACAAGTGATCTCCGGGTATTTCTCTTTTACCGCGTTGGCAATCACCTCATACCGACTGAAATAAGCCGTTCCCCAGTTTTCATTGCCAATGGCGATGTAACGAAGATCAAAAGGGGCTTCATGGCCCATCTTGGCGCGCAGGCTCCCCCATACGGTGGCCGCATCCCCTGTGGCGAATTCGACCAGGTCCAGAACATCCTGCGCATAAGCGGTCACTTCCGCCATCGTCAGCGGCGGGTCCTTCACGTCCCGGGCTTGGCACAGCAGCCCCGCGTGCACCACCGGCACCGGCAGCGCCCCGATCTCCTCTGCCAAACAAAAGTATTCATAAAATCCCACGCCCATGGTCAGCATACCGCCCCAGGTGTTGGGGATTTCTTTGCGCTCCGCCAAATCGCCCACGGTCAGCTTCCAATCGTACGCGTCGGTGCGCACATAGGTGCCTTCCGCTACGCAGCCGCCGGGGAAACGCAGAAAGCGAGGCTGCAAATCCCGCAGTGCTTCTACCAGATCGGCCCGCATGCCCCCGCCGGGCCATTCCCTGCCAAATCGTTCCGCCGGCATCAGCGACAGCATATCCACATCCGCCTGACCGCCCCGATCCCCTTCCACGGTGACGGTCAGCACGGCTCCACCCGTCTCCCGGACGGCAAAAACCGCTTCCACCTTCGTCCATTCGCCGATCATATGGAACGGCAGGGGGAGGCTGACCGGTTCTCCCGAAAGACTGTTCCCCGCCGCATCCGTCAGCGCGGCAGTCACCGTGCCTTGCCGGCATAGCGGTTCATCGACCCGTAACCACATGGAAAAATCGTATTCCTTTCCCGCCTCCACCGGAATACCGCCCCGCAGGGCATTGCCGCCAAAGCCCTGATTGCAGATGCGGGCACAGCCGCCCTCCTCCAGGGTGACACGCAGATATGTCGGGTTGTTTTCGTGCAGCGGGCTTTCCGTTTCCAGCATCACCTTCGCCTGGTTTTGGTTCCTTACCTTCCAGGCCTCCCAATGGTCCGCATGCTGGGGACTCCAAAGGTTTTCATTCTCAAAGGAGCGATTTTTGATCAGCTCCGCATACAGGCCCCCATCCACCGCGCAGTTGATATCCTCCAGGAAAGCACCATACAGCGTGGAGCTCACCTCGTGCAGTATTTCATCCGCGTGTACTGTCAGCGTGTCCGCCATGGCGGAAGAAAAAACAGAGATGAACAGCGCCGCAAGGATCAGCGTGCATACCGGTTTGCTCTTCATTTTGCCTCTTTCTTTCCCGCATAGTGCATGCGCATACGGATATCCTGGGGATAGTTGCCAAATCCTTTGCCGAACAGCGTGGCGCCGCCTGCGTGGCGGGCGTCTTCCGGTACTTCGATGCGGAAGGAGATGGCCCTTCCCGGTCGGATGTGGATATCACCGATGGAAGCGTCGCTGATTTGCCCGCCGTCCATAAATGTGCCTTGCTCGTTGATGGTCAGCAGCTTGTACAGGCCGTGCTGGTTCCAGTTCCTGAACCACCAGGGGGGATTATAAATCCCCTGGATGCGGCCGAAATCTCCCGGGCTGGTCCAGTAGCCCAGGTTCACGCCGTTCATCCGGAAGTATATATCGCTGGGCCAATGCTCCTCCACGCCAGGCGCTTCCGAAGAAATTTCCAAGGAAATCTGCAGTTCCAAAGGCTGCTGGCCTTCTTTCAGGAAACAGGGCAGCATGTATTCCACATACCCGCTGGAAAACCAGAGGATATGCGCGTCGGTGCGTTCCACATCGGAAAAATAGGCGGGCACATCCACCTGACCGATGATGTGGTCCGGGGTGCAGATGCCGCAGGTGGGGCGCACCTCGTAATTGGTGTACTGGCCGATCCCGATTTCAGTTTCGTACATATTTTCCGTCACGGAAATTTCCGGCGCGGAAATCAGCACGCTGCTGACGGCTGCGCTGCATATTTTCATGGTGCCATGCTTGCCTTCGGCCATGGACACACTGATCAGCCCGCATTCCTGCAGGGCGCGGATATGGGGGGTCAGCGTTCCGGCGGTCAGTTCCAGCCTTTCCGCAATCGCGCCAATACTCATGGCCCCCTCCTCCTGCAGCAGTTCCAGGATGGACAGCCGCGTTTCCGACGACAAGGCTTTGAAGATGGACATTCCCGCCCGAAAAGATGGGATTCTCAGCATCGCACATTCCTCTTTCGTTCTTCTGTGGAAACCGGGCGAAGCGCCTTAAAGGCGCTCCGCCCGGCGTTGGTTTTTGGGTTTACCCTGCTAAATTTTCTGTTGAGCGCAAATGAGGCTTATTCCCCGTACACGCTGTAGAATACTTTCATGGCGTCTTCGTAATACTGGCGGCCGGCGGTGTTCAGCGCGTCGGTGTAGTCATAGGGATCGATGGCGCCGGCGTTGATAGCGGCTTCGATGCCGGTGTAGCCGTTGTAATCAGAGCCGTGATAGTAGTCGGTGATGAAGGTGTTGAAGCCGGGGATGGTGCGGCCGCCGAAGGTGACGGGGTTTTGGATGTTGGCCAGGTATTCGGTCCAGTCGTTCCAGTAGCCCAGATCGGGGAACAGGGGCGCTAGGGCGGCGTTCACTTCTTCGTCCTGCACCATGGGCAGGCTGCCGGGCAGACGGTAGATCTTGTCGCCCGCTTCATTGGTCAGCACACCGTACTGATTGGCGCGTTCCAGCCAGCCTTCCTTGCCCCAGGTGAGGAACTTGGCCACTTCGTAGGCTTCACGGGGATGTTCGGTGGTGGCAGAGATGGAAACCATGTCGATCCAGCCGAACTGACCGGCGTTATCGGTGTCCGCGCCCAGAGGAGAATTGTAGGGGACCATCTGCAGCCCGCGTTCCAGAGCAGCAGCCTGGGTGTAGATGTTATTCATGGTCCAGTAAGCGTCCATCTGGATGGCCACGTGGCCGGATTCGCCGGGCCACATATCATCGGGCACCACGGCCAGGTAAGCGTCGCTGCCGCCGATGGCCTGATAGCCCAGGCGGGCGTATTCGCTCTGCTTCTCCACCATTTCCACCCAGCCGGTGTCAAAGTGGTAGTTTTCGCCGTCCCAGCCGAATTCGCCGATGGCGTTATCGGTGAGCGCCACGGGGCCCAGGGTCAGGGGGCCCATGTAGAAGTTGTAAGCCCAGATGCCCTGAGCGGGATCGGTCATGGTTTCGATCAGGTTCAGCATGTCTTCCCAGGTCCAATCCTGCGGAGGCAGCTCCTTGTTCAGCTTATTGAACACCGCCTTGTCCAGGTAGATGACGGCGGGCAGGAATTCGCCGGGCATGAAGTAGCAGCGATGTCCGTCCACATAGCCCACGCGGCGCAGGGAGGAATAGAGCTCGGTCTGAGCCTCTTCATCAGCCTCCAGGTAGGGGGCGATGTCCAGGCACATGGGGTTAGCCAGGAGGGGATCCAGATCCAGCCAGAAGAACACGTCGGGCAGGTTGTTGTCCGCCGCCAGGTTGGTCAGGGTGGCGGTGCAGTCGCCCGTAGTGGTCTGGATGATTTCCACGGTGATGTTGGGGTGCAGCTCGTGGAACTTGTCCGCCAGGGCCTGGGTCAGTTCAAAGTCGTCCCAGGTGAAGAATTGAATGGTGATTTCGTCGGTGGTGTTCAGTTTGGGCAGGGTTTCCTCCGCAGCGGCGAAGCTGCACAGAGAAAGGGCCATCGCCAGAACCAGCAGCAGGGATACCAGTTTCTTCATTGTTCTTTCCTCCTTAAATATTTTATCAAAAGCCCTCTGGCTTTGATATCGAGTTGGGGGCGGTTTATTCGCCGGTAATGCCGGCGCGGTCCACAGATTCTACGAATTGCTTTTGCAGCACGAAGTACAAAATCAACAGCGGCGCGATAGCCAGCATGGTGCCCGCCATGCGGATGGCGTCATTGATCTTGTTGGTGGAGGTGACGGAGCTGGCCCGGGCGTCAAAGGTGGTGTTGTAGGAATCCTCGAATTTCTGCAATTCGATCATCAGGGTGGTCAGGCCTTTGGCAC
>Ga0079305_1002512_pt1 | contig 15587 bp, 9 predicted proteins | sample LMS_cellobiose_e_FD_79183 | JGI IMG/M metagenome (GOLD analysis project Ga0079305, IMG submission 79183) | Rumen-fistulated moose microbial communities from Alaska, USA - LMS_cellobiose_enrichment | ecosystem: Host-associated > Mammals > Digestive system > Stomach > Rumen fluid ... | reverse complement strand
GGCCCTTCCGGCTCCGGCAAGAGCACCTGCGCCAGGCTTGCTGCAAGACTTTGGGATATCGACAGCGGTACCATCCGTGTCGGTGGCGTGAACATAGCAGATATCGACCCGGAAACGCTGCTTACCGATTACTCCATGGTGTTCCAGGATGTGGTGTTGTTTGACGATACCGTGATGGAAAATATCCGTCTGGGCAAGCACGGTGCTTCAGATGAAGAGGTTCTCTCAGCCGCCAGAGCAGCCAACTGTGACGAATTCGTAGAGAAGCTTCCGCAGGGCTATGCCACGCCTATCGGAGAAAACGGAGCAAAGCTCTCCGGAGGAGAACGCCAGCGGATCTCTATTGCCCGCGCACTGTTGAAGAATGCCCCCATTGTGCTGCTGGATGAGGCGACGGCTTCTCTGGACGTGGAGAACGAGACGAAGGTCCAGGGCGCGCTGTCACGGCTGCTCTCAGGAAAAACGGTGCTGGTCATCGCCCATCGTATGCGTACTGTGGAGGCGGCGGATAAGATCGTTGTTCTTTCGGACGGCAAGGTGGCCGAAGAAGGAAGTCCGGCAGAGCTTTTTGCAAAGGGAAACAGCCTTTTCAGGCGCATGACGCAGCTGCAGAACGCCAGCGCCGGGTGGAGCATCTGAATAAGGAGCCAAAGGCAGCCGCACCGGCCCGACCATCCAGCCGCACCGGCGCGGCTGGATGGTCGGGCCTTTCAGGTTGACATAGATATTAATGTATTGATATAATCAATTGACATATTATAAACCTATAAAGCTTTGCAGTGCCGGGAGGTAATAACCTGGATAATAGGGAATCGGGTGAAAATCCCGAACGATCCGGTCACTGTGAGGAGGGAGTCTCCCCGTATTATGCCATTGGGCGCGGACGATCGGCCATGCCGTTCCGCCGCGTCTGAGAAGGTTCGGGACAGGCGGTGATCTCTGAGTCAGGAAACCTGCTGCGAAGTGCTGTTGGTAAATGCTTCCGGAGAAAGTGCGCCCAATCGATAAAGCATGTTTTCGGGTCTTTGCGCCTGTTATTATGCTAAGAGCACCTGCTTTCTGTGGAAAGGAGGTTTTTTGTTTGGCTTAGAGCCTGAGTAGAAAGCTATCCAGAAAGCGAAAAAGAAAGTGATAAGTTGTTTTTAGAGAAAGGAAAGACCATGAAAAAAAGCTTTAAGAAAGCAATGATCATGATGCTGTCCGTCATAATGGTATTCACCTGTATGGCGATGCCGATCTATGCGGACGAGCCTGCCGGGCTCGCGGACGGTACGTACACTGTCGCAGGAATAGAGTCAAGCCTTAGCATGTATCATTTCAATGAAGAGACCGCCAGAGTGGTCGTGAAGGGTGATGACGCCTGGCTGATCACGACGCAGGACAATGACATCATGGCGCGCTATGACGGCATGGCATACGGACCGCAGAGCGAGATCCTTGACCCGGCCGACGCAACGAACCATACCCTTGTAGAGGGCACCCCGGTCGCCGCCGCGGTTCCCGTCTACGGCGAAGACGGCGAGACCGTCACCAACCTGACATACGTTCTGCCCGTTGAGAAATCCGTCCTTGCGGAAGCGGGCAACATTTACTACATGATCAAATACAAGGACGGCTACAGCGAAACACACGACGGAGACTATTACAAGGCCAAAGGCGGAGACTATTACTTCCACGGCTATACGCTCGGGTTCGAAAGCGACTCGACCGCGCTCCCCGGAGAGGAGCCTGGCCCCGCAGCCATAGAGCTCACGATCACCAACAACACGGGAATGTTTAAGGCGGTCACCGCTTCTGCAGTAAAGAATGAAGACGGTTCTGCGACTCTGACAATGGCTCTTTCCGGGACTAGCTACCATTACCTGTATAAAGGTACATACGAGCAGGCAGCGGCCAACGGAGACAAACCGGAGAGCTGGATCGCCGGCGCAGAGAACGCTGAGGGCAAGTGGGAGTTCGTCATTCAGATCGCAGCGGATGAGCTGGGCAAAGAAGTCCCCATCGTAGCCATTTCACAGACCTACTACGATAAGTATATCGCCGGGGAGAACAGCGTAGAACGCGCATTCTACCCTCGCCAGATCAACCTGGACCTGGAGAAGGCGACGCTCGTGACCGATGATTACAAGGTCACCAAGGAGATCGCGGTAACCAATAACATCAAAATGTTCAAGCCCGCTGAGACGGCTGCGCTCGAGTGCGTGGGCGGCCCGAACTCGAACAATTACAAGGCCGATCTGGTACTGCCCATGCAGAGCGACGCCATGAGCGAGGTGTTCGTCGGAGACTACGCCGAAGCAGCTGCAGCGACCGAAACCATCGCATTTGATGCCGAGGCCATGACATTTACCATCCCGGTGAAGTGGGTCGAGACATTCGGCCAGCCTGATACTCTCGTGAACCTCGCGAACGGTGAACCGTTCCATATTTGCTTCAAGTCAAAGAAGAACGGCACATGGTATGAGCGCAAGGCCACTCTGAGCGAAGAAGCAGGAACGCTCGTCTTTGGTCCTGCGGATGCCGACTACACCGCAGTGACGGCAGCCCAGGAAGCAGCCGTTGCCATCGACCGCGACAAATACACGGAAGAGAGCCTGGCGGTCCTGGACGAGGCCGTGGCCGCGGTCGTGACCGGTAAGTTTGAGAGCCAGCAGGCAGAAGTGGACGCGATGGCCAAGGCCATAAACGATGCCATCGAAGCCCTCGTAGAGAAGGGATCTGAAGGCGGAGAAGGAGACGTGGCGCGCGTCTTCGGTAAGAACAGGTACGAGACATCGCTTAAGGCTGCCGACGCGCTTCTTGAGCTGAACGGAGAAGGCAAGTTCGACGCGGTCATCCTGGCAAGCGGAGAGGACTACCCCGATGCGCTCGCCGGAAGCCATCTGTCCTGTGTATTCAATTGCCCGATCCTGCTGGTGGACAAGAATGATTCCCGTATTGCTGCCGTTCAGGACTTCATCAAAGAGAACCTTAAGGAAGGCGGCACTGTCTACATTCTCGGCGGAACCGGAGTGGTCCCGGATAAAGCGGCTGAAGGACTCGACGGCTATGAGCCGGTCAGACTCGGAGGCGCAAACAGATACCTCACCAATATTCAGATACTCGACACAGGTCTTAAAGCTGATACCACTGCTGATGAGATCCTCGTGTGCACGGGTATGGATTTTGCCGACAGCTTATCCGCCTCCGCGGCAGGAAAGCCGATCCTGCTCGTAGGAAAAGCCCTCACACAGGATCAGAAAGATTTCCTGGATGATCTTGAAGGCGATTTCAAGTTCACGGCGATCGGCGGTACCGGAGCCGTAAGCGAAGCGGTGATGAAAGAGCTTGAAGCATATGGAACGACTGACAGGGTCGGAGGCAAGAACAGATTTGAGACTTCTGTCGAAGTTGCAAAGAAGTTTTATGAGTCAGCGGGATCCGCGGTCATTGCCTACGCATTCGACTTCCCGGACGGCCTCTGTGGCGGAGCGCTCGCCTATAGCATGAAGGCTCCGCTTGTCATCACGAATGATGGCTCGATCGCAGTTTCCGCAGCCTATGCTGAGGAACAGGGCATTAAGAAGGGCGTTGTCCTCGGAGGACCTACCCTGATCAGCGACGCTTCCGTCAGAACATTCTTCCGGATGGGTGAGGATGACGAGATCATAGTCAGATAATAAAACAGCTGTATGACGTGCGGGGCGCTTCGTGCGCCCCGCACAGGATCCGCGTCCGGGCGAGCCCGGCGCGTTTGACTTAAGGGAAAAAGGCGGGTTATAATCCTTCTCTGGGTATATTCGCCTTGGTACATGTTATATCGGAAAGGTTTGATCTAAATGAAAAAGATCTTGAATAAAGCTCTCGCCGCCCTGCTTTCGACGGCTCTGGCATTCATAATGACAGCATCGCCCGTCTTTGCTGATGAGGGACCGGCAGGGCTTCAGGAGCCTGCAGCAGCGGAATTCTCGGAAGAGGAAGGCTCTGATATCGATCAGGAGTATCCTGATGAAGCTGCAGTGGAGGAACCGGAGACGGAAGAACCGGCAGTACAGCCGGAAACGGAAGGATCGGCAGCCGGATCTGAAACGGAAGCCTTCGCTGACGTTTCAGATAATGATGGAACGGCAGATCGCTCCGGATCTGAGGAGATCGTTTGCGATGAAGGCGGATCTGAAGCAGAACTCCCCGTTCAGGCGATCGTTGCTACAGCAGACGGACTCCCTTCTGAAACCGATGAACCTTCTGATATAGAGAAAGTGAAGGAATTGATCTCCCGGCTTCCGAACTGCACGGATGTTACGGAGGCTGACAGAGAACAGATAGAGGCAGCCGAGGCGGCGTATTCCACGCTCAGCGCGGAGGATCAGGCCGCTCTGGACAAAGAAGTCGGCACGTATGCATACAATTCCGCCCAGCCCTACGGAAGAGTGCTTGAAGTGGCCCTTTGGGGGCTTTGGTCATATAACGCGGTCGACAATTCCACGGCTTTGGCAGACGGCACGTATGACGAGACGACAGTGCCCGCGCTTTCGTCAGAGTACAGCAAGGGTAAGAGCACTTCCCCAAGGCAGAAAGCATGGCACGTGAAAGAAGTGACAGTCGAAAACGGGGAAGCCGTCGCGACGATCACGGTGGAGAGCGACACCTATCCCGAGATCTGGATGGGCGGCAGGACCTATCAGAATACAAGCGAGTCGGGAAACTGTGAATTCACCGGTATCCCGATCGACCTGAACGGCACCTTCTATTTTGCCGGAGTTTCAAGCTCGATGCCTGTACCCATTGCTTTTTCGCTTACCACTTCGATAGACGAATCAGGTGACTCGGGGGACGAGCCGGACGAACCGGATGAGGACGAGGCGGACTACTCGGCGGTAGAAGCGGCTCTCGCCAAGGTGCCTGAGGATCTCAGCATATATACCGATGAGTCAGCGCAGGCTGTTAAGGACGCCATCGACGCAGTGGTCTACGGAAAGAAAGCGTCCGAGCAGGAAGAAGTCGACGCGATGGCTAAGGCCATTGAGGACGCCGTAGCCGCTCTGGTGCTCAAGGATGACGGAGAGACAGAGCGCATAGACCTCACCATCACGAACAAGACCGGAATGTTTAAAGCCTTAACGGCCTACATTCTTAAAGAGGGCGGCAGGGAAGAGCTCGTCATAGCACTGAGCGCGACCGGCTACCATGAACTTTTCAAAGGAACATACGAGCAGGCAGCGGCAAACGGAGACGGGACTGCCGACAAGGGAAATGACGCCTGGGTCCACGGCTATCTCAACCCGGCAGGCAAATGGGAGTTCAGGATACCCCTTGAGGCGGAGGATTCTTACGTACCCTGCGTGGCGATCTCGAACACGTATTATGAAGGATATCTGAAAGGATCAAATACTCTCGAAAGAGCGTTCTTCCCGAGGCAGTTCACTCTGGACAGGGAGGCAAAGACCCTTGAGACCGATGACTATAACGAGACGACGGATTATTCGGTGACTTCCAACGTGGCTGATTTCAAAGTCTCAGCCACCGCGTCTACCAGAGTAGTAGGAGGACCGAATTCGAACAATTACAGCGTTTCCCCGACTCTTGTGATGGAGGACGGAACGTATGATGAGGTCATATTCGCGACTGTTGCGAATGGAAAGATAGTCGATACAAAGGTCGCGATCAAAGACGGCAGATTCGAGATCTCGATCACCAACGCCCCGGGGCTGGAGGCCTTTAAGGATAAGGAAGCCATCGAGATGAAGTTCCACGTGGCTTCCGACGCGCCTTACAAGGCTGCCGGGGAGTACGTCAGGAGGACGGTCACATTTGACAAGATGGCGAAGACCGTTTTGATCGAGGGAACGCCTCTTGCCGCAAAAGACAGCGACCAGAACGACGACCTCGTCGACCCGGATGACCCGATAATACCCGACGACCCCGGCGACAACGGGAGCGGGGATGATTCGGGATACGCCCCCTCTGTGGACTCCAGCACGACACTTCCCGACGGGGAGTATGTTCCAGACTCCTTCAGCTGGTCGGGCGGTTCCGGAAAGCTGGCGTACATCCGCTGCATAAAGATCACCGTGATAAACGGTCAGGCCTATGCCACCATTGAGTTCGGCAGCTCCAGCTACGACGCTCTCAAGGCGGCGGGCTCCATCTACTACAGGCAGGGAGGCGGCAATTCCGTATTCACCATTCCTGTCAAACTCAACGCCAACAACACGATCATAGGCAGGACGACAGCCATGTCCCAGGCCCACTGGGTAGAGTACACCATATACATCGGTCTGGCGGCGGCCGGGGACGGTTCCGGCGGCGCTGAGGAAGCGAAGCAGGATGCCGCGGAGGCCAGGATGAAGATAAGCGATGAGGCTCCCACCATACTGGGCCTCAAGGCTCTGGAGGACACGGAAAACGCCGTGGAATACTCCAAATACTTCAAGATCTTCTACTACGAGGAGGGAGTGAGGCTTCTCTCCATCGATATTTCGGAGAACACGGCACTCAAGGAGGAGTACACCGAAAACGCGGAGAAGAATATCGACGCCAGCCAGTCTGAGGATGATCTGGAGTACGATGATGAGGGCAATGTCATAGCCCGCTCCAGGACTGAGATCATTGAGGAACTGTACAGGAACAACGTGGTAAACTATCTCCTGGTTCCTGAAGACTATGATATCCCTGCCGGCCTGGACAAGGATTACATAATAATCACGATCCCCACGGAAAAGACCTTTGCCGCGTCACCCGAGGCGCTGGAGATGATGGGGAAACTTGGATGCCTGGACGCGGTCTCGCTTTTGGGGATCGACGAGAAAGATATTCAGTCGGAAGACCTTAAGAAAGCCCTGGAGACCGGCGATGTCTCCCTTGCGGGGAATGTCGCCAAGCCTGACTACGGCAAGGTGGTAAAGGACAAGACCGGCCTTGCTGTGCTCCCGGGGGACCTCCTTCCGGAAGAGGTGAGCAAAGACGCCAAAGACAAGGAGAAGCTTACCGAGGAGGCAAAGGAAAAGCAGGAGGCTCTGGAAAGACTCGAGAGCAGGTTCACCACCCTTAAGGTCCCTGTGATAATAGACAGATCCGCCCAGGAGGAGGACGACCTGGCGAAGGCTGAGTGGATCAAGGTCTACGGCGTGCTCTACGGACGTGAGGACCTTGCGAATAAGATATTTGACGATCTGGTCGAAGAGGCGAATTGAAATGATAGGTAAAAAAAGAACGGTTTTTTTGGTGATCCTTCTCTGTCTGGCGATGGTCTTCAGCTTATCAGCGTGCGGATCGTCGGGCGGAGCCGGGGGTGAGGCTTCAGATCCCGGTCAGCAGGATAGCCAGGCCGGCGACCCCGGTCAGGAGGATCAGGCAGGCGAGGCTGCCGGGACGGCCCCGGAGATCAAAGGCCTGACATTCGAGTCGGAAGTGGAAAGATACTATGCCGATCAGTTCAATGTGTTCCGTTATGAAGGCGGGTATAAGTATTTCCACATCGTAAACGGCGACGACTTCTTTCTGGTGCCGGAGGGCGGAACAGTTCCCGACGGCCTGGATGAGAAGGTAACGGTACTTCAGGCCCCCATTGAGAACATCTATCTCGCGGCTACCGCCCAGATGGCGCTTTTCCTGAGCATGGACGGCGCGGATTCCATAAGGATGACCTCTCTCAGGCAGGACGGCTGGACATATGATGAGCCAAAGAAGCTCCTTGACGAGGGGAAGATGGTTTTCGCGGGGAAATACAGCGAGCCGGACTATGAACTGCTTCTTGACGAGGAATGCGGTCTGGCCATTGAGTCAACCATGATCTATCACACCCCGGAAGTCAAGGAGATGCTTGAGGATCTCGGCATTCCGGTGCTCGTGGACCGCTCCAGCTATGAGAGCAATCCCCTGGGCAGAATGGAGTGGATCAGGTTTTACGGCGAGCTCATAGGCAAAGAGGCCGAAGCGGACGCCTTTGTTGAAGCCCAGAGAGCGGCAGTCGACGGTTTGGAGGATTTCCCGAACACCGAGAAGACGGTAGCCTTCTTCTACATCAGCACGGACGGGAAAGCCAACGTCAGGAGCAGCGAAGACTACATACCCACCATGATCGAGATGGCGGGAGCGAGATACATATTCAAGGATGTCGCTGACGAATCCGGCAGGTCCACGGTCCCCATGACCATAGAGTCCTTCTACGACATCGCGAGAGACGCGGACTACATCATCTACAACGCCGCCATAGACGGCTCGGTAACGAACATGGAGGAACTTCTGGCCAAGGATCCCATCCTTTCTGAGATGAAGGCCGTAAAGGAGAACAACTGCTGGTCATCCGGCGGATCCATGTATCAGAGGACCGACATCGCGGGAGATATGATCATGGATCTCCACATTCTGTTCACGGAGGATGATCCTGAAGGAAAACTGCAGTACATAACCAAACTCCACTGATCATTTGCAATGAGTCACAAGAACATCCAAGAGAACAGCGGCCCGGAAGGCAGCTTCCGCAGCGAGATCTTCCGCAGGCGCAGCCGTTACATAACCGTATTTATCATCCTGGCTATAGCGTTTCTGGTCATCATCGTGGTGAACGTCAACTCCGGAAACGTCAATATACCTGTTGCCAGGATATTTGACATACTTCTGACCAAATCCGGAGACCCCAAGGAAGTGGATATAATCTGGAGGATAAGGCTGCCCAGGATCCTCATGGCGGCGATGCTGGGAGGAGCCCTGAGCCTTTCCGGCTTCCTGCTGCAGACGTTCTTTGAGAACCCCATCGCGGGGCCTTTCGTCCTGGGCATCTCTTCCGGGGCAAAGATGGTGGTCGCCTTCACGATGATCTTCAGCCTTACCCTGGGTCACGCCATGTCCTCCTACAGCCTTATCGCCGCGGCCTTCGCCGGATCACTCATATCCATTGGGTTCATTCTGATCGTTGCGCGAAGGGTAAAGAATATGGCGGCCCTTCTGGTCGCGGGCATCATGATCGGGTACATTTGCTCAGCTGTGACCGATCTCATGGTGACCTTCGCCAGCGACTCGGACATCGTGAACCTTCACGGCTGGTCCCTGGGAAGCTTCTCCGGCATGAACTGGAGCAATGTCAGGATCACGGCGGTAGTTGTCGGCGTGACTTTTTTGCTGACCTTCCTGTGCTCAAAGCCCATCGGGGCGTATCAGCTGGGGGAGGCCTATGCACAGTCTGTAGGAGTCAACATCAAATTCTTCAGGATCGCGCTGATCCTTCTGTCCAGCATTTTCTCCGCTACGGTCACAGCTTTCGCAGGACCCATATCCTTTGTCGGTATCGCCATTCCCTTTCTGATCAAAAGCGCTCTTGGAACGTCGAGACCGATAGTGGTGATTCCTGCGACTTTCGTGGGCGGAGCGGTATTCTGCATGTTCTGCGACCTGATCGCGAGGCTGGCCTTTGCGCCTCTTGAACTCAACATCAGCACCGTAACGTCGATCTTCGGCGCGCCGGTCGTCATCTATATGATGATAAGCAGGAGGAGGGGAATGCGATGAACGAAAAATACTTCGAACTCTCCAACCTCTCCGTAGGATACAACAGGAAACCCCTGATCGAGGACATCTGTCTGGACATCAAAAAAGGCGAGATAGTGACTTTGATCGGTCCGAACGGAGCCGGAAAGTCCACCATCCTGAAGAGCATAGCGAGACAGCTCGAGATCCTGGGCGGCAAGGTCTTCTTCGACTCGAAGGAGATCAGGGACATCTCATATAAGGAACTGTCGACCAAGATGGCGGTCGTGTTGACGGAGCGGCTCAAGACCGAGCTTCTGACCTGCCATGATATAGTCGCGACGGGACGGTATCCGTATACCGGACGCCTGGGCATACTGTCGCGCGAGGACGAGGACAAGGTGGACGAGGCTCTGAGAGCGGTCAATGCCCTCGATCTGGGAAGCCGGGATTTCAACGCGATCTCGGACGGGCAGAAGCAGCGTATACTTCTCGCGAGAGCCATTTGCCAGGAGCCGGAGATAATTATCCTGGACGAGCCCACATCCTTCCTGGATATCAGGTACAAGCTTGAGCTCCTGAGCATCCTGGGGCGCATGGCAGGCGAAAAGGGGATAACGATCATCATGACCCTGCACGAAATAGACCTGGCTCAGAAGATCTCGGACAAGATCGTCTGCGTCTCAGGCGACCACGTGACCGGATACGGCACGCCGCAGGAGATATTCCGCGAGGATGTCATCAGGGAGCTCTACGATATCGACAACGGTTTCTTCGATCCGATGTTCGGCTCGATCGAGCTGATGAAGCCGGAGGGCGATGTGCCCGAGGTATTCGTTATAAGCTCGGGCGGAACGGGCATCCCGGTCTACAGGGAGCTTCAGAAGAGCAATACTCCTTTCGCGGCAGGCATCCTGTACACGAATGATATGGACTATCAGCTCGCCAGGCTTCTCGCCTGCGAGGTCGTTACCGAAGAGCCTTTTGAGGAGATAAGCGAAAGGGCTTTTGAAAGGGCGAAGGAGCTGATCTCGATATCCGGCCGCGTCATAAACGCCGGAGTTCGCATAGGGACCGGAAATCGAAGGATAAAAGAGCTCCTGGACTTCGCCGAAGCCCTGGGCAAGCTCGGCCGGGCGGAACAAGCCGGCGTACTTGAATAATCGGCGCCATGGTGTATAATTCTGTCAGACGGGCTTTAGCTGTTGGCGCCGCTTTACGGCGCGATACCTGACTTTGATAAATGCTTCTGGACTATCTTAAGATCTTCTTTATGTCGATGGTGCCGGTCGTGGAACTCCGCGGCGCCGTAATATATTCGCAGTACCTTGAACTCCCGATCCTGAGCTCATACATCGTCTGCATCATCGGGAATATGGTCCCGGTGCCGTTCATCTATTATTTTCTCAGGAAGCTCCTGCATCTGGGCGAGAACAACCGCGTGACAGGCCGCTTTTGCCGCGCGATCCTGGAGAAGGGCGAGAGGGCAGGACGCAAGCTGTCGGCCAAGTCAGGCCGCCTCGGGATGTTCATAGCTCTGATGCTCTTCGTCGGCATCCCGATCCCCGGGACAGGCGCCTGGACAGGCACGCTCGGCGCGAGCATCGTGGACCTCGGCATCAAAACGACCACGGTCGCCGTCGCTCTCGGACTTCTGCTTGCCGGCCTCATCATGATGAGCGCGGCAGTGCTCGGTTTCAACATCCTCGGCTGAGGACGGGGACACATCGGGACAAAAGGCTCAGCAAATCAAAAGGGGACCGTCGGTCCCCTTTTTGGTGCAGAACATGTATGATCTGTTTCAGCCCAGAACTGCAACGTGAGGCTCGGTCTCGGCAGTGAGCTCGACGACCGGCTCGTCGTAGTACTTCAAAAAGCTCTCCGGGAAGTGCTTCAGGAAGACGCCGGCCTCCGAGATCTCGTCGAATCCGTATTTGCCGTGCCTGTAGTGCATCGGTATTATGACCCTGGGCTTCAGCTGCTCGCAGACCCTGAACGCCTCGTCGCCGTCGATCGTATAATAGCCTCCGACGGGGACCATCAGTACGTCGCAGGGGCCGATCTCCTCAGCCTGCTCGTCGCTCAGAAGATGGCCGAGATCGCCGAGATGAACGGCGTTAAGACCTTCCGCGCTGAAGATGTGGATCAGGTTCTCGCCGCGCTTCGCTCCGCCGCATTCGTCGTGGAAGCAGTGGACGGTCCTGACGGTGAAGGGCTCTGCTCCGGCGTATCCGGAGAGCCTGACAGCCTGGAAATAGTTGTGATCAAAGTGACCGTGGCTGGCGTAGACGGCGTTTGCCCTGAGGTCGAGCTCGCCGTGGCCCTTGACCCCGGTATAGGGATCTACGACCAGAGTATATTCTCCGGATTCGATGCTGAAGCAGGAATGTCCGTGCCATTTGATCTTCATAGTATCCGCCTCCCTGATACTCTCTGATATCCCCTGATATCCCCTGATTCAGCCCTTCCGCGTCACGCGGTCGGACTCAAGCTTTACGAATACGTGGGTGTTCGGAGGCACCGACTCGGTAACGAAGGCGCTTCCTCCGATCACGCTGTCGTGGCCGATGACCGTGTTCCCGCCTAGGACCGCGGCTCCCGCGTAGAGCGTGACGTTGTTCTCGATGGTGGGATGGCGTTTGACGCCGTGCAGCGCCTGTCCGTCCTTTGTTGAAAGAGCGCCGATGGTCACGCCCTGATACACCTTGACGTGCTCGCCGATCTCCGATGTCTCGCCGATCACGATGCCCGTCGCGTGGTCGATGAAGAAGTATTTGCCGATCGTCGCCCCGGGATGGATGTCGACCCCGGTCTCGCCGTGGGCGTATTCGCTCATGATCCTTGGAATATACGGAACGCCGAGCAGGTTGAGCTCGTGGGCGATCCTGTAGACGGTCGTCGCATAGAGCCCGGGGTAGGCGAGAACGATCTCGATCTTGTCGTAGGCCGCCGGGTCGCCGTCATAGGTCGCGTCGATATCCGTGTCGAGGAACTCGCGGATCTTCGGGATCCTGGAGAGAAAGTCGAGGCTTATCGAGCACGCCGCGTCGCGCCGCTCGTCCTTGGATCTGCCCTCGTAGGCGGGGTCGTTCACCAGGACGATCTCGATCTGTTTGCGGAGCTCGTAGTAAATGTCTTCGATCAAAACCGCCAGCCTGTTTCTGACGCTTCTGGTCTCATAGTTATCGTCCCTGTAATAACCCGGGTAGATGACCATCAGGAGTTTTTTGATGATGTCGATCACGACCTCCTGGTCGGGCTGACCGAAGAAGTCGTTCCTGTCGATCTCGCGGCCCTTGTCGTAGTCGCTGAAGATCGTCTCTATAACCTGCGCCACCGCGTTGTCGGCGCCGGGGCAGAAGGCCGGTCTCTTGTAAGGATCGTGGTCTTTCATGATTTCACCTCAAAATATGTTAGCTTCAGCTTGATTTTATCACAAAGGACCATTGTATAACAGGCATTTTTTTGGTATACTGATTCTAACCGCTCAAAACGCGGCAGAGGTGCGGGAAGTCCCGCCCAGGCAGTGCGGGCATCCTTTGCCGGCGAGAAATAATACAAATCTTTCAAGGAGGTTCATAATGAAGGGCTACACAAGCGAGAACATCAGAAACGTTGCTTTACTCGGACACGGCGGGTGCGGTAAGACGACTTTTCTGGAAGCTGCCCTGCTCGGTACCGGCGTGACTAAGAAGCTGGGACGTGTTGAGGATGGCAATACAGTATCCGACTACGACAAGATGGAGAAGGAAAAAGGTTACTCCATCTACACGTCCATCATTCCCATCGAGTGGAAGAACACCAAGATCAACTTCATCGACACCCCGGGCTATTTCGATTTCGTGACTGAAGTCAACTGCGCTCTCAGGGCCGCGGAAGCTGCCATCATCATGGTGGATGCCGGATCCGGCGTTCAGGTCGGGACCGAAGCGGCATGGAAGGCCTGCGAGAAGAACGGGACCCCGAGGATCGTGGTGATAAACAAGAGAGATAAGGACGACGTTGAATTCGATACCGTAGTCGAAGCTCTCAGAGCCAAATTCGGCGATAAGCTCGTGCCCATGTCCTGGCCTCTCGGCGATGTCGACGATTCCCTGATGGAAGCCATCGCGGAGTCCGACGAAGAGCTCATGATGAAGTATTTCGAGGGTGAGGAGTTCACAGAGGCCGAGATCAAGACCGGACTCGCCGCAGGCATCGCGAACGGAAGCATCGTTCCCGTCTGCAAGGCGACCTTCCGCATGAACCAGCCCGTGGACCAGATCCTCGACCTGGTCGCCGCGTGCGTACCCGCTCCGCTCGGCAAAGTATACAAGGCAGTCAATGCCTCCGGCGAAGAGATCGAGAAGGTCTGCGCCAGGGAAGGCGCCGCCTCCGTCCAGGTGTTCAAGACCATAGCCGACCAGTTCGGAAAGATCTCCGTGATGAAGGTCATAACCGGCAAGATCGAATCCGGCATGGATCTGATGAATACGAGAGCCGCCAAGAGCGAGCGTCTCGGCAAACTTTTCGCTCTCAGAGGAAACGAACAGCTCGAAGTCGGAGCCGCTGAGGCCGGAGACATCGTAGCGATCTCCAAGCTGCAGTACACCCAGACCGGCGACACCCTCTGCGACAAGGCTGAGACCGTGACCTACGCACCGATCGAAGTTCCTTCCCCGACATACTATGTAGCCATCGAGGCTGCCGACAAGAAGGACGAGGACAAGGTCGGAACAGGTCTCGCCAGACTGAAAGAAGAAGACCCGTCTCTTGCGATCGACAGAAACGCCGAGACTCACCAGACTTTGATCGGCGGCCAGGGCGACATTCAGCTCGGCATCATCATGAGCAAGCTGAAAGACCGCTTCGGCGTATCCGTCAAGACCGTTCCGCAGAAGATCGCTTACAGAGAGACGATCAAAGGAACCTCCGACGTTCAGGGCAAACATAAGAAGCAGTCCGGCGGCGCCGGCCAGTACGGTGACGTTCATATCAGATTCTCGCCCTCTCAGGAGGAGTTCGAGTTTTCCGAGGAACTCTTCGGCGGATCCGTTCCGAAGAACTATGTCCCGGCAGTTGAGAAGGGACTCATCGAGAGCATGGAGAGAGGTCCTCTCGCGGGCTGCAAGGTAGTTAACGTAAAGGCCGTCCTCTACGACGGTTCCTACCACGAAGTCGACTCCAACGAAGTATCCTTCAAGATCGCCGCTTCTCTGGCGTTCAAGAAGGGTATCGTCGAGGCGAACCCCTGCCTGCTCGAGCCGATCATGCACCTTGAGATCACCGTCCCGAGCGACTATACCGGCGACGTCATGGGAGACATGAACAAGAGACGCGGCAGGATCCTCGGAATGGAGCCGCAGCACGACGGAAGCCAGAAGCTGATCGCCGAGGCTCCGCAGGCTGAGCTTTTCGACTACGCTCTCGGACTCAGATCCATGACTCAGGGCAGAGGACAGTTCATCATGAACTTCGAACGCTATGAGGAAGTTCCGAAGATGCTGGCAGACAAGATCATCGCCCAGCACGCTGCGGAAGAGGATAAATAAGACTAAAGCGCATGAGATGGCGCAGCGGCTCACGCCGCTGCGCCGTTTTGTAAGGGGAGACCCTCAGACTAAGGGGGAAATATGGCAAAGAAAGCAAAGACGGTCTTCGTCTGTCAGGAATGCGGCTACGAAAGCCCTAAATGGCTCGGCCAGTGCATCTGCGGCGCCTGGAATTCCTTCGTCGAGGAGAAGGTGCCGGAGATCGACCTCGAAGACCCGCGCCGCCGCACGTCATCGCGCGCTTCGGGGCACGGCGGGACCGGCCACGGCGCAGGCGGCGCATATGGCGGATCGTTCGGCGGCGCATACGGCGGCGCGGCAAACAAGGCTGCCCCGCTCTCCACGGTCGGAGTCCGCGGTTTCAGCAGGATCGACACGGGCATCCCTGAGCTCAACCGCGTCCTCGGAGGCGGCCTCGTCAGAGGCTCGCTCGTTCTGATATCCGGAGAGCCCGGAATAGGAAAGTCGACTTTGATCATCCAGGCGGCGGCGAATCTCGCGGCCAAAGGGATCCGCGTGCTCTACGTCTCCGGCGAGGAGTCCGAGGAGCAGATCAAAATGCGCGCCGACCGCGTCTGCGGCGAACTGAGCGAAGAACTCTTCATCCTCTCC
>Ga0079305_1002511_pt1 | contig 15587 bp, 11 predicted proteins | sample LMS_cellobiose_e_FD_79183 | JGI IMG/M metagenome (GOLD analysis project Ga0079305, IMG submission 79183) | Rumen-fistulated moose microbial communities from Alaska, USA - LMS_cellobiose_enrichment | ecosystem: Host-associated > Mammals > Digestive system > Stomach > Rumen fluid ... | reverse complement strand
TTAGTCAGTGTCTTTATTGAGGAGGGTCCACCCGTTCCCATTCCGAACACGGAAGTTAAGCTCCTTTATGCCGAAAATACTACGCGGGCGACTGCCTGGGAAGATAGGTCGATGCTGACACAAGAACGGAGGGTGGTTTACAAAATCACCCTTTCGTTTTATTGAAACAATACTTGTATTCCTCCTTAGCTCATGTCGTATCTACCGACTGAGCGTGGAGCCGATCAAAATTTCATATTCCTCCTTAGCTCAGTCGGTAGAGCACCTGACTGTTAATCAGGGAGTCGTTGGTTCAAGTCCAACAGGGGGAGCCAACCAAAAGAGCACTGCGAGAGCAGTGCTTTTTTGTTGGCTTCTCCTGCCGGCGCAGAACGGCGCCGTCAGGAGAGGTGTCGGTTTGATCTATTGCGCTTCTCCGTTCGAACACAGCGGTTTCCGACGCCGGTTCAATGGTCCAATGCATTTGCTTCGCAACTGCTCGGGGGAGCCAACAGAAAAAGCACTGCGACGGCAGTGCTTTTCTTTTGGCTTCTCCTGTCGGCGCAGAACGGCGCCGTCAGGAGAGGTGTCGGTTTGATCTATTGCGCATATTCGTTCGAACACAGCGGTTCCCGACGCCGGTTCAATGGTCCAATGCATTTGCTTCGCAACTGCTCGGGGGAGCCAGAAAAAAGCACTTGCGAAAGCAAGTGCTTTTTTCAACGATGTGTTCCGCTTTGCGGAACGTGATGTTTGGCTTCGCCAAGTGATGTGCCCTTCGGGCGTGATGTGTGCCTGCGGCACGTGAGCGGAACACGTCTCATCACTTGCCGCGTCAGCGGCAATCATCACTGCGGCGATAGCCGTAACATCACTTGCCCGTCAGGGCAAACTTCACTTTTGTGATTTCATTCGTTTAAGGATGGGTATTTCATAAGTAGCCGAAATCAGGCGAAAAACACAGTTTTTACCTAATTATATCCGTTTTGCTTATTCGTTCGGTAAGCACAACAAAAAAAGCACTGCGACGGCAGTGCTTTTCTTTTGGCTTCTCCTGCCGGCGCGGAACGGCGCCGTCAGGAGAAACGTCTCTTTGTGATGTTGTTCTTCTTTGTACGAACAAACACTGCCCCGACGCGGGTTCAAAGTCGGGTGTATTTGCTTCGCAACTGCTCGGGGGAGCCAAAAATCCTGCGCGCAAGTGCAGGATTTTTACTTATTCACTCTTCACTCTTCACTCTTCACTTTTTTTCTCTTCTTTTCGCGCATTATTTTAGGAAGTTAAGAAGTAAAAGTGAACAGTGAAGAGGTTGAGGATTCATCATTCCGACCGCATCCGTTTCCGACGCCGGTTCAAAGTCGGGTGAGTTTGCAACGTGCAGCGGCGTGTTTTCAGCGGCACGTTTCGCCGCGGGCTGCGCAAAAAAATCCCGCTTTGCTGAAAGCAAAGCGGGTAGAGAAGAAATTAGTTTTTCTTTTCTCTCTTGAGAAGGACTTTCGATTCGTAAGACATGATCTCGTCGAACCACGCCGTATCGTACGCGACGCCGCAGGACGAACAATATTCATTCCATACGTCAGAGAACGGAAGCATTTTGACTTCTTCGTTCATCATGAGCAGTTCGGTGAACTTTCCGCTGTCCTGAAGCTCTTTCAGTTTGTCGTGAGGGGTGCAGAGCGCCGCGAGAAGCGCTTTTTGCCAGCTTCTGACGCCGATGACCCACGCCGCGATCCTGTTTATGCTTGCGTCAAAATAGTCGAGCGCCATGTAGACTCTGTCAAGAGCTCCGCATCTGACGATTTCTTTTGCGATCTCGCGCGTTTCATCGTCGAGGACGAGCACGTGATCGGAATCCCATCTGATGCCTCTGGTGATGTGAAGGGCTATCTCGGGGAAATAGCAAAGAAGAGCCGATATTTTGTCGGAAACGACTTCGGTTGGGTGATAATGACCGTTGTCCATGAGAGGAAGTACGCCTTCGTGAGTGGCGGCGTACGTGAGGGTGAACTCCGCGCTTCCGGCGGTATAAGCCTCAACGCCTATGCCGAAGACCTTGGATTCAACGCACGGTTTTACGAGATCTCTGTCGTACGGCTCGGAGAGGATCTCGTCAAGAGACTGCTTGTATCTCATCCTCGGCCCGAGTCTGTCGCCGGGCACATCCTTGAAGCCGTCGCCTATCCATATGTTCATTACGCACGGAAAACCTGTCTCTTTTGCAAAATACTCCGAAATACGTATGCACGCCTTGCCGTGCTCCACCCAGAATTTTCTTATATCCTCATCGGGGCTCGTCAGAGTGAGTCCGTCCTTTATTTTCGGATGGGAGAAGAATGTCGGGTTGAAGTCGATGCCCATTCCGCGCTTTTTTGCGAATTTTACCCATGGCTCAAAATGCTTCGGTTCAAGCTTGTCGCGGTCGACGTATCCGCCTTCCTCGAAAACGGCGTAGCTTGCGTGAAGATTCAGCTTGATCTTTCCGGGACAAAGGCTGATGGCTTTGTCCATATCAGCCATGAGCTGCTTGGGAGTGCGCGCTTTTCCGGGATAGTTGCCTGTCGTTTGTATTCCTCCGGTGAGGGGTCCGTCGTGGTCGAATCCGATGACGTCGTCGCCCTGCCAGCAATGAAGGGCGAGGGGAATGTTTTTCAGCGTTTTGATAGCCTTGTCGGTATCAACGCCGAGCTTTGCATAGATTTCCTTCGCAGTCTCGTATCTGATGTTCATAATTCCATCCTTTTCTTTATTTTTTTGATTTATCGCTTCAATAAACAAGCGTTTTCAGCTCATCTCCTCGATGTAGCTCACGTAGTCGAGAGAGCCTATCGCCTCGATGATCTCGCTGTGCTTTTTATACTTTTTGAGCTCCGGGCTCATTATCGTCAGCGCCACGGAATAAACGCTGAGTCCTGAATTCATATACGAAGGGTTGGATTCTATATCGTCTATCCTGAGTCCGAGTCTGCGTATGGTCGTAATGAATTCCGCAAGATTGCTCTTGTTTTTCAGTTCAAGATGTATTTCAAAATGATTCGATCTGTTTTTAAGATAGACCTCGAGGGGAGGAAAAGCGGAAAGGCAGACGAGAAGAAATACGAATGAAGCGACGGTGACCGTGTAGATCCCCGCTCCGGCGGTCATTCCCACAAGTCCGCTCGTCCAAAGTGCGAACGCGGTAGTGAGGCCTTTTATCTGATTTCTTGAACTGAACAGTATCGAATTGCTCCCCACTATTGCTATGCCGATAACGGCGGCGCCTGAAACGACCGGTACGTTTATTTCGGAAAGGCTGAGCAGGAACACGTCGAGTATCGTCGCCACCGTGGACGCCAGAGATACGAGCATAAAGGTCCGAAGTCCCGCGGCGTGTCTTTTGCTTGAACGCTCCCAGCCTATCACGGCGGATAGAAGAACCGAGAGACTCAGTCTGAGTATTATCGAATACACGTTGAGCGACGAAGACCATTCTCCGAGAAGTTGTGCTATTGGATCAAGGTAATTCATAAAACTCCTTCTCGCCACAAGGGCGGTAAAAAAGGCAACGAAATCGCGCCGGTATCGTATGACTCACGGCGGTGACTCCGCAATGCGCGTACTGAACGCGGATTATTTTTATCTTCTGTTGATGAATCTGCGCTTGCCCGGCAGAAACTGCTGTTCGTACATTTCCTCCGCCGCTTCGTTGAACGCTTCCTCTTCTTCGGAAACGGACTTTTCGCGGCTGACGTCCTGCTTTATAGCCTGGATCCGCTCGATAAGAATATCCGCGGACGTTCGCTTTGCGCCGTCGGCGTCGTACTCGTTTACATCCGTTATATCTTCAATCTTCGTCGAATACGACTTGGAGAGATACAGCGAAAGCTTCGCACAGCCCGGTCCTACGAGCTCGTAAAGGACACTTGAAGCGAGGATTATCGTTTGAAGCGCGGCTCCGGTCTCGCCTCCGAGGATCCTCGCGCCCAAAGCCGCGAGACCTATTGCGACACCCGCTTGAGGTATGAGAGCAAGCCCGAGATAATTCCTGACGTTTTTAGGCTTTCCTACGCTGAGACATCCGAAAAAAGCTCCGAAATATTTTCCGAAAATACGTACGATGAAATATATGATACCTATTGCGATTATCGGGACTTTTCCCATACTGCTCGCAGAAAAGAGCATATCGAGCTTGAAATTGACGCCTGATCTGACGAAAAAGAGCAGAAGTATAGGAGGACTGAAATAATTCAGCTGCTTGAAAAGCTTGTCGTCGCCCGTTATGTTTATGTATACGGTGCTCATCGCCATGCAGCCGAGAAGCGGCGAGATATCGAGCACGGCGCAGATACCGCAGAACGCGAAGATGAGCGAGACGGAAATTATCAGCCTGTTATCTGTCGTCCTGCTTTTCGGCATCATGAGCTTTAAGAAAAATCCGAAAAGCGCGCCGAGGGCGAGAACGCAGACGTTCATTATTATCGGCGTCAGAAGGCTGACGACATTGAAGCCGGAGCCTCCGCCGGACATCGCGTAAAGAGCTATCGAAACGGCGACGCTGTAAGCCATGAGACCCACCACGTCGTCAAGAGCCACTACCTGAAGCAGCGTGTCGACAAAGTCTCCTTTGGCGCCCGTCTGACGTATCGTCATGACCGTGGACGCCGGAGCCGTCGCCGATGCGAGAGCTGCGAGAACTACGGAAAATTCGAGCTTGAGCCCGAGTATAAAATACGTCACGACGAACACGACCACCGTCGAAAGAAGCGATTCGAAAAGCGTTATGACGAGCACCTTGATACCGTTTTTCTTCAGAGTCGAGAAGCGGAAGAATTCACCGGTGCTGAAAGCGATAAAAGCGAGCGCGATATCGGATATGAATTCCATGCCGTCAACGACGTTCCTCGGAACGAGATTCAAAACGTACGGACCTATAAGTATGCCGGTGACTATATACGCGGTAACGTTCGGAAGACGGAGAAGCTTAGTGACTCTCGTCATCGCAAAGCCGAGAAACAGCATAAGCGCTATCGATATGACGGTAACGGCGACCGGGGATGTTATCCCGAAAGTTTCATATATGCTTTCGAACATGTATCAGGTCTCCTTTCCGTCTCACAGCGTTCTGCGCCGGGCGTGTCCGTTCATAAAATTATATGCGCGGTACGCTTTTCAGTTTCGATATAATATCACAAAAAAAGCAAAATGTCAATCAAAACGCGAAAAAACGAATATTAAACATCAAGTCTGCAAACCGCTTTGCGCTTGACATCGGACAATAATAATGGTATCATTATCGCGGCGGCTTTGCCGCGGGAAAACTTTTTATTATCGGAACGGAAAAGTCAGTATCATGAAACAGAAAACGGTAAGACTCGGAAGAACGGGTATAATATCCGGCAAAAACGCGTTCGGCGCACTCCCCATACAGCGCGATGACAAACAGACGGCTGTAAAAATATTACGTAAGGCGTATGACAACGGCTTCACGTTTTTTGACACCGCGAGAGCGTATACGGACAGTGAAGAGAAGATCGGAGAGGCGCTTTCCGGCGTCAGAGACGGCATATATATAGCTACGAAGACAGTGTCGCTCACTCCGGGTGAGCTCAGAAAGGATCTTGAAACGAGCCTTTCGATGCTCAGAACAGATCATATTGACGTGTATCAGTTCCATAATCCCGCCTTTTGTCCAAAGCCGGGCGACGGCACGGGACTTTACGAGGAGATGGAAAAAGCGAGAGCGGAAGGAAAGATCCGTTTCATAGGCATAACGAACCACAGACTCGCGGTAGCGAAGGAAGCGGTGGAGAGCGGACTTTACGATACGCTCCAGTTCCCGTTTTCATATCTTTCTTCAAAAGAGGAGATCGATCTTGTGAAAACGTGCCGGGACAGGGACGTGGGCTTTATATGCATGAAGGCGCTTTGCGGCGGGCTTCTCACCAACGCCGCGGCGGCGTACGCTTTCCTCGATACCATAGACAACGCTTTGCCGATATGGGGCATCCAGCGTGAGAGCGAGCTCGACGAGTTCATTTCGTTTATCAAGGACGCGCCGGAAATGACGCCTGAAATATCCGAGCTTATCGAAAAGGACAGAGCGGACCTGACCGGCGAATTCTGCCGCGCGTGCGGATACTGCCTCTCGTCCTGCCCGCAGAAGATAAGCATATCCCAGTGCGCCAGGATGATACAGCTCATCAGAAGGAGCCCATCCGCTTCTCATCTCAGCGAGGAATCGCAGAAGATGATGATGAAGGCGAAGACGTGCATAGAATGCAGGGCGTGTACGAAAAAATGCCCGTATTCCCTTGACATCCCTTCGCTTTTGAAAAAGAACGTGGAGGATTACGAGAACATCCTGTCGGGAAAGATAAAGGTTTGAGAAAAAAGATGCGAGCCGGAAAGCAATGCTTTCCGGCCCGTTTTTTCGTTATCGAAAATCCTGCAAATGCTCTGAACGGCTTTTTCGCGCCGCGCGCTTAATCAGGGTATACCTCGTATACTTTTTCACTGCACGTCACGAACACTCTGCCGCTTGACGTTACCGCAAGCTGATTTATGCGCCCGCCGTCTATCGTCACTCTCGAGATCTCCGACGCGTTTTTGTCGATCCTCACAACGCTTGACCCTTCGTGATATACGAGATGATCCGTGCCGCAGAGGAGCTTTAAATTCGAGCCTGCCGCCGGCAGTTCTTTCGACTCGAAGGTCTCGAAGTGATCGGAAGACTTTACAAAAAACGCTTTTTTGCCGTAAATGCAAAGGGCGTACGAGTATTTTCCGTCAAAGACCGCGCCAGTCACGTTAAGCCCTTCATATTCTTTGTGCCATATAACGTCAAGATCGGGAGTGAATTTTATGACAGACACCGGAACGTTTCTGGCGGGAAGACCGTTTCCGCCCGTGCCCGTCACGGCGTAAACGAACGCGTCGTCCGCGAATACGAAATTGACGGCGCAGTCGCTGATATCGTTTTTCCAGAGCTTTATCTCGTTCGTCGCGGTGTCGATCCTCGTTACGGCTCCGCCGTACGTTCCGTAATCTGCGGAAAAACCGGTATAGATGTATCCTTTCGGTGAAAGGAACGATCTTGCCTGCGGGCGGATATAGCCGTCCTTGCTCGCTTCGTAGAAGGTATGGGGATTGACGTTGTTTTCCTCATCCCATTCTCTGTCCGGATAATACACGACATGCGCTCCGGACGAGTATGCGGTAAGATAAATCCTGTCGTCCACGGGAACGACGGCGTATACCTCTCCGCCGGCGTTTGTCACGACGTTGGTATTCGAATACTTCCCGGTATCAGGATCGAGGCGGCATATCGTCTGCCCGAATCCCGAGGACGCCCAGACCGCGCCGTTTTTGTCGACGTTCATGCCGAGGATGCCGGAAGCGGGAGCTTCTACGGGGTATCGGCGTATATGCACCTTTCCCTCGGAGTCAACGTATTTATATCCCTGCTTGTACGTACGAGCGTTGAGCGAGGGTCTGCTTTTCGGCATCGACGCGAGCTTTTCGTCGAGGGACGCACGAGCGGAGTCGGGAAGCATCTCGCAGGTGACTCTGTCGAAGATAACGGCGCCGTCTCCCTCGCATCCGTCGTAAAACGCGTCCTTTCTGTCCGGATCGACTTCAAAATAAAGATCGTTGACGGATCTCAGATTCCCGGGGATGTTTTTTACGACTTTATTTTCGTATACGTTGTAAACGCACACCTCGGGCTTTTTCATTCCGCAGGAGATGATGAGGTTTCCGCTGTTTTTCACGTCGGCGTATACTGTCCTCGAATAGAGGTTGCCCTCGATCCCGTCGCATTTTGCGACGCACTCGGCTTCCATCGTTTCCGGATCGTATTTGACGACCGCGTTCGTGGGATACGTACCGCCGTACAGATACCCGTCGGAAGCCTTTACGAGATTCCATACGTACTGACTGCCGCTTCCGGCGTAAGTTGTATGTATGAACCTTCTTTCGACGAGATCGAAAGTGTGTATAGCCGCTTTTCTCGGGCAGGTGCCTATCGCGAGACGCCTGCCGTCTATCGGGCATACAGCCCACGCGCCGTCGTCGCAGGGAAAGGTGTACGACTCGCCGGTATCGGTCACGGGATCTACTATCGCAAGTATCCCCACGGAAGATTCCTGAAAACTCGTGAATACGAGCTTTTCCTTTCCGTCCTTCGGATCGGTGAGGATCTGATTGTTGAGTACGCAGAAATTCCTGCTCGGTGACGCTATATAGCGGTAACCTGTTCTCTTTTCCATTATATCAAAGCGTCCTTTCTGATTTTGCTTTGCTTTACCTTATTTCTCCACTTTGTGTACGGGAGCGTTGAGGGCGTCTATGACGCTGTCCTTCGGCTCTGATCTGAAAAAGCCGCGGCCGTCTCTGAACTCGAACTCCACGGTGTAGGGAGCGGTGGGATATTTGACCATTTTGAACGCTTCTTTTCCTTCGGTGAGAAGCTTTTTGGCTGCCTCGTACGCGCCGGTCTCGAGAAGAGCTCTCGCCTTGTTCGGATGAAGATGTACGGAAGCTATGTTGTAATTCTCATATGCCTCGGTGGAGCATCCTCTTCCGTCGTCTTCCCTTAGTCCTCTTTTTACGGCGACGGTGACAGCCGCGGGAACGAGCTCGTGCATCTCTTTCCCGAAAGCCTCGTCTCCTCCTCCGAAAATCACGGGAACGCCCATCTCTCTTGCACAGAAGGCGACGTCGGCGAATTCACTTGATTCCACGTCGTTTATGAACTTTGTGATGACGTCGAACGATCCGGTATGAGCGAGGTGAGCGAATTTCGTGCTCGCTCTCGCGTGCTGACCGACCCAAAGCACCGCGTCGTAATCGGGGGTGAGACCGAAGGGACGCTTCATTCCGCGCATCGTCATGTAAGTGACTCTTTCGTCAAGCAGCTCGGTGTCTATCGCGCCGGAACCGTGACCGTCGACCGCCATTATATCGGCGTCGGGATCGGCTTTGAAGATGCCGTTAATGACCGCGTTGAGCTCGCGGGTCATGAGAGCAATTCCTTTGTCATTGTATTTGCTCGTTTTGTAGATCCAGTTGGGAGCGTCGAGAACGCCGCTCACTCCCTCGATGTCTGTCATGATGTAATATTTCATGGCTTTTCCTTTCTTTTCGCTGATCTGATGCGTTTTTATTATTTCGGATGCATGATCCGTAAATACCTTTTTCGACTGCGCGTTTATATTTTCCGACGGATGATTACATTATATCCGCCACGGATTCCGCGACGTAAGTCGGCTTTTTTTCCGGAGCGGCGTTTTCGCAGTCCTTCAACGTCGTTTCGCCGGACAGCACGAGGATCCCCGTAATGCCGTTTTTGATGCCGAGGGCTATATCCGTGTAGAGCCTGTCTCCGACAACCGCGATGTTTTCCGCCGGGTATCCCGCGACGGACAGTATGAAATCCGCCGTGTATTTTTCCGGCTTTCCGAGCACGAGGGGCTTTACGCCGGTGGAGAGGGAGATAAGCGCGGATATCGCGCCGCTGTCGGGAATAAACCCCGTCTCAGTCGGACAGTTTACGTCCGGGTGAGTGCAGATATATTCCGCTCCGCCGCGGATCAGATCGCAGGCGATAACCAGCTTTTCGTAAGTAAGCGTGGTGTCGAAGCTCGATACGACTATATCGGCTTTTTCACCTTTTTCGGCTATCCGTATGCCTTCCTTCCTGAAAAGGTCGATAAGGTTTTGCGTTCCGACGACGTACACGCTCTTTCCGTGACGCTCGCTTTTCAGAAAACGCGCCGTGACGTCTCCGGAGGAATATATATCGCTTTCGTCAACGTCAAAGCCCATCCTTTTCAGACGCTGATAATACACTTTTTTATCCTTTGAGGTGTTGTTCGTGAAAAACAGCGTTTTTCTGCCGCTGCTTTTCATTCTTTCCACGAATTCCCTCGCGCCTTTTATCGGATTTTCTCCGAGATAGACCGTACCGTCCATGTCGAGTATGTAGCATTTTACGTCGTCGAGTTTTATCTGCATTGCCTTTTTCCCGTGATTTTATTTATCGTCTCACATTTTATCACATTCCGGGCGCTTTAACAAGGCGATCTGAAAAATATTTACAAAAACCGTATTGCTATTCCGATCAAAATGAATTATAATGAATGCGTGACGTTAAGCGCCGTGATCTGCATGCTTGCTGTCTGACGCGAATACAGAAAAGAAAAGGCTCAAATGAAGTATTCCATAAGAAATTTTATTCTTGTTTTTATATTGTCCCTCGTCATATTCATCGCCGCCGCGTTTTACTGCATCAATTATATCGAGGGCTTCCTCGACGATATGTTCGGCAATGAGACGGAGCAGAAGACGACGGCTCAGACGGTGACCGGACCGGAGACGGGGAACGGACCGGATATTACCGAAGACCCCGAGGAGAAAAAGGACGCCATATCGTTCCTTGTCATCGGCAGGGACGACGCGCATGACAGCGCCGATACCATAATGCTCATCAAGATCGACAAGATCAAAAAGACCGTTCTCATCACCTCTGTCCCGACGGATTCAAAGCTGTTCATCGACGGCGTGTACAAGAAACTCGGCGGAACGATCCGTACGCACAGCGCCGCTTTTATCGCCTCCAAAGTTACCGCGATAACGGGGATCAGGATTAATTACACCGTTCTCGTTTCCATGGAGGGCTTTATGAATATCGTGGACGCGGCGGGCGGCATCGACTACTACGTTCCGCAGGATATGAAATATTCCGATCCGGTGCAGGATCTCGTCATAGATCTGAAACGCGGAAACGCTCATCTCGACGGAAAAGCCGCGCTCGATATGCTCAGATTCGTCGATTACACCACGCTCGATATTTCCCGCACGGCGCTTCAAAGGCGCTTTATGGTCGAAGTGTTCAAGAAGTTCCTGCAGCCCGGCAATATCACCAAGCTTCCGTCTTACGCGGATATGTTTTACGAAAACGCGGAAACCGATTTCTCATATCCGGCGCTTCTTGCAAATTCCGATCTTATCTTTTCTCTTTCCGATTATACTGTCTCGAATATCACCTTTCCCGGCACGACGGAGATAGAGGACGGACTGTATTATTTCATTCCGGACGTCGACCGTGCCATGATTATTTTCGAGCCGTATAGATAAACAAACACAACAAATCCCGCCAAAACGAAAGGAAAAAAACATGAGCGAAAAAAAACCTTTGAAGCTCGGCGCGGCATACCACGGCAACAGAATGCCTTCTCACGCGCAAAATGACTTCCGAGAGATGGCAAACCACAACATGAATCTTGTTGTGCACATGCTCTCTCACACCGACTGGGTCAGACACCTCCACGTTATGAAGGACCTTGTAGCCATGTCCGAGGCAGAGGGACTGGAAGTCTGGATGGATAACTGGGGAATAGGAGGCCCTCCCGGCGACGTATCCTACTTCCTTTCTTATTATCCCGACAGCCACCAGTATTATTCCAACGGCGATATGGACCCCATCAGATCCTGCCTTAACAGCCCTGATTTTCGCAAGTTCACAAAGCAGTGGATCGACGCGGTCGAATTCACCGGATGCAAGACGATCTTCTGGGACGAGCCTCATCTTCCCGTGAAGAACGTGAACGGAACGCTTTATCACGCCTGCGCGTGCCCGCGCTGCAAGAAGCTTTTCGAGGAGAGATACGGCAGACCCATGCCGGAAATTGCCGACGACGACGTGAACGAATTCCGCGTTTCCACGATAATCGACTACTTCTCCGAGGTCACCGCGTACTCCGCGTCCAAGGGGATGAAGAATACGATATGCGTCATGCTCGGCGCTCATTACGGCATAAATCTTGCCAATATCGAGAGACTTTGCAGCATAGATACTCTTGACAACATAGGCTCCGATCCGTACTGGCTCGGCACAAAAGAGCATCCTTATAAATTCGTTTACGAGGGCGCTAAAAAGAATCTCGAGATAAGCGAAAAATGCGGAAAGGATCACAATATATGGATCCAGACCTACGCTACCCCGAGAGGAAGAGAAGAAGAGATCGTACAGGCGACCGAGGCGGCTTACGACGCCGGAGCGAGAACGATAATCGCGTGGGGCTATTACGGCAGCCAGTCCAACGATTACAGGGCTCAGAACGCTCCGCTTACCTGGAAGAAGACCTGCGACGCCATGGAGAGAGTCTGCGCAATGGAGCGCGACGTTACTCTCCGTGAGAACAGAGAGCTTTTCAGAAAATAAAAAGAGAATATCGGCAAACGGCGCGGCTTTCGGGCTTCGGCGTTTGCCGCTTTTTGATCCAAACGGATCTTTTCCGTTGACGCACCCACGGTCCGGTTATGTTTTTCCGTCAAGACCGTGTCTTTGATGATTTTATCAGGAGGAATTGAAAATGACTGATTTTGAAAAACGCGAGATCGCGTCTCTGCCCCCGAAATACCGTCCCATGGGCGCATGGAGCTATTTCGGTTACACCATCCTGTTCGGAATACCGCTGATAGGGCTCATATGCCTCATCGTCTTCTCACTGAGCGACAACAACATTAACAGACGCTCGTTTGCAAGATCGTTTTTCTGTGTGCTGATAATAGCTCTGGTGATCACCGCCGTGACGCTCGCTCTCAGCGGAGGACTCGCCGCGCTCGGAAGCATCCTGCCTTCCGGGAGCGCCGCCGTGTGACGGATAAAAAAGATAAAGAAGATAAAAATCCCGCTTTTTCAATCAATAAAGCGGGATTTTTTATCGTCTGATTCAACCGAACCACATACCGAGGACCTTTTCGATCTGCTTGTCCCAGTATATCCAGCTGTGATTTCCTTCCGATTCGCGGTATGTTACGTCGTAACCGAGCGAGACGAGGCGGGCGCTGAGATCGCGGCTGTCGGAAAGAAGAGAGTCTTCTGTGCCGCACCACATATAGACGGAGGGCTTCTTTTCGCTCTTCGCACTTTTTTCCGCGAGATGATAAATGTCGTTGTCGCTTCCGGTGAATTTTTCCGCCGACCCGAAGAAATCCTCGAACTCTCCGGGGTTTGAAGGATCGAACCACCGTTCGAGCCCTATCGCCGACGAGAACGCGGCGACGCCGGCGTATCTGTCCGGGAAGGAAAGAGCGATCTTAAGCGCTCCGTATCCGCCCATGGAGAGCCCCGCGACGTAGTTATCCTCTCTTTTGTCTGACATACCGGAGAAAAATCCCCGCATCACATCGGGTACCTCCCGTGATATGAAAGTGAAGTATTTCTGACCGTGAAGCGCGTCCGTGTACCAGCTTCTGTCCGCTGAGGGCATGATCACCGCGAGATCGTATCTCATGGCGTAGTATTCCACGGCGGTACGCCTTTGCCACATGGTGTGATCGTCCGACAGTCCGTGAAGCAGAAGAAGCGTCTTATACGGACCTGACTTTGCCTTTTCGGCGGTCCTCTGCGGGATTATTACGTCTGCGCTCACGCTTTTTCGCAGAACGTCCGAGTGAAAATCAACGTGCATCAATGCCATTTTCGCGTCTCCTTATTTTATGAATATTTCGATGACGAGCGAGTCATCGTTTTTGATCCAGACTATGCTGTTTGCCGAACTGACGGCAAAGCGCGCCAGCTTGAAAAGGTACGACGTATCGCCGCCGAGCACCGCGGAAAATACCTCGGGCGAAGCCATGAACGCCACGTGACCGCAAAGCGCGTAGGAGTCGAGAGCCGCTTTTTTCAGAGTTTCGTCGCAGAGATCTTTGACGACAAGACCGTTTCTGACGTAATAGTTGTCGGTCATGGCGCTTATCGACGGCAGGAGAGACCTGTTGTCGAACGAGTGCCTTTTTTCGATTATCCCGTCGTTCACCGCGAAATAGTTGAGATAAAGACCGCCTTCGACCTGTTCACCCGTGGGATCGTCGTAAGTGGGATCGAAATAATACCATTCGCCGTTTATGTTCGCAATATCCCAGCTGTGGTTGCCGCCCGTCACTATCGCGGAGACGATGCCGACTTTTTTCAGAAGGTAAGCAAACAGCTCGGAATATGCCTCGCAAACTCCCTTTCCGGTGGTGAGCCCTCCGTACAGATTGTAAGAAGAGGAGGCGAACGAGGAATCGTACGTCATGGCGCCTTTAACGTAGTTGTAAAGGATCAGCGCCTTTTCATGATCGTCGGAAGCGGCTTTTGCCTGAGATACCGCGGATGCCGTCATGGAATCGACGGTCGCAAGCGCTTTTTCGTACTCGGAAGCCGTCATGGAATATGTGAAATCGAGCTCCGTGACGAGCTTGTTCATCGTTTTTCCCGTAAAACTGCCGGACAGGTGGAAAAACTCGACGTGATCGTCCATCACGAGTCTTATCACCCTTGTCGCGTATTCGAATGTAACGCCGTCTTTGCCGAAAAAGCTTGCGGAAGACAGAACGCTCTGAGTCTTCTTGAAGCATTCGTATACTTCTTCGTAAATGCTTCTGTCAAGATCGCTCGTGAGAGTGGTGTAGTAATAACCGTACGTCGCCGCCGGATCGTTTTTCCGCTTTACCGTGACGCGCACTTCCGCGGTTTTTCCGTTTTTGGAAGAAGCGGTAATGACCGCGCTTCCCGCGGAGACAGCGGTGATCTTACCGCCGGACACCGAGGCGACGCCCGTGTTCGAGCTCGACCATGATACGTTCTTGTCGTCGGCGTCGGCGGGAGAAACCGTCGCCGTTACCGTTTCGGAATCGCCTACGAAGAGAGAAACGGAAGATTTGTTGACCGAAACGCTCTGAACGGGGACGGGTCTTTTCGTAACTGTCACGTTCACGATGGCGGTTTTGCCGTTAATCGAAGAAGCCGTGATGACCGCGCTTCCTGCGGAGACAGCGGTTATCTTACCGCCGGATACCGAGGCGACGCTCGTGTTCGAGCTCGACCACGATACCGTCTTGTCGTCGGCGTCGGCGGGGGAAACCGTCGCCGTTACAGTTTCGGAATCGCCTACGAAGAGGGAAACGGAAGATTTATTGAGCGAAACGCTCTGGACTGGGACGGATCTTTTCGAAACGGTAACGTTTACGGTGGCGGTTTTTCCGTTTTTGGAAGAAACCGTGATGACCGCGCTTCCCGCGGAGACAGCGGTTATCTTGCCGCCGGACACCGAGGCGACGCCCGTGTTCGAACTCGACCATGATACGTTCTTGTCGTCGGCGTCGGCGGGGGAAACCGTCGCGGTCACCGTTTCGGAATCGCCTACGAAGAGAGAAACGGAGGATTTATTGACCGAAACGCTCTGAACGGGGACGGATCTTTTCGAAACGGTAACGTTTACGGTGGCGGTTTTTCCGTTAATCGAAGAAGCCGTGATGACCGCGCTTCCAGCGGAGATAGCGGTGATCTTACCGCCGGATACCGAGGCGACGCCCGTGTTAGAGCTCGACCACGATACGTTCTTGTCGTCGGCGTCGGAAGGAGAAACCGTCGCCGTTACCGTTTCGGAATCGCCTACGAAGAGAGAAACGGAGGATTTATTGAGCGAAACGCTCTGAACGGGGACGGATCTTTTCGTAACCGTCACGTTCACGGTGGCGGTTTTTCCGTTTTTGGAAGAAGCGGTAATGACCGCGCTTCCAGCGGAGATAGCGGTTATCTTACCGCCGGATACCGAGGCGACGCCCGTGTTAGAGCTCGACC
>Ga0079305_1002510_pt1 | contig 15590 bp, 12 predicted proteins | sample LMS_cellobiose_e_FD_79183 | JGI IMG/M metagenome (GOLD analysis project Ga0079305, IMG submission 79183) | Rumen-fistulated moose microbial communities from Alaska, USA - LMS_cellobiose_enrichment | ecosystem: Host-associated > Mammals > Digestive system > Stomach > Rumen fluid ... | reverse complement strand
TCCGCCCTGAATGTGGTGCTGATCGACCGCGAGGAGGCGGACGCCCTGGCCCTGGCCGGGGAGCTGAGCGCCCTGGAGGGCGTGCTGACCGCCGCTCACGACCCGCAGGGCGGGCTGCGGCAGCGGGACGGGCACAGCTACCGGCTGATCAGCGTGATCATGACGGAGGAGAGCGCGGGCGCCGTGCTGGACGCCGCGGAACGGCGGCTGGCGGAGGTTCCCCGCCTGATCAGCGGCGGAGAAAAGGAAAGCCGTGATCTGCAGGGCAGCATTGCGGCGGAAATTCCCATCGTGATGGCGGTATCCTGCGCCATCGTGTTTGTGATCCTGCTGGCCATGACCCGCTCCTGGCTGGAGCCGGCGATCTTCTTTCTGGTCATCGCGGTTTCGATCCTGCTGAACATGGGCACCAACTGGATCTTTCCTTCAATTTCCTTCATCACCTTTGCGGTGACGGCCATATTGCAGCTGGCGCTGGCCATGGACTACAGCATCATGCTGATGAACGCCTTTGACCGGCTGCGCCGGGCGGGCATTCCGGCGGAAGCGGCCATGACCCAGGCGCTGGCGGGAGCCTTTATGCCCATCGCCTCCAGCGCGCTGACCACGGTGGCGGGCATGCTGGCGCTGGTGTTCATGCGCTTTACCATCGGCTTTGACATCGGCATCGTGCTGGCCAAGGGCATACTGCTGAGCATGCTGACGGTGTTCCTGTTCATGCCGGGGCTGCTGACGTGGCTGGCCCCGCTGCTGGACAAGACCGTCCACAAGCCCCTGCCCCTGTCCGGCAAGCCCTTCACCCGCCTGTCCGGCGCGCTGCACGGGGCGCTGCCCATCGCGCTGATCCTGCTGATTTTGGGTGGCGCTGCTTTGCAGCAGCGCAACGTATACACCTACACCATCCGGGACACAGGGGCGGAGGCGCGGCAGATCAGCGATCTGTACGGCCAGAACAACCAGATCGTGCTGCTGTTCCCCCGGGAGGGCAGCGACGAGGGCATCGAGCGCCAGCGGGAACTGCTGCGCCGAGTGGAAGCTATCACCGTGGAGGGCCAGCCCATCGTGCGCCAGACCCAGGCCATGGTGACCACCGGAGCCGCGGCCGTGAATTATTACGACGCCGCCAGCGCCGCCGCCCTGCTGGGACGCAGCGAGGAGAGCGTGCAGACCATCTTTACCCTTTTGAACATCCAAACCCCCATTCGGGGCGACGCCCTGCTGAAAAAGCTGAGCAGCTCCCTTCGGCGGATCAGCTTTCTGCTGCCGGAGGGGGCGCCGGAGCAGCTGGAGCAAGCTCAGGCCCTGCTGAAAACCGCCGATGAAACCTTCAACGGGCCCCATTTCAGCCGGGCGCTGATCACCCTGGATCTGGCCATGAACAGCCCCCACGCCCATGAGGTGGCGGCGCAGATCAAGGACGCGCTGCAGGCGGTGTACGGCGATCGCGCCGCCATGCTGGGCATGCTGGCGGCCATGGACGACATTGCCACCTCCTTCAGCGGGGACATGCGCCGCGTTACATGGATCACCATTGTGCTGGTGTTCCTGATCGTGCTGTGCTCCTTCCGCTCGCTGCCCATCCCGGTGATCCTGGTATGCGTCATTCAGGGGGCCATTTGGATCAACATGAGCTTTTCCAACTGGTATGACGGGGGCATTTTCTTCATGTGCTACCTGATCTGCATAGCGCTTCAAATGGGCGCGACCATCGATTATGGCATCCTGCTGACAAGCCACTACCGCGCCCTGCGGGCCGGGCTGAACAAAAAAGAGGCCGCCGCCCAGGCGGTGACCCTCTCCCTGCAAACCGTTTTCACCAGCGGCATGGCGCTGATCGTAGCCGGCTTCTCGGTGGGCATTGTCAGCTCGGTGTTCTACATTTCCTCCATCGGCACCATGCTGGGCCGCGGGGCCATGGTTTCCGTGGCGCTGGTGCTGCTGCTGCTGCCGCAGCTGCTGCAGTGGTTTGACCGTTGGATCACATAAAAGCCGGCCTGAAACAGCGGATCATGCGCCGCTGTTTCAGGCCATTTCGTTATGTTTCTTTTGCAAAGTCTATGAAGTCCTCCGCCGTCAGCTCATAATCCACGGCGGACTGCAGGCGGCCCAGCTGATCCCGCCAGCTGTCATACCGCACGCCGATGCGGCGGAAGCCCAAGCGCTCGTACACATGCTGGGCGCGGGTGTTATTCAAATTGGTATCCAGGGTAATCTTTGCGAAGCCCCGCTCAAACAGCGCGCAGATCAGCAGGCTGAGCAGCTGTTTTCCCAGCCCCTTTTCCTGCATGGAAAAATCGCAGATCTTGATGCCGATTTCCGCGGTCTGCCGATCCGTCACCCGGAAGCAGGCCTCCCCGATGGGAACGCCTTGATACTCCAGCATCAGGCGGCGGCGAGTATCATCGGTATCGGCGGCGACGTCCGCGGCGATCTTCTCCGCCGTGGTGCCAAGGCCGTTTGGGAAGCCCGCGTGAGCCATCACCTGTCCGTCGTTCCACCAGGCGCAAAGCTGGGGAGCGTCCTTTGCCTCCGCGTTGCGGATCACCAGGCCGTTATGCTGTATAAACACGGCGCGTCACTCCGTCAGCGCCGGAGCGTCCGCCAGCGCCTCATCCTTTTCCCGGGCGGCGCGCAGGGCGCGCAGGCGCTGGGTGCGCTGGCTGACCCGGTGCCCCGTCAGGGATTTGCTGCGGTACCGATCCAGCATCAGCCGCGCCCCCACGGCGGCGGGCAGGGCGGCCACGGCCCCCGCGCCCGCGGCCACGACGGCCGCGCCCACGCCCATGGCCGCGCCGGTCTTGAGCATGCGGTAAGCAGCGTCGCTGGTGGCGGCCACGCCGGTCTTTTTGCCCAGCAGCACCCGGCATTCCTCGGTAACGGCGATCACCGCGAAGGGCAATAGGCCGCTGACGGTCTCCAGCGTTTCGGTGACGAGGCCGGTATCCTCCAGCAGCCCCAGATCGACGGATACGTTATCCGCCAGGGACAGCCCGGCGGTAACGGCGTCCACCACGGTATCATGACGGCGTTTTTTATATTTGTTCACAAGGTCGCCGAAAGCGGGCATATCCGTCACCTCCCCACCATATGCAGCACGGTCACGATGATCCATGCCGCGCAAATGATGCCCACCATCCAGGTAGCCTGGCGCAGAATCTGCCCCAGGCCCATCTTTTTGGGTTTTTTCTCCACTTCTTTCAGGGCTTTTTCCAGGGAATCCAGCCGCTTTTCCAGCTCGGCGCAGCGCTTTTCCACCGCTTCGGCCCGCTGTTCGCTCTGCTTGCGGGCCTGTTTCAGTTCCTCCCGGGCGGCGGCGATTTCCTCCCGCCGCTGCTTATCCCGGCTCAGCAGCTTTTCCTCGATCAGAGTCAGCTGAGCCGCGCCCTTTTCCACCTCCCGGCGCAGGGCGGCCTGATCCTCGCTGAGCCCCTCGGCCACCAGCGTCATTTCGCTGGTGAATTCCTCCACGGCCTGGTTCATGTCCTTTCCCTTGAGGCTGGCGAAGGTATTCTCGATAAAATCGCGCGCGCCACGCACGAGCCCGGGCTTTTTGCCGGGGGCCTCGTCCGTGGCGGGCAGAGCTTCCTGCTTAACAGCAAGGTTTTTTTCTTCCTCAGTCATTTTTCCTTTTTACACCATGGTAATCCCCATCGCCGCCTGCTCCTCACGATAGCGCTTCAGCAGGGCGTTGATCCGGTTATACGGGTTCAGCAGCCCATGCAGGGAGCGGTCATGATTCAGCGTGGCGATGATATAAGAGATGTACTTGCTCATATCCGCCTGCACAAACCAAGGCTCCTCCTTGACTTCAGGCGGACAGTAGGTCAGGTTGGTGGCCACCACCTTGGTGATCACCCCTTCCTCCCAGGCTTTGCGGAACATCTCCGTGCCGGAGGTGAAGAAGGCGAAGGTGGGCAGCGCGTAGATACGATTGGCGCGGCGGGATTTCAGCTCCCGGCACACGTCGATCATGCTGTCGCCGGAGGACAGCATATCATCCACCACCAGGATATCCTTGCCCTCCACATCCGCGCCCATATACTCATGAGCCACGATGGGGTTGCGGCCGTTCACGATGGTGGTATAATCCCGACGCTTGTAGAACATGCCCAGCTCCAGCGCCAGCACGGAGGAATAGTAGATGTTGCGCTGCATGGCGCCCTCGTCCGGGCTGACCACCATCATATGATCCTTGTCCAGCCGCAGATCCTTTTCGCTGCGGCACAGGGCCTTGAGCATCTGATAGGTGGGCATCACGTTTTCAAACCCCGTCAGCGGCACGGCGTTGACCATGCGGGGGTCATGGGCATCAAAGGTGATGATATCGTTGATGCCCATATTCACCAGCTCCTGCAGGGCGATGGCGCAGTCCAGGCTCTCCCGGGTGCTGCGGCGGTGCTGCCGGCTTTCATACAGCATGGGCATGATGACGCTGATGCGCCGCGCCTTGCCCGCGATGGCGGCGATGACGCGCTTCACATCCGCAAAATGATCGTCCGGCGACATGGGCACATCCTGCCCGTACATTTTGTAGGTGACGTTATGGGCGCACACATCCACGATGATGAACACATCCATGCCGCGCACGCTCTCCCGCAGCACGGCCTTGCCCTCCCCCGTTCCGAAACGGGGGCAGCTGCAGCGGATCAGGAAGCTGTCCCGGTCCGCGCCCGGGCTGGTGTAGTATTCCTCATCCTGTATCTCCTGGAGGCAATGCCATTTGAGCAGCCATTCGTTGACCTTTTCCCCGATCTGTTCACAGCCCGCCATGGCGATGATGCCAAGGGGGCCAATGGGCACGCTGGTCGGATCCTTTTCCCAAGTGGTCAGCAAACTGGTCATCGTTCGTTTCCTCCCATCGCCTGGATCTTTTGTTGTACATTAATTATACACAAAATCGACACACAAGGGAAGTGAAAACGGAAAATTGTTCGGATTTTTCAACAGTTTGACAAATCTTACTGCTCAATTTGGTCAATAAATGCCAATGTCATTCGGGGAAGCACCTGCTCCTTGCCGCTTTCATCCAGGCTGGAATAAACCCCCGCCCCCGTGCCGTACAGCGTCACCTGGGTGTCGGGATCCGGCTGCAGGGCGGTGTCGCCCAGCACGACGATCAGGTTTTTGAAGGTATCGCCGTTCTTCTGGGTGGCAAAGGTGATCACCCATTCCCCGGCGTTGTCCCGGGCGTCAATGACGTAACCGCGAAAGCGCAGGGCGCGCCCCTCATAGGTAGCGGCATTCTTGGCCAGCCTGGCGTAATCCGGGCCGATGGAGGCGTCCCGCAGGGCCTGCCTGCGCTGGCCTTCATCCATCTCCCGCCGGATGCGATAGGTGTATACCTTGGTATCGTAATTCTTCTTCGAGAAGGTCAGCTGGATGTCATAATCCCCTTCCTTGGAGGTATCCATGGTGAAGGAGAAAGTGCGGTTATTGCCCGTTTTCTTGGTCACCAGCTCGTTGTTGACCACCAGCTGGATGGTAACGCCCGTCAGCGTGGTGCCCGTCAGCTTGAAGGAATCAGTGGTAAATACCTCCGGGAAGGGCGAGGTAAAAGCCACCGCCAGCTGGCTGGGGTCGTACTCCACGGAAAAGCTCTGGCTGATGGTCTCCTCGTTCTCCAGCCCCTCGTTCGCCGTGACGCTGACCAGCAGGTTGTACAGATCCTTGACCGGCAGGGTCACATCCACGGAAAAGGTGCCCTTTCCATCCGCCATCACGGAATAGTTCTTGCTCTGGCTGGTTTGCATGGAGGCGAAAGCCACCACCACGGTGGCCGCGGGCCGGGTTACCCCTTTAATGGTGAAGGTGTCGCTGTTGGTGCTCTCCGGCGGGGGGCTGGTAAAGCCCAGGGTCAGCGGCGCGTCCGGCGCGCTGGACACCTGCATGAAGGCCAAGGTATCCTGAATCTTGTTCAAGGCGGTGATATCCCCGGCGGCGATGCTGCGGCTGCCCACCTGCATATCCAGCGTGATGGTGTAGCCGTTGCGGATGGTGCGCCGCCACAGCCCGCGCACAGCCACCTTGCCATCAATTTTGCGAGCGTATTTCAGCATCAGGAAACGGCCCTGGTTATCGCCGAAGTTCTTCCATTCGCAGCTTTCAAAACTGTAATCGGTCTTGCTGTAAAGCACGCCGTTGGTATGGCTGGCGCGGTAGGTGGCGCGCGTTTCGGGGGTGTGCTCGTTGATATCGTAATACTGCTTGGCCTGCTCATCCTGCACCGCTGTGATGATGAAGGTGCGCTCCTTGGCGGCGTCATAGGCCCACAGCAGGATGCCCTCTTTCTCAAAGCGCTCCCGCATGCTTTCTGCCGTTTCCCCGATGGTGGACAGATATTCGCCAAAGGCATCAATGTTGTTGGCTGTGATCTGCACGAAGTAGGGATCGCTGGGCACCTCCAGCGTCATAAAAACGCTGGGAAAGCTGTAGGACTCCGCCCCGGCGGGCAGCGCCGCCGCGATCAGCAAAAGCAGCAGCAGCGATACCAAATATATTTTGCGCATGCGCGTGACCTCCCGTAAATCCTCCGGACGGCACAGCCGTCCAGAATGATTATACCACAGATCACGTCAATGGGCAATTCCGGGACAAATTGTTACATCCGATGAAAAGCAACGAGACGTTGCTTTTCATCGGAGGCGTCAATTTCTTGCAAAATGGTATTTTCGCAAGCGAAAATACTCATTTTGCGGCCAGAAATTGACATAGGAAGCGGCTTCCAGCCTGCCCGGGGCCTGCCGGCCCGCCCTCGTTAAAAATGATCCACTGGATCATTTCTCGGGCGCTGCGAGCCCTCGGCGACGTACACATGGGCTACCGCCCGCCTTACACTGAAAACATGCCACAGGCATGTTTTCCGGGCGTTCCAGGCTCACCTGCGGATTAAAATTGAAGGGGCTGCGGCCCCTTCAATACATCCCTGGGTCTTCTTGACAGTCCGATCCTGCCACGGAAGAACCATGGCCGGAATCAATTAATTATCACTTATTCCTCAAAATGCAGGGTGATGGGCGCATTGCTGGTGGAAACCCGCAGCGTCTTTTCGCCGTCCTCCCGGCTGCCCAGCTGATTGGCCGCGTTGCTGGTGTGGCTGATGACGGTGTATTCCTCGCGCTTGCCCTTCACCGTGCCGGACACAGCGCCGTTGCTGGTCTTGATCACAATCTCTGGCGCGGCGGCGTCATCCAGCTCCACCCTGCCGTTGCTGGTGGTCAGCTGCAGGCGCTCTTCGGACTGGGTATCGGCTACGCTGATGGCGCCGTTGCTGGTGACCGCCTCGAGGACGGAGCGGGCGAACACATCGTTCAGCTCCACCCGGCCGTTGCTGGTGGTCAGCTTGGCTCCGGACACGTTCACATCGTCCAGCACAATGCGGCTGTTGCTGGTGGTGAACACCACCTCCTGGGCGCAGTTCACATTGCTGGCCTTGATGAAGGCGTTGCTGGTGCTCAAGCGAATGGGCTGGGCGGCGGTGAGATTCTCCACGCTGATGCGGGCGTTGCTGGTATGCACCTGCACCTGGCCAAAGTAAGACCGGGGCAGGGTGATGACGATTTCATTTTCCGGCGCTTCATAGGTGAATACGCCGCTGGAAATGACCCGCTCGCCCAGGCTGCTGATGAACTTGCCCACGCCGGCCAGGATGCCCTCCAGGGTGATGCCCTCGCCGCTCTTTTCATTGACAAAGCTGCTGATGGGGCGCAGCTTGTGCTCCAGCGTGAGCACGCCCTCGGCCTCATGCAGGCGGAAAATATCGTTGCTGCCGATGCAGTAGCGCAGCTGCACGCCGCTGTTTTCCTCGGTGACAATGCGCACGCGCTTGCCCTCGGCCTGCACATGCACCACCTTTACATCCTCGGCGGAGCGGCTGATCTGCTGCCAGTTGCCCTTCTTTTCCTCCTTTGGCGCTTCTTCCTTCAAGCCTGCCTCCTCCAGCACGCGGCTGGCGATCTCCCGCACGGGCTCCATGGCCTTCACGGCGGCCTCCTCGGTCATGCCCGCCTCCACCCGGTCGTCGATCATCTCGGCGTAGTAGGCCACCACGCCCTCCAGCTCCTCTTCCTTCATGCCCGCCAGGGCGGCCTTCAGATCCTTCAAAAACTGTTCGCGCGTCATTGTGCATCCCTCCTGATAAAATCATAGACCTTCATTACATCTTCCCATTCCACCAGAAAATCCTCAATGCGCTGCCTGCCGCCCTCGGTGATGGCGTAATACTTGCGCAGGCGGCCGTTATGCTCCATGCTGTACACCGTCAGCGCCCCGGCCCCCTCCAGCCGGCGCAGCACCGGATACAGGGTGGATTCCGAAATGGAAAGCACCTCCTCCGCCTCGCGCACCAGCTGGTAGCCGTAGGAATCTCCGCGGGTGAGCAGCTTGAGGATACAGGCTTCGATGAGCCCCCGCTTCATTTGAGCGTCCAACGCAATCCCTCCTTCTGAAAGGCGTAATACCTCTTAACACAATATACTATATCACGCATAGTACATCGTGTCAAGAGGTATTTTGTAAAAAATAATATTTTTTATTCGGCAATATTATTTTTTGGGATAGGATTGGTTTTCCGGCCTGCGGGGCGCGGGCCTGCGGGGGCGATGCGCTCCCCTGTCCTCCCCCTGGGGCGGCACCAGGCAATGGAAGCCGTAGCCGATCAGATCCTCCCGGCCGCACTGGCGCAGAGCCTCCCGGATCAGAGGATGGTTTTGGGGCTTGCGCCACTGCAGCAGGGCGCGCTGCATATCCTTCTCCTTCTGGGTGCGGGGCACGTACACCGGCTGCATGGTGCGGGGATCGATGCCCGTGTAATACATGCAAGTGCTGATAGTGCCGGGGGTGGGGTAGAAATCCTGCACCTGCTCGGGCTGCACGCCCTTCTTCTTTAAGTAGAGGGCCAGCTCCACCGCATCCTTGAGGGTGCTGCCGGGATGGCTGCTCATCAGGTAGGGCACCAGGTACTGCTTCATTCCCAGCTTTTCATTGGTGCGGGCGTACAGGCCGCCAAACTGCTCGAATACCGCGTTGCAGGGCTTGCCCATCATGGACAGCACATGGTCGCTGATATGCTCCGGGGCCACCTTGAGCTGGCCGCTGATGTGGTGCTGGCACAGCTCCCGCATGATCTGCTCCCGCTGGGGATCAGCCATAATATAATCAAAGCGCAGGCCGGAGCGGATGAATACCTTTTTAACGCCGGGCAGCTGGCGCATGCGCCGCAGGGTATGCAGAAAATCCTGATGGCTCACCTTCAAATTGGGACAGGGCTCCGGGAAAAGGCACTGGCGGTGGGGACAGCAGCCGTGCTTCAGCTGCTTTTCGCAGGCGGGATGGCGGAAATTGGCCGTGGGGCCGCCCACATCGTGGATATATCCCTTGAAATCGGGCAGCTTCGTCAGCATGCGCGCCTCGGCCAGAAGCGATTCCTCGCCGCGGCTCTGGATGACGCGCCCCTGATGAAAGGTGAGGGCGCAGAAGGTGCAGGCCCCGTAGCAGCCCCGCACCGCGCTGATGGAAAAGCGCACCTCATTGATGGCGGGCACCCCGCCCTGGGCCTTATACATGGGGTGGTATTCCCGGGTATAGGGCAGGGCATACACCGCGTCCAGCTCCGCGCTGGTCAGCGGCAGGGCGGGCGGATTCTGCACCACGTAGCGCCGGCTGTCCTGCTGCTGGCACAGGGACTTTCCCCGGATAGGATCGGCCTCGTGATACTCCGCCATGACGGAGCGGGCGTAGGCGCGCTTATCCTGGAGGATCTCGCTGTGGGATGGCAGCATCGTCACCCCGGCGGGAGGCTGCTTGGCCATATAGCAGATGCCCCGGATGCCGGGAAGGGCCTCCGGCGGCATGCCGTCCCGCAGCCATGCGGCGCATTCCATGATGCTCTTCTCCCCCATGCCGTACATCAGCAGGGTGGCGGCGCTGTCCACCAGCACGCTGCGGCGCACCTTATCATCCCAGTAATCGTAATGGGAGAAGCGGCGCAGGCTGGCCTCCACCCCGCCGATGAGCACCGGCAGGCCGGGGTAAGCCTCGTGGATGCGGTTGCAGTACACCGTCACCGCCCGGTCGGGGCGCATGCCGCCCTTTCCGCCGGGGGCGTACACGTCGTCGTGGCGGCGGCGTTTGGCGGAGGTATAATGGTTGACCATGCTGTCGATGACCCCCGCCGTGACCAGGTAGCCCAGTTTCGGGCGGCCGAAGCGCTTGAAGTCCTCGCAGGTATGCCAGTCCGGCAGGCAGAGCATGGCCACCTTGTACCCCGCCTGCTCCAGCACGCGGCTGATGATGGCGTGGCCGAAGGAGGGATGATCCACATAGGCCTCCCCCACGGCATAGACAAAGTCCGGCGCGTCCCAGCCGCGCCGGAGGCAGTCTTCCCTTGTAACGGGCAGGAAGCGGTCATCGCGGCCGCTTCCGCCCGGCGTTTGCGCGTTTCGCATATCCATCAATCCTGATTTAAATTCGCAAAGGCTTTCTCCGCCCTGTGCGCAAGATAATCATACATCACCGCGCCGGCGATGACAAGCGCCAGGGTGAAGAGGGCCATCATCAGCGTGACGCTGACCGCCTTGTACAGCAGGAACACGTACAGCAGCACGGGCAGCAGCACCACGCCCATGCCAGCGAACATGGTGATGACCACGCTGGCGCTCTGCTTGATGACCATTGTTTCATTGGTATAGTCAAAGCGGTGCCAATGCAGGTTGACCACCACACCCAGCAGGGCCATAAAGGCGTTCAGCGCCAGGGGGGTGATGAAAAGCAGCAGCACATCCAACGCGGGCATGGGCAGCACCAAAGCCAGGATCAGGGAGGAAACCAGCCCTGCGGCGCCCGTCACCGCCAGGTGCATCAGCGCCTTGCCCAGCAGCACATCCGCCGCGGAGAGGGGGGCGCTTTGCAGCAGCCACAGGTTTTTGCCCTCCAGGGAGATGGAGGGAGCGGAAAGAATGCTCATGGAAAGGGTGAGGCACTCCACGATACAGGCGAAGGGCATCACATACCGGCTGACTTCGAAGCCCCCGGCGTAGATATCCGCCAGCGCCTGCAATATCGAGGTGCCTTTGAGCGCCACCAGAATGGACACCGCCACCGCCAGGATGGCCCCCATCCCGCCATTGAGCATATAGGCGGAGCTGTTGCCCAGGTGCATCAGCTCCTTGCGCACCATGGCCCGGCGCGGAGAGGACGCGTGCATGGCCTTGGCCTGATACCTGACCTTGGCGGCCCCGCGCTTCATGGTGGCAATGCGAAGGAAGCTGCGGCTGAGCAGCGCGTACACCAGGGCGAAGGGGAACACGCACCAGGCGGCAAAGCGCAGCAGCTGCAGCCAGCTGCCCTGATCCAGCGCCAGACCGGCGGCGTAGAAGGGCGGCAGCACCTTTTGGATGGCCGTGCCGATGGCCGCGCCGTTTTCGATCATCCCCTCGATATAGGTCTGCATATTGAAGCACACCGCGAAGTACGCCCCCAGGAACACCAGAGAGAGCGCCAGGGTGATAAAATTCTTGTTGCGCACCCGGCTGATCAGCAGGGCGATGAGCCCGCCCACCACGCAGCTGAGGGTGGTAGGGATCAGCGGCAGCAGCAGGGCGAAAAGCACATAGCGGATCACCCCGCCCATCGTAACGGGGGCCAGAATGCAGCGCGCCACTCCGCAGGGAATGAGGATCAGCAGCGCGTAGGCGTAATTCAGCAGCAGCAGCAACGCCAGCCGGCTGCCCAGAATGGCGGAGGGCCGGATGGGCATTGCCAGCAGCAGGTCGTTATCCTTGGCGTCGTAGATGGTGGACTGGGTAAAGAACACCGAGCCCACGAAGCACAGCGCGGACGCCAGCGCAGCCCCCAGGCCGTAATACAGCCAGCCCATGTCCAGGGCGACGAAGGGATCATGCATGGCGTAGAACATGACCCCGAACATGCCGCCGAACACCGCCACGCAGTAAACGATCAAAAAGATCATCAGGGCCTTCATGCCCTTGCCGCCGCCCTTTTTGCCGCGGCGGCGGTTGAACATACTGTCCGCCAAGGCCCGCAGGCGGATCATCAGCAATGTTTTAAGCATGGCCTTCCTCCACCAGCTCCAGGAACACATCCTCCAGGCTTTCGTCGCCGCGCACGGTTTCGATATCGCCGGATACCACCAGCTTGCCCGCCCGGATGATGGCTACCTTGTCGCACAGCTTCTCCGCCACCTCCAGCACGTGGGTGGAGAAGAAGATGGCCCCGCCGTTATCGCAAAATTCCCGCATGATTTGCTTGACCGTGTGGGCCGCCTTGGGATCCAGCCCCACGAAGGGCTCATCCATCATCAGCAGCCGGGGGGCGTGGATCAGCGCGCCGATGACGGCCAGCTTCTGCTTCATGCCGTGGGAATAGGCGCTGATCTTGCCTGCCAGGTCGTCGGTCAGCTCCAAAGCGGCGCTGTACCGGGCGATGCGCTCCTCCCGCTCGGCGGCGGAAATCCGGTAAATATCAGCTACAAAGTTCAGGTACTGGATGCCCGTCAGGAATTCGTACAGGTCGGGATTATCGGGGATATAGGCGATGCGGCGCTTGCACTCCAGCGGGTTTTCCCTGATGGAGATGCCGTCGATTTTGATATCCCCCGCATCGAAGCGCAAAATGCCGCTGCACGCCTTCAGTGTAGTGGTCTTGCCCGCGCCGTTATGGCCGATGAAGCCATAGATCTCCCCGGGCAGGATATGCAGCGTCAGGTCGTCTACGGCCTTTTTGTCACTGCCGCCGTACTGTTTGCTGAGATGTTCGATTTGAAGCATATCGTACCTCCTCCTCTCATGCTCGGGTTCAGCATACCACGGGGCCGCGCGGGAAGCAAGTGGGTTTGCTCCAAATATACATTTTCGCCGTTCAATTGTCATTTGCTTGTCATGTGGGAAAAATTGCGTTATAATAGTATATATTTGCAGTGATCGGAGGACGCGCATGCGCAGGAAACGCCGCTTTACCGTGCAGACCATCGCCCAGTGCGGGCTGCTGACCGCCATGATGCTGGTATTGGGCTTCATTGAAAGCCTGATTCCCGTGGCCGCGGGGGTGCCGGGCATCAAGCTGGGGCTGAGCAACGGCGTGCTGCTGTTCGCCCTGTACATGATGGACGCGCCCACCGCCTTTGTGCTGATGCTGCTGAAGGTGGTGCTCTCCGGCCTGCTGTTCGGCGGCGTTTCGGCCATGATGTACGCCCTGGCGGGCGGCGTGTGCAGCATGCTGGGCATGATCCTGCTGAAAAAGCTGGGTTTTCACCTGCTGGCGGTCAGCATGGCGGGCGCGGTGCTGCACAATCTGGGGCAGGTGCTGCTGGCAATGATCGTATTGGAAACCGATCAGCTGCTGTACTACATGGCGGTGCTGCTGTTTGTAGGCCTGGCCTGCGGTGCAGTGACGGGCATCGCCGCCCAGACCACCATCGGCCACCTGAAAAAGATCAGCCGGAAAAAATAAAAATACAGGAGGAAATTATGCTGCAAGACATTATCACACCGCTGAAGGGACAATTTGCGGACGGCGTGCAGACGGTGCTGCGCGGGCACGAGAACCGCAGCCGCCGCGTGGTGCTGCTCAACGGCAGCCTGGTGCAGAACGCCCGCAGCGAAAACCGGGGCGTCAGCGCCCGGGTGACCAGGAACGGACGGTACGGCTTCTCCTCCGCCGCGGGCTACACCGAGGCGGACGCGGCGGCCGTGCTGCGCGCCGCCACCGAAAACGCCCTGTTTTTGGACAAGCGGGCAAAGGAAGCGGGCCGCAGCTATCCGCCGCTGGCGGAGGCGCAGATCACCCCTCATCGCCTGATCGTGGACTTTGAGCAGAAGCGCCTGATCGACGCCTGCAAAACGGTGGATGCTTATGTGGCGGAAAAATACCCCAAGCTGGCCAGCCGCACCGTTGTGTACACCGAGGACAGCCAGGACAAGATCATCGTGACCAGCGACGCCGCCAGCGGGCACGTGACCTATCCCCGCTGCTACATTTATGTGATGCTGACCGCCGAATCGAAATCCGGTGCGCCGGTGGAGCTGTTCCGGGCCTTTGGCGGCGCGGGCAGCTTTGAGGACAATTTCAGCGACCTGACCCCCCTGTGGGCGGGCATCGACAAGCTGTACAGACAGCTGATGGACAAGGCCGAGGGCGTGTATGCCGAGGCCGGGGTCAAAACCGTGATCCTGGGCGGCATGATGGGCGGCATGCTGGCCCACGAGGCCGTGGGCCACACCGTGGAGGCCGACCTGGTGCTGGGCGGCAGCGTGGCGGGGCCGTGCCTGAACAAACGGGTGGCCTCCGACCTGGTGACGCTGGTGGACTATGCCAACACCGCCTTCGGCAAAGCCGTGCCCCTGCCGGTATACCTGGATGACGAGGGCACCATCGCCAAGGACGCCCCGCTGATCGAAAACGGCATCCTGACCGGCTATATGAACAACCGGGAGACGGCCCAGCACTTTGGCGTGGCCCCCGCGGGCAACGCCCGGGCCTGGGAATTCACCGACGAGCCGCTGATCCGCATGCGCAACACCGCCATCCATCCCGGCAAGGACAGCCTGGAGGACATGATCGCCTCCATTGACGATGGCTATTACCTGATCGACAGCGGCAACGGCCAGGCCGACCTGACCGGCGAATTCATGTTCGGCGTGTCGCTGGGCTATGAGATCAAGCACGGCAAGCTGGGCCACGCCCTGCTGGACACCACTGTATCGGGCATCGCCTTTGAAATGCTGAAATCCGTGGACATGGTTTCCAGCAGCATCACCTGGTCTTCCAGCGGCTTCTGCGGCAAAAAGCAGCCCATGCCCGTGGGCATGGCGGGGCCGGAGATGCGCTGCCGCATCACCATAGGAGGTCGATAATATGTCTGAGCTGAAAAACGTATCCGCCCGCCTGGGCGAAATGCTCTCCGCCGCCGGCATCGGCAAATACGCCTTCTCCGTGAGCGAAAGCGAAAAGCGGGAGCTGAACACCGACCAGAGCAAATTCTCCCTGTACCGCACGATCTTTGATAAAAACGCCTCCGTGACCGCCCTGCCCGACGGGCGCAAGGGCAGCGCCAGCGGCAACGACCTGTCAGATGCGGGCCTGCAGAAGCTGGTGGACGACGCCAAGGCCGGCGCGGACTCCTCCGTGCCCGAGGAGGCCAACGACATCGCCGAATTCCAGCAGCCCCAAACCTTCCGCACCGGCTCCTACCAGGCGGATATGGAGCGCCTGTACGACCGGGTGCAGGAAGTGATGGACACCGTGAAGCGGGACTTTCCCCGGATCGTGCTGGGCCAGATCATCGCCAGCCACACCCAGAGCCACACGCTGTACGTAAACTCCAACGGCACGGAATTCGAGTGGTTTGACGGAGCCTACTCCGTGATGCTGGAATTCGCGGGCAACGACGGTGAAAAGACCACCGGCCTGGGCTACGGCTCGGTAACGCTGCACGGCCTGGATACCCCTATTCTGGATCACGGCACCCTGCGGCAGCAGCTGAAGGACACCGAGGCCAGCCTGCACACCGTTTCCATCGGCGATAAATTCGAGGGCACGGTGCTGTTTACCCCCGACGCGCTGGGCTACTTCACCTA